>Ga0123334_1002424_pt1 | contig 21569 bp, 11 predicted proteins | sample BiotimSIPDNA_FD_89706 | JGI IMG/M metagenome (GOLD analysis project Ga0123334, IMG submission 89706) | Anaerobic biogas reactor microbial communites from Washington, USA - Biogas_R1 time_0 SIP DNA | ecosystem: Engineered > Bioreactor > Anaerobic > Unclassified | place: Washington, USA... | reverse complement strand
GCCTGCCCCGCGACCGTCCTTGTGCCGAACCCGCTACCCAGTCTATTTTGACCTGACCATTGAAGCGCAACGCTTGACTGTCCTGTCCCAGCCTTGCGCTGGCCCGCGTGAATTGTCCGACGTAAAGACTATCATGGAACTGGACGAGCCGCTCGCCCCTGCCAACAAGCCGGAAAATGTCCTCGCCGCCGCTAAGACCTGCTTTGCCAAACTGGGCGACACTGCCCTGACCCTGGCTGACCTGCGCGTCAACAACCCAGGGCAGCTGTTCGTGCCGACCTCGCTCCTCAACGAAGTCCGACGACGCGCTGCTGAAGACGCCCAAAAAGCCCTGGACGACGACCTGCATAGCCTGACCACAGCCGTCATGGCCAAAGTCAAAGCCTGGCAACCGGAAACAGAAGCCATTGACCTGACGCCGTCCTGGAGCCTCAAGCTCGACCGCGCTTTCTACCTGAATGCCTTTGAGGCAAGTGACCTCAAGCCCTTGGGCGAGGTGGTTCTCGCCCTTGACCGCGCTGAACCCAATGACGTGCTGGATGACCTGGCCGAACTGGAACGCATCTTAGGCGGACGCAATCGCATCCGCATCGCCCTGCCCGTCATCTGCCGGACTAGTGACGACCGCGACTGGCGTCAACTCGTCGCCACGCTCTTCCGCAATGGCTGGCGACGCTGGATGCTCACAAATCTCTCCAGCGCGGAAATCCTGACCGAGGCGGGCGCCAACCCGAAAAACCTCAATCTGACCGCTGACTGGCCCCTCTATGTCAACAACCGCCTGGCTGCCAAGCTGTTGCTTGAGCTTGGCGTCAAGCGCGTGACGCTCTCGCCTGAAGACAATTTTGACAACTGGCGGCAAATCATCCCGCTCCTGGGGCCGATTGCCGAAGTGCCCGTCTACCAAGACACGCCCCTGGCGCTCTCGGCTGTCTGCGCCATGGCGAGCCTTAATGGTATCTGCTCAGGCAAACGAGCCTGCAATTTCACCTCAATGACCCTGAACAGCCGTCCGTGGGAAGTCCAGCCAAGCAACAGCAGCGACGATGACGCTGACGATGACCGCGATGATCGGCAAGACGCCCGCTTCGCCTCTGGCTCAAGCGACAGCACTGGGTTGATAGCGATCAACAACAACTGTCAGACTGTCGTCATCAACAGCCAGCCTTTAGACTTGGCCGGACATCTCGGCGAACTGCGCCAGCTCGGCGCACGCCATTTCCGCGCTGACTTCATCTGGCGCGACTATGCGCCAATCACCGTGCGCGACACCTGGCGGCGACTGCGCCAAGACACCCCTGCACCCAATGCGTGGACCGCGAACTTCTTCCGCAACTAAAGAGAAAATCGCGCACAGACAGGTAGGGGGAAATAAAAAACCACCGCTGGGCACCGATTGTTTAATCAGTGCCCAGCGGTGGGGCAAAAGAAGGCGGTTGACGACCGACGCCTGCGGTCCCGCGCTCATGCATCATCATGACGATTGTCTGCAACACCTTGGACACGCAGACTGGGGACAAATAAAACACCGCCCGCTAAGCGCCCCTCAGAAAAGCGAAAAGTCTGATTTCGTGGCAAACCAAAGAAAGCTTAGCACCTCAAACGGTTGCCCACAAAAAGCCCCAACGATGGACGGTGTACTTTTGCAAACCCAATTTTAGGGAGGAGTGGGCCAAATCGTCCAATAACCGTATTTCTGGGCATCCGGCGACGGCGGCGGACTTGGTTCACTCGGAGCAGCAGCGCTGGTGAACGCTTCGCTGGTCAATCCCTCGACGTGGCCATCGACAAACACAAAATTCTGAGTCTTTTTGGCGCCATGGCGCTCCAAGTCCATGCAATCGGCGACATTATTTTTAAAGGTGTTATAAGTCGCGTGCGCTTCATATCCCAAGGACGACCTATTACTTGAAAAAGTAAAGTCGTCTTGATATGGGTGCTTTCTCGGGCCAAACGACACGGTTCCAGAGGGTCTCTCGCAAATGTAACGCTTGATGGCAGACGCTATCGTCGCCTTGTGGACGCCGCGATTAGCCAGATAACTGATTGGGAAGGCCGAATCAGCGCCCGTTATCGTGGTGCAACTGGCGGCCTTGTCATTGTCATCGGCAGCGCAGAAAAACACATTCGGATCCTTGATGTACTCATACAACATCGCCGCCCAGGAGGCGTCAGCAATCGAGCCACTGGCGGACGCATTCGTATCCGGGCAGATCAAATTCTTGTTATCATTGCCAAAAAGGGCATCGGCTGCGCCGATCTGCTTCAAGTTGTTGGCGCATGCCGCTTGCTCCGCGCTCTTGCGCGCAGAATCCAAAGCTGGCAGCAAGATCGCCGCCAAAATCGCAATGATGCCAATGACAACCAATAATTCAACTAAAGTAAATTGACGTTTCATGTTTTTTCCCCTTTATATGGAAAACACAGCCTAATGACTTGATGACACTGCTGTTACGTTATATCCTCAGCGTTCGATAGTATGTCCTGTTGCCTTGCTCCACGACGTCGAAAAAGAATACACGTTGTCACGGTTGGGTTTGTCGTTTGCAGTAGGAGCACTCGCCCCATCAGGGCCAGTACTCCAGACAACGATAGAATAGCGTAGAGGCGTTGAAGGCGCTATGCTAACACCGGCTGGTATTGTCGTAATTTCACCATTATAGTCATGGTCAAGCAGGACATTATAAAATCTATCCCAGGGGTCAACATATACGCCACGTCTATTGCCTACAATATCCAGAAATTTTACTTTTCGGGAATTTTTATTGGTATTAGCCGCAGTCAGGGCGGTGGCAGCGGCGTCATCAGCCGTGTTCTCCGCCTGAAGAATCAAGATCAACTGCGTGTATTCAGCAGGAGTCAAAACTTCTCCTGCGCCATCCGGTATCGGCAGCACCCCGTAGGTGCTTTCGAAGTGCTTGATAGCATTGACCAGGGTCGTAATTTCGGCCTTGGCCTTGGTCTGGTCTGCCTTCTTGCCAGCGCCAACCAGCACTGGCAGCAATACGCCCGATAAAATGATGATGATGCCGATGACAATCAGCAATTCCACCAAGGTGAATACTCGTTTTTTCATGATCTGAAATCCCTTCCTGATTATGACGACACGATAAATTAAAAATTGCTTTCGATGTTTATAACGCCCCACCGGGGGCTATTGCAGCTCAAAGGCAAAAAACAATGATTATCTCTGACAAGTCCTCGGCAAACTCAAGCGCTCACCACTCGCTCCTGGCTATTTGTCTACTAACGCCAACTGTCCACTATCTGCTTCACCGCTTTTTCCAATTGCAGATATCGTCGCCTTTGCCAGCATTGGCGGGCACATCGGTATCACCGCCCTTTTTGTCGCCGTGCTGGCCATCCGGCCCCTTGGACCACAAATCATATTTCTGCGGATTTTTTGTCCCGGGGCAGGCGTACCAAAACGTATTGCCATAAGCATCTTTGATCTCATCGCCATCCGCAATTCCCTCCATGTAGGGGCGGTTATTCTTGCTGTTACCTGACAAAAAGGTACTCCAAGCGTTCGCACTGCTGATTTGCACCGCAGCGGCGGCAACCACCGGATAGTAGCCTCGATCCACCCGGAACGCCTCCAGGGCGGTTGCGAATTCCTCCATGGTAGCCAGCGTCTTGGCCTCATCAGCCCGGCGTGAGGCATAATTCATCCCCCCGAGCAGAATCCCGGCCAGAACCGCAATGATCATGATGACACTTAGCAGCTCAAGAAGAGTAAAAGGATGCTTTCGCATAATCAAATCCTGACTTGTTTTACTAATAAAAACATCACTTGCGTAGCGATTCGCGCTTGCTGTCGCCCGTCCCTTCGGGAGCCTTTGCCGCTCTGTGGCTCACGGTTCAAGACGCCCCTTCGGTGCCTAAATCTTCCGTCATTTTTTTCGCGCCTGCGCCATGGCGACCATCCACTTTTCGGCTTCTTGGGGGGTAAACCAATCACGCGGCGGGAGTTCCAACCCTATTTTAGTCATATCTGCTTCCAGGGTCAAGTACTGCGACATCAGCCGACTCAAATGAACTGAGTTGTTTTTTTCGAAGGCTTCGACTATCGCCTCATTCAACTTCACCATGTTGGCGTATAGCTTCGCACCTTCCTCCAAGCGACTTGCCTGATCATTCTTGCCAGCAGCCAAGGCCCGGTTGGCTCGGTCGATCAGCTTCTGGGCGCGGTCTCGGTTAACAGCAATAGCCTCTTTATTGGACGCCGCCACAAATGTGTAGAAAGCCTTGAAAATCTTATCCGACGGCGTCTTTCCCTCCCGGATAGCATATTGCGTCTTGGCAAAAAGATCAAGATGCTGGCGCTGCCGACGATTCAGCCGCCCATCAACAGCCTGAGCCAGCACGATTCCCGACAACGAAAGCAAAAGCAACGCCAGTAATATCCGTCGCATAGACTAATCCTCCAAATATCTGAACTGGACAATTTCATATTCATTTTTCCAGGCATCCCGAACCACATGCGCCATCATCACCTGTGTCGCCAGAATGCTACAATACCTGGTTGCTGAAGGCAAAGCAGGCGGCGGAATCGGCGTATAGGTATATTCCGTCGGATTGATCAATGTTTTCAGAATCGGATCTGGGGTGGCGCTTTCCGGGCCGTTCGTCCAGGAAACGCCGTCTGATGTCAAGTCGCGCATGGCCTGAGCGACTATAATCACGGTATAGGCATCATGGCGCGTTGACAGCAGGTGCGCGGTCTTGCCGATATAGGCTTCAGCCGTACGGTCGTCTGCCGCCGCAGTGACCAATCCAGACAGCGCCGAATCCACGAACTGCCCGCGATATTGGCTCGGAGTGCCAGCAAAAACTATGCTTCCCGCAGCCACGGGCCCACCGACAGTCGTCATGTTATCGTAGGCGGTTGCGTCAATCCCAGACAGCAAGTCTGCAATGGCCTGCGGATTGCGCGCATTGGGGTTGAACTTGCCCCGGCAGAATTTCGCCGGGCCAATTTTCACCTGGTCAAGAATCAAGGCATCACCAGCGGCATAACCGCCAACCGTGGCAGAAAATTTATTCAAGTTAATCGTCCGATAGGGCTCGCCGCGATGGATGGCGCCAAGCTCCCATAGCGTCTCCATCGGAGCATTGCGGATAAACGCGGTGGAGAAGGTCTTCTTGGTGCCAGCAAAGGTCACGCCCAACTCCTTGTCTTCGGTCGTACCATCATGGTTGGGGGCGAAGTTATTGTTGTCGTCGTTCAAGGTAAAACAATGGTCTGTCGTGTGGAAGCCAGCAGCAGGCATGCTGCATCCACCCCCTGAACACGTATCATTAAGAGTCCAGTGCTCGCTGCGGTGGTTGCACCGCGGATCCTTGGCTTCCAGGTTGTGATAGAAAATCTGCTGTCCACTGCTGGTTATGGGAATCACTCATTCCACTACTGGCGTCGTCGCATTCCAAAGAGCAACATCGCTGATTTTGTCAATGTCTCCTGACGTCCCTGACACCATATAAACAGCCGCGATAGAAATCTTGTACTGGGGGTTGACATAATCGATTGGACGGTCAACAACTTGATGCAACAACGCCGAGGGATTAACTGTAATATCTTCAGAAAAAGGATACACCTCATAGGATGCCGCCTGCACAGTAAGGCCGGAAAAATCAAATGGAATGTCAAAGTCTGCTGAAGCTACAGGTGCACCATCGGCCTCAAATTCCCAACGGCCTTTTATCTGCACACGGCAGTCGCCAGTAGTCAAGTTTTCTTCAAAAATATTCACCATTTCAACGGAGGGCACAAGACGTAGGCGATATGTGTACGTATAGACACCGCTGCCCGGGGGAGGAGTTTCTGTCATCGCCTTATCGACAAGGATCCGGCAGGCCACTTCATTGAAATAAGGCACTTTTTCGTTGCCGCAATAGTCTATTTCAGTGGTAGGCACAGCCGCCCAAGTCACAGTCGACGGCACAGTAGCCCAAGAATCAGAGTCACTGTAATCAACCAGGTTAGCAGCTACCTGTTGATTAAGAGTCGTATACGAGCCAGTCATGCTTCGCAAAGCCGGAATGCCAAACCCGCCGGGAAAAGTCAGCGTAGCCTGTTCGACACGATTAACTTGAGCCGGCTGGGGGGGAGTTGAACCATCCCAGAATGCAGGCCGTTGAACGTCATTGATTAAGGCAGCCACCAGCGCTCGTGCATAGGCAGAAGCCCCTGGAGTTCCTGCTGAAGGTCCACCAGTAGCATCTCTAAACTGCCAGCCGCTGTTGTTGGGATTAGGTTTGTTAGTGCTATCATAATAACTTCCCAACATTGCATCACGCCATTCAAAGCCGGTGATGTCAAAGCGCTGACGCTCAACCGAGGAACTGTACGCCGCTGCCGGGTCCACATCCCAATACGCTTCAATGTCCTTGCCGCTAAAGAAGCGATAGGCCAGGTACTTGTCAGTGAATGTCGTACCAAGTTCTCTTTTCAGGTGATCATAAGAGAACCACTCGGCTCTCGTCGTGGCAAATCCTTGCGGCCGACCGGTAACAAACGAGTTGTTGATGACATCAAGCTCCTGGATGCACAGACCCAACCGTTTTGTGGCATTCTCAGCGTAACTGGCAACGGAATAATTTCCCAAGATATTATAGTAGAAATCATTAGCTGCGTTAAATGTCTGATCGAATTTCGCCAATTGCTCGTATAGATTGCCTGCGCCGGGCTGGACAAAGGGGATGTTGCCATTTGGATTTGCATTTGGCGAAACCAATTGATTGATATCAAATTTGCCGCCTTCCTCCAGAACCAAAAAGCCAAGACGCCCGACAACATCGCCGCTGTCGTCAAGGACTGTCTGGAACCGAGCTGTCCCCAGGTTCGGCGTCAAGTCAGCGACCAGTGCGCTGCGCTGACTGAGAATTGCACCTAACCTGTTGAAGGACTCTGCCGAATCATCCGTCGCTGGCATGGCTATGTAGCGCTGTTCATAAACATTTCGCGTCATCTTGACGGCGTCTGAAAATCCCAGTCGGCCGTCCACAGGAGGATAATAATAAGTGCCGGTCTTGGCAAATGTATTCGTAGTGTTGTCGTACGTCGTGATGCCAAACTGCCATTCCATGGCAGCCCTTGCCCTCTGCCAGCCGGACTCTGCCAGCAGCCGCGCCTTGACCTGGTCGGCATTGACTTTGGCCACCTGGCGGTTAGTGCGGGCGGTAAACGCGAAGCTCATGGCCAGAATAAGGACCAGAGAAAGAATTCCCAAGGTCAGAAGCAAGGCCGAGCCGCGTTGATTGTCATCAGGCCTTTTTTTCATATATCATCCCCTATTCGTCACGCTGTCAACATAATTCCCAAAGGCCATACTGCAGTCTTTCGCCGCTCTGGATCCATGCGGCGCCTTTGCCGACATACTGAAAACAACTGGACATACGAACCTATCACCTTGCTCAAACCACAGTTTTGCCACACATCAACGCATGAAAATCACCTTAGTAAAGACCCGCGTCGTTTCGTCTATTTTGTCCGTAACGGGGGTGCTGGAGGCAGCCAAGCCTTGGTCAAGCAGGCGCTGCACAGCTCTAGCATCGTAAACAGTCAGGGTTATTCTTACAGCGCTTGGAACCGAAGTGAAAAAATTTGCTCCGGCCAAGGGTGTATTAGGCATATAGTCCAATCTGACTTCTTGCACTCCCGTGGCAAGGACATTCTTTTTAGTATTATCACCTTCCAAGACATCCAAAAGCCCCATGAACGCGCTGGCTTGTCCGGGAGTAGTTACCGGATCAAAACCATAGAAGCAATGCGGGTTTGCGTAGCCGGGAATAGGCGAGTCAAACACATACCGAGATAATTCATTATTATCCAGGGCATACATCACCAGAAAGACGCCGACATTACCCGAAGCGCTGGAATCGGGGGCGACCATGAACAGCTTGTTATCAAGCAAGCTTCCGGTCCGTTTCACGCCCATAGGAATTGAGTGCCCTGGATATTCTTTGTCATTGGCGTACAGCGTGGATTGCAAGTCATTTTCGATCAGTTGCAATACAATTTGAGCTTGATCAAAGGTATTCGACGTGCTTTCTGAAGACGACCAGATGCGCTGGGCGCCAATCACGAATTGAAAAAGGAAGCCCATCATGATGACCAGGATCGCTATGGCGACCATGATTTCCACGAGGGTATAGTGTGTTTTCGTATATCTGACTGGCCTTTTCATACTGGCTAGTCTCCTTAGATGAAACTTCAATTCAGGTAGTTTGGATTGAACACCTCAAGGCTGTAGGTGACCTTCTGCCTTGATGCAGGCGGCAATTCCGCTGGCCAGCAGACTTCGGCATTCAAGCGAACCGCGAAGTATTGATCCACACCCGCAAGCTGTGTGGACTCATACCAAACATTCATAATGGCACGAAATTCAATTTGACCGGAGGTGCTTAAACTTGGCGTACCAGAGCCGCGCCAAGAAATAATTTGATATACGCCTGGCGTCCCACTTTTGGGAAAAATGGTCGGAAAATCCGTGGGCGCTGAACCCCAACCCGTTTCGTAATCGACAACATCAATTATTGGCTTGGTGGCCGGCAATTCTGAGTTAACAACATTTCCCCATGCGGTATTATTCAGCTGCATTGAATACTTCAAATAATGCAGCATTTGGTCGGCAGCATGGGCGGCGTATGTTTCCATGGCTGCGTCGCGGGTGGCGGCTGAGCCGACAGGGAAAAGAACCATAATGCTGCACACGCCGATGGCGCAGACGCCAAGGGCGAGCATGATTTCTACCATATTGAAGCAGTGTTTTGTTCGCATGGCAAGTCGCCTGTGTTCGAGGTTATTTATGCGACGGCAACGCTATACCGACGTCTCTTCGCTGTTAAAACAGGAACCTGATCTGGCCGGTGTAGGCGTTGATCTCCATGACGCGGATGTTGCTCATATTTTCACGCTCATAATTCCCGGTGGGGGTGGCCACCACGCCCTCCATGATAGTCACATAAACCTTTGAGGCGCAACGACCATTGGGTTTGAAAACAACAGCGCGGACTTCGTTGTTGGTGACCGAAGCGACATCAAAAATCTTGGCAGGGCTGGAACCATCGTTAACTTCGTGAATGATTCCATCGCCGATTGTCCATGTGCTTCCGGAACCCACCGGAGCATGTGGAGTTGCGGCAGTTAATTCATCGACATCGTCATCGGCCTCAATGATCAAAGCGCCCGTTGGCAGAAATGTCCAATCTGTGCCTTCAATCCACTGAACGAATGTGTATTCACCGACCGTTGCCGACGCCTCCACAATCGCTGCCCGGAAGCTCTGGTAGCGGTAGATGTTGGTGTCGTTGGCAGCGTCCTGCACGAAGTCTGCCCCCGGCATAATCACGGCAACGTGCTGTCTCCGCGAGATTGCCTCTGCCCTTGCGAGGCTCAGTTGCGACGAGACCATTCGTGCGGCGCTGTCGACGGCGCTACCGGTAGCCAGTTTCCGGAAAGCTGGCGCAGTGATGCCGAGGATGACAGCGATGATGACGATGACCACCATCAATTCCACCAGGGTGAATCCTCGGCGCTGCTTGCATTGTTTATCCGATTGTTTCATCGGCGGGCCTTTTCACTATGCACTATAGATTTGCTTCTCGCGGGGCGGTTCTGGAGGCATCCTCGCCTGACGCGGTCAATGTAGGTTGCTTTACTATCCTGGACTAATTATACTCGCATAATGCATAAAAAACAAACCGCAGGCGCAAAAAATCCCTGCGGGGAAAACGGTCAACGAACAAAATCTGGTGATAAAGAGGGAGGATTGATGCCGTAGTTGCGCTGGTAGAGACCTCCGGTAGTGCCCATGCAGCGTTGTCAGTTCCAAGGTGTTTATGTGTCACCCCTCCGGGACTCAAAATTATATTCCATCTCACCCAGGGCTTCGCTGCGCTCACCCTGGGCTTTTATGTTTTAGCCCCTCTGGGGCCTTTGCCGCTTCGCAGCTGTGGACATTGTGGACGGGGTGGACGGCGGCTGCCGCACGTAGTTCAAGCTTCAGCTTGCAGTATGTTTCGTGCTTTTAACCTTTCTGCCGCTGCGCAGCTGGTTTCCCCTTACAACACCTCCTAAAAAAAATCTGCGTCATCTGCGTCATCTGCGGATAAAACAACTCGCCCCTGACGAATGATGAATGATGAATGATGAATGATGAATGACAAATGCGCCTCACCATTCAGCACTCAACATTCAGCATTCAGCATTCAGCCCCTTTCCGCCTTACGGCGCTGGTGCCAGTGTCACTGGCAGGTTTTGCCAGGCTGACATCTCTCCGTAGGCATTGACGGCTGCGGCATAGAATTTAAGCGTTTTCTCTGGATGCGGTTCAGGCTCAACGCTGATTTCCTTTGATTGCACGCAATTCTTCAATTTAGCTGGCAGTGCCGCTACTTTTTCCGCCAGGTAGTCAGCGCCGTCATGTTCTGGCCCGACCAGCCATTTCTTCATGGATGCAGCGACCATAAAGCGCAGCGCCAGCAGCGGGTCCATCGTGTCGATGCTTTCGCCGCCTGGCTGGATAATCGCCACCAGGTGCTGTTCAGAAAGCTGCTTCACATCCATATCTTCCGGTGCTGCATAGACTCGCAGCGACACCTGGTCTTCGCGTGGGTTGATCCATTTGAAGGACGTTTTTCCGCCTGCGCCCTGTAAGGCTTCGACTATTGGCGCAGGCATGCCGGGCAGCTGGCGCATTTCCAGCCAGGGAGTCGCTTCCAGGAAGGCATAGAAGAAGGCCGGCGAGGTCGCTTCCTGGTCGCCATGACGCATGCGCCAGATGCCCATGTCGCGGAAGACCAGGAATTTCATCACATAGTGCCACGCCTGGTAGATAGCTTCGCTGGCTTGCTCTTGGAGCTGCTCCCCTACCAGCGGCATCGCTTGGGCGAGCAAGTTAGCGGCGGCGGCGGTGGCCACGATGTCGCAGGGCACGTGCTGTGCAGGCGTCTCCAAGTCCTCGTTGCTGAACAAGTACAAGTTCCAGCCGGCCTTCAGGCTGCTGCGCGGGGCTGGACGCTGCGTTTTCAGGAGGGTGTTGACGATGGCCTCGGCATTGGGCAGTGCCATGTCATCGACGCTCAGCCAGGGCGTCGGCTGCTTGGGCCGGTCTGTGCGCGGCTGTCGCGTCGGGTTGAAGCTATTGCTGGCGATTTTCCAGGTTGCCAGCAAGTTAGGCTGGCCATTCACTTTCCACATACCGGTGCGCAAGTCCTGCATTCCTCGCAGCGACGCGACCAGGGCGCGGTTCCAGTCCTTTTCGAACGGCGGTGCCGTCTCCAGCAGGACGCCACAGCTGTGCATATAGGCCAGGAAGGGCGCCACGTGAACCATGTCAGCCCAGTCATTAGGCGCTGTTTTCAGGTATGCTTTCAGGTTGGCGACGAGGGTCAGGTTCGGCAGCACCCTGGTTCCGAGCAAGAAGTCCCAATGCTGACGCTGGCTCAGGCCGTAGAAGAAATGCATGGGCAGTTCATCGTACTCAGGGTTGGGCGCCAGGGTGCCGTAGCGCGGATCGACGCGGGCGTCCTTGGTGCGGGTGTTGAAAAGCGACTCGCTATATGGCGTCCTCTTCCAGGACAACGTGGAGAACCACGCTGTGCCCGAGGCCGGGTTGGCCAGGCGCAGGAAGAGTCCTGCTCCGGGCGGCAAGGCGCTGCCCTTTTCAGCCGTCGGCTCTGGCTTAGTCAATTGCCCTGGCACCAGGTCAATGAATCCGCCCAGTGCGTCCATCGGGTCGGCTACGCCGGCTGCGGGCGCGGCGCCTGGCTCGGCTACGGTTGCCGCGCCAGGCACGGCGGCGGGGGCGCCAGGCTCGGCTGCCGTTGCCGCGCCGGGTTCTGCTGCGGCGGCCACGTCCAGGTTAAAAGGCACGGCCAGGTCCAGGTGATAGCAGAACCATGGGTAGGTGCCGCGGGTTTTGAATACCGTTGCCTCGACGTCGATCAAGTTTCCGGCAGCGTCTTGCAGGAGCAACTCCAGGCTTGGCGCGCCATGCCACAGTTCAGCGCCCTGGCCGGTGTTTTCGGCCTTGATCCAGATAAACAGCCGCAGGTAGCTGCCGCGCAGCTGACCCAATTCCGCGGCGCCTAAGACTGGCTTTTGCAGCAGGATGCTTTGGCCGCCAGCCAGGCGGATAGCTGGCAAGTTAGAGGATTTCACCTCGTTATTGATGTCCGCCTGGAAGTCGAGTACCTCTTCCGGGTTTTGGTCAGGGCCGAGGCAGCTGGTCCACGACTTAGGCATGGCGCCGGCGTCGGTCACGCCATGCATGAAGAAGCGCCAGAAGCGCTGGTCAGGCTTGTCTGGAGCCGGCTCGGTCGCGCGTCGTCCAGACATCCATTGGTTAATGATCGAATATTTGCCGATGACGATTTCGCGGCCGTAGGAATAGAAGACCGGCTGCTCCGGGTCTGGGGCGGCAACGACCGGCGCGGCAGTGGCGTCCGCGCCTTGGAGGAGTTCGTCAATGCCGTCTCCAACCACATTTGGCGGCGCGGCGTCCTGAGCTTGGGCCGCTCCTGCCGTCCATAGCCAGGCCAGGACAAGAGCCATCATCGCCACAGTCAGACGATTAAGCAGATTCCGTATCATCGCGTGCTTCCCTTTCCCAGAGACAGGACACCTCGTTGTCGACCAACTGTCACGGCGTCATCATGCCATGACAGCAGGCCGGTCAGCATCAACGCGGCAACAGCCGCCTGCAAATCGCTAATTTTATCCCTTATATGACAAAAATCAACCAAGGCACCCAGAAATATCGGAAAATCACATCGATTGCGGGGTCGCCGCATCACTTGCTGCGGCTGCTTTCGCCTTCCGTCGTCGCCGCCAGACGACAAGGATGACCACGACAACGAACGTAGTCAGTGACAAGCAAACGGCCATGCGTCGCAACCCGCTTCCGACATAGCGCACGGTAACGGTGCCGGCTGGGACGTCCTCGGGCAGGACGATTTCCGCCAGGTGCTGGCCTGACGACTGCAATGACAGGTCGCGTGACTTGCCATCTGGCGTGGTCAGCCGCGCTTGGTATCCTCGGTAGTAGAACAGCGGCAGCTCCAGCGTCGCGCCAGCTGTGTTGTCGCTGAACTGCACTTCCAGCACGCCGTATTTGGACCGGTTCACGGTGACGGGCAAATCCGGGGTTGCCAGCACCACGTCGCCCCGGGTCTGATACAGGAAAGGCTCGCTGCCCACAGGCAGGTAGCACACGCCGGAGGCCTCCTGTTTAGCGCCTGGCACAAAGCGCTTGAACATGTTGCCTTCATAGATTTTGGCGGCATAGATGTAGCCGACGTTGAGCCACCAGGCCGTGCCGCATCCGACTAGGAGGATGCCCAGCCAGCGGCGTTCGCGGACTGGGTCGCCGGCTGTCAGCGCCGCCAGGGTGAGGCCGCCGCCGAGAGCGAGGAAAGCGGTCGCCGGCAGATAAGACCGCCACGGGAACTGGAGGACTGCCAAGACCCGGAACATGCCTTCCCAAGGCAGAAAATTAGTTGCCGCCAGGAGGGAGACGATGCCGCCGATCAGCATGGCGTCCCGATACCGTTCCGGCGCGGTCCAGCTACTGGTCAGCCGGCAGCGTTGGAGCAGCACGATGATTAAAATGACGCCGATGCCATGGGGAATCCAGTACTCCAACTTCATGTACGGCAGCTCCAGAAATAGCCTGGTCAGAGGCACTGCCCGCACCGCAATGTTGCCTTTGGCGACAGAACTGACAATGAACTTAGTCGTGGTCAGCTGCTCGGCCAGGGGCAGCAGGTAAAAAGCGCCGAGGGCGACGGTCAAGACTGCGGCGACGACTACCCACGCGACCCGCCCTGGCGCACGCAGCAGCAGATGGACGTGAAACGCCAGCATCAGCGCCGTCACGATAGCCATGATCAGCAGCGACAAGTTATGCGCCAAAACCAGGCCGGTGAAGCCGATGGCCAGCGGCAGGAACCGGCGCGGGTTGCCATGAATGATCTCATACAAACCAAGAAAAATCCACGGCAGGAAAGGAAACGCGGTGAATTCGCCGACCGCTGCGCGAATCAGTAGGTCGACGGCGAAATAGCTGCTCCAGGCATACAGGATTCCAGCTGCAAAGGCGCCGAACCGGCTGCCGCCAATGCGCCAGACGACGTACTGTGCGCTGTACGCGCAGGCCAGCCCGACCGCGACCAGGAAAATCTTATAGGCCGCAACCGTGCCGATTCCGGTCAAGGCCAGCAAGCCCACCGGATACAGCAGCAAATCAGGGTAGAACAACCCGGATGCGTAGCCGTATCCGCCCAGGGCTTTGGCGTTGATCAAAACGGGAAAGATGCCATGACGCAGACCATTCGTCATGGCTTCCAGGCGCGAGAAGTGGTAGTAGATATCGTGTCCCTTGGGGATGCCTGGAATCAGGAGCGGCAGAAAACCCACCAGAACCAGCAAGCCAAGCAGCATAGAGTAGAAACGCACTTCGCCCAAGCGTTTCTGCGCTGATACAGCCAGGTTCTCCAGAGGTTGCAACAAGTCCATGTTCTCGCACCTTTAAGGCAAATAAGAGGGGCTGAAATGAAGTGCATTAACGTAATGCGTCAAGTCCATTAGTGCAACTGAACAAGAGGCGGGAGAGAGGCGAGGGGCGAGGGGCGAGAAGTTTATTTTATCCGCAGATGACGCTGATGGCGCAGATTTTTTGGTGGTAGGTGTGTTGTACGGGGGAAAACCAGCCGCAAAGCGGCAAAGGCCCCAACAGGGCCGTCAGAACACAGCCCGGGGCGAAGGACGCGCCATAGCTGCTTGGGTGCTGTTGTTTTACTTCTCTCCACGAACACACCTTTGCGTTTTTATGTATTATATTGTATACTTCAATTCTGCCAGCATCGCCGCCCCTGCGCAAAGGACCATCCAACCATGCCTCGCCGCTTTTTATTATTTCTGTTTTCCTTCCTGGCTGTCACTGCGACCGCTCAATTCACGCTTGACAATATCCGCTTCAATGCGTCGCGTCAGTCTCGCAGCGACTATGCCGAGATCGTGTTTAACGTCGATGCCGCGCCTCGGGCCGAGGCTTTCGTGGCTGCTCTCGGCGCTGATCCCGGCGCTGCCTCTGGGAGCGTCCTGCGCTGGGACGCAAAGGGCCTGCGCCTGACCCGACATGGCGGCGGCGCAGCGCCGCAAGTCGTGCTGCAATCTCCAGCTGCCCTGCCGGAAACCCTGTTGCGCCAGGGCGGCGCCGTCGTCTTCCGCGCCCGTCAAAACATCGTGGAAGTCTTTGCTGACGGCATCCGCCACTACCGCGGCGTAGCCGCCTTCAGCACACGCGGCCAAATCGCCCTGCCGGAAGGCCGCGCCTATCTGCCAATCAGCGCGGTCTCCTATCAACGCCTTGAGCCCTTCCAGTTTGGCGACGATTTTATGCGCACCGAGGAAGAGGCCAAGCAATGGGGCCTGTGGCAGCCACTGGCCGGCGATTGGAAAATCTACTCGGTCATGGAACGCATTGAAGCCAATCCTGACGCCCGCATCCGAGACGGCCGCGAACCCCGGGCAGACCGCAGCCCCAACCCGTTCTGCCTCTCCGGCAAGGCCCCGACCGGCGAAGGCCTGATCACCGCTGGGCAAGACTTCTGGTGCGACTACGAGGTCGCTGTCTCAGTCAAACCCTTTGGCGCCGCTTTTGGCCTCGCCTTCGCAGTGCGCGACGCGGACAATTACTGGCTCTTGCGCTGGCGCCTCTCGTCTCTGGGCACCGCGCCAGCGCCCTTGCAGCTGCTCCGTCGTCAAGGCGGGGTCAGCCAGACCGTGGCCGAAATCCCGGCTGCTGGCCGCCTGGAGAACTGGTGGCGCTTAGCTGTGCGGCTGCGCGGCGATGAGATCACCGTGCTGCTTGACAGCCAAGTCGTCCACACCTTGCGGCGCCAGGATTGTCCGGGCGGTCGCATCGGTCTCTATGTCCAGGGCGAACAGGAGACGTATTTCGACGACGTCGAGGTCCGTTCTCTCACCGACATCGGCAATGACCCGGCCCTGCTGGCAACTACTGGCGCGTCTCTGCGCGGCGCTTGGAAGACGACCGGCGCTGTTGTCACCGCCCCATCTGGCGACGCCGCTGACAACGCCCTGCCCCTGTACCGCCTCGGCTTTGCTGACTGGCCTGCCCAGCGCTTTGCCGCCGGTCTATCCGGACAAGACCGCAATGGGCCGACGCGGGCCCGCGCTGGCCTGGCCTTCGCTATCACTGACCAGGACAACTGCTGGCAAACGGTCTGGAAGGCGGCTCCCCCGCCGCAACCGTCGACCCTGGAGCTGGGACGCTGGGCTAAAGGCCGCTACCAGGCAATCGCCACCCTGCCCTGGAGCATCCCCCCAGAACACCTGGCGGTCGACTGCCGGCAAGACAGCGTCATCGAAGTCTGGGCTGACCATACGCTGGCGCTGAGACACTGCGTCCCGGCTGGCACCGCCCTGGGCGGCTGCGTCGGCCTGATCGGCACGCGAGGAACCGCCTTCACTGACATCACTGCCTTTGCCGAACAAGCCCGGGACTGGGAAAAGCCGGTTGACATCCAGCGCTTTGCCGACGATCCATTCATGCAGGGCTGGGCCTCGTCACGCTATGCCTGGCTGCGAGAACCAGGCACTGCCCGCGACGCTTTCCCGCAACGCCATACTTTCACCGGCGACCTCTACGGCGCTTTTGTCCTGGAAGCGCCCCTGCAACCAGGCTTGAACTACCATTTCGGCGAAGACCAGCCCGACCCAGCCAAGGGCTACCTCTTAACCACCACCTTAGACGAAAAGACCGGCAGCGGCACCCTCACCCTCAGCCGCGCTGGCAAGAAGCTCGCCAGCGCGCCATTCTCCGGCGCTAAGCGCACGGTCATCCCCGGCACTCAAATCGTCGACGAAAAAATCGGCGAACGTCCGCGCACGCCCGACACCGTGTCCTGGGGCAGGCTTTCACTCCACCGCGATGGTCACGCCATCTGGGCCGCGCTCGACGGCAAGGAACTCTTCTCTGTCCTGGAGCCACACCCTCTGGCTGGACGCGCCTTTGCGGTCGACATCCCTGCCCCTCTCGACTTTATCCACCTCGACCTCCGCCGCGAATCCCTGCGCGACTACCTGTTCGAAAAAGCCGAGACCGACTGGAGCAGCCTTGGCGCCTGGGAAGTGACCAATCGCTTTGCCTGCGATCCGCGCTGGTCGCACATGAACGGCGAAAGCCGCGGCGTCGCTGCCCTCTGGAGCAAATTCAATCTTATCGGCGACTACACTATCGAATGCTTCGCTGGCATGCGCATGCGCCAGGGCGAACTGAAGGAAGACGCCCGCATCTCCTATCCGCGGGTCGGCGACATCAACGTCGCCCTCAATGCAGACGGCGTCGAGCTGTTCAGCGGCTACAACGTGATCATCGCCGCCTGGGACAAGGACTGGAGCGAGACCTGGACGCTGTTCCACCGCCGGGGCGACATCGTCGAACGCACCGACAAGGAGCTGATTCCGCGTGGTCGGTATCGGTCTCCGGGCAGCCGCGCCATCACCTTGGACTGGGACCCCGGCGGCCGGCCCGTGCATGGCGCCTGGTACGCCTTGAAAATCCGCCGCACGGGCAGCCGCTTTGATGTCTCTTTTGACAATATCCCGGTGTTTTCCTACGAGGACTCTTCTCCCTTGCCAGATGGCCGCATCGCCTTGTGGACGCAGTTCAACAGCATTGTGTTAGCCCGGATGAAAGTCAGCTACCGGCAACTGCAACCAGTCCAAACGACCTATCGCCTGGCCGACCTGGGGCCAGCTGCCAGCAAGCCATCCAGCACGACTACGCCGCCTGTCTTAGACTTACGCTCACATGACGCCATGACTGCTGACTTCGAAGCTGGTTTGGACGGCTTTGCTCCCTGGAATGGCGACCAGAGCGCAGAATTGACCACTGTGCCTGGACCCAAAAAAAGCACGGTCTTGCAAGCTGTCAACTGCAACTCCGGCGGTGACTTCGGCATTCGCGTGCCCATGACCGGCAAACGCCTTGAGCGCGTTGACACCCTGGCCTTTGACGTCCAGATACCTGCCGGCGTCCTGGTCAACCTCTATTTCACGGTCAAGGAAGACCCTATCGGTCATTATTTCATCGCGCTTTCCGGGCCTTCGGAAGACCAGTCCAACCTGCATGGTCTTGGCCGTTTCGAGGGCTTTCAGGCAGGGCAATGGTCACATGTCAGCTTCAGGCTGGCTGAAGCTCTGCGCCGCCGCTTCCCCTGGCGGAACTCCTGGATAGTGGACAGCATGGCGATCGGCATGCTGCACGAGGGCTATCTCAACGCCGGACTCGGCGGCAACCAGGCCGGCGCTGTCTATCGGCTGGATAATTTCACCGCGACCGGCTTTGGCCCCTTGCAGGTGGAAGGCGCCTTTACGGCGGCGGACGGCGGCCAGGCACCTGCCCAAGTCCGCGCCTGGCTGAGCCGAAATGCACGCAGCAAAGCGCCAGCCAGTGCGACCGCCGCCCAGGGCGCATCTTTCTCGCTGACCAGCGACAAGCCCGGCCCGACCTTCCTGCACCTGGAGACGTCTTCCGGCAACGCCTGGCAACGCCATCCAGCTGTGCCAATCATCCTGTGTGCGCCGCTGGCGACGCCGACCATCACTCCCGGCCCGAACGAGGCCTGGGGCTTCAACCCGATCAAAGTCACCTTTCCGGAACACGATCAGCTCCGGCCCTTGCCCAGCACCGCCAAGTTCACCGTCGCTGGCATTGACATCCCAGTCAATCATGGCACTACGGCTATCGAAGACGACGGCCGCACTCTCGTAATCCAACCCCTGGCCTCAGACCTGCACAAACGCGGACAGGGGCAGCTGGCCATGACTTTCGCCTGGAAAAACAACCTCGAAGGCCAAGCTGCCAAGGCCGCAGAACTGAAATGGAACTGCCAGCCCAAGCCGGAACTCGACCGCACCCCGCCCGGCCCAGTCATCCTCGAACCCTCACGCCACAGCCTCAGAGGACTGCGCGCCTGGGAACAAGAATGCGAATTAGCCGCCAAAAGCGGCGCTGAACTAGAATTGTATCGACGGAAAGACGGCGCGCCAGCCGCCCGCGTCTACAACCGCATCTGCGGCGCCAGCTCCGGACTCAACTTCAACCTGCCCACCTTTCCTATCGGAAGTTTCCCAGTCCTCACCTTTGACTACAATATCCCGCCAAAAACATACGTCGATCTCAGCTTTGCCGCAGTCGGCCGCCATTTCACGCTCGGGCTGACTGACAAGGAACACAAGGAAAATCTCGGCCTGGGCGATGTAGACGGCATCGTCGCTGACGGCACTTGGCGCCGGGCTACGGTCAACATAGCTGAGCGCTTCCGGCAGGCGAACACTTTGAACTGGGACATCAAAGACGCCAAGATCACCTCGGTCTCCATCGGCAACTGGCTCTACAGCGGAGCTGCCCCCGGCTGCAATTATGAAGTCAGCAATGTCGCTCTGGCGCCACTGGTCGCAACTGTAGACAAGCCGTTCCGAGTGACTTGGTATGCGGTTGACGCCGGCGGCGTGAAGGGCTACAGCTACAAGTGGGACGACCAGCCAGACACGGCGCCGCCCAAAAAAGTGATGACAACGGACGCTGCCCTGGAAGTGAAAACGCTGCCAGACGGACTGCAAGTCCTCCACGTCCGCGCCTGCGACTTAGCCGGCAACTGGGGGCCAACCAGCCATTTCCCCTTCCAGGTCGACAACCGACGGCCCCAGCCTGTGAAACAGCAACCGCCTGTGGCTGAGACGCCAATCGCAGCCATACCGGAAAAAATCGCCGTCACCTTCCAGAATTCTGACGGCTGGGTCAACTTTGATTCCGCCCGCCTCGACATCAACGGCAAGGACTATCCGCTGCAACGCCACGTCAGCGACTGGAACCACGCCACCGCCACCTTCACCTGGGATTTGCTGGCTGACTGGAGCCTGCTGCGCGGCAAGGTCGCTGACCAACAGCCTTTCACCGCCACCTTGTCTGGCCTGAAGACCGCAGCTGGCACCGCCATCCCTGACACAGTCTGGCGCTGGAAGATCGACTACAGCCTGGACACCACGCCCCCCGGGCCGCCACTGATTATCGGCGGCAACAACGTCCTCCGCCGTCATGAGACGTTTGCTTCTGGCCGCCCTTGGACTGCCAATCCCAATGCCGGCGCCACTCGCGTCCTCAAAGACGATATCACTGGCAGTGAATGTCTGGAAATCACCTTTGACGCCGAGCGCCACCGTCGCTTCCTGGTTTCGGCTGCGGGGTCCTATCAGCTCGATCCGGAGGCGACGCCGTTCCTGCGCTTCCGCTACCGTCTCACCAAGGGCAGCCAGGTCAACCTGCTCGCCAGCGTCGACCAAAGCTGGTACTCCATCACTATGACTGGCCCGGAACACGAAAACACCATCGGCACCATTGCAGACGTGCAGGCGGACGACCAATGGCATTGGGCCATGCTGGAGTTAGCGCCGTTGCTGGCCAAGGTCAAAAGCGAATCCAAGGAAAAGCCCATCTTCCGCAGCCTGGCTTTCGGCCTGTTGGCGCCTGTGCCTAAGAAAGCCGTCTGCAAGCTCCGCCTGGATGACTTCTCCCTAGTCAGCGTCTACGGCCCGCTGCCCTTCTTCTCCTTCTCCAGCGCCGACGCTACTGGCATCGCTGCCTACGAAGCCAAATTCAGCCGCCAGCCGGACGATGTCCCGACCAGCGACATGACGCCGCCCAGCCAGGCCCAAAGCGACATCTGGCTCAGTGCGGCGGACGCCGAGGGGCTTTGGTTCGTGCATGTCCGCGGCCGGGACGGCGCTGGCAACCGCGGCGAAACCGTGCATGCGCCGTATTACTGCCGTACCCCGGCCACGCCAGCCGCAGAGGGCGACGGACTGGAACGCTCGGATGCCGAATACCCATGGCGGCTGCTTTCCGCTGAAGGTGGCAAGCGGACTCCGCACCCGCGCCACCTCCTGCATAAGGTCAAGGCTGGCGTCAACCAGCTGCTCGCCATCCAGTTCCGTGCGGGGAAGTTAGCGGATTCCGACCTCGTCCGTCCATTCGGCAAGACCAGCGCTGCGGTGTCCAAAATCACCGTTGATGTGCTGATTCAGGAAGACACGTCCCTGCGCCTTCACGCCCTCAGGCGCAACGAAGACAGCAAGGACGGCGGCGTGTCCTTGTCCGAGTCCGTCAAAGTCAGCGACGTCGGCGTCTGGCAGCGGAATCTGACCCTGACCTTTTCGAAACCTGTCACATTCGGCTCTGGCGACTTGATTGGATTCCGCATCGAGACCATCGGCCGAAAAGCCGCTACTGTTTTGTTTGATAATGTCCGAGTGGAGTAGTGGATAGCGGTAGTTGACTTGCCCCGGGCTAAAGCCCGGGCACTGAACAGAGGTAAAACAACAGCTTCCAAGCAGCTACGGCTCGCCCCTAACGAATTATGAATTATGAATTATGAATTATGAATTATGAATTATGGTTAATGTGCGAAGTTTTGTGATGAATGCTTGTAGATTTTTAGGCTGATGTATGTGAGATTGGTCCCATCTGCTGGCCATG
>Ga0123334_1002422_pt1 | contig 21588 bp, 21 predicted proteins | sample BiotimSIPDNA_FD_89706 | JGI IMG/M metagenome (GOLD analysis project Ga0123334, IMG submission 89706) | Anaerobic biogas reactor microbial communites from Washington, USA - Biogas_R1 time_0 SIP DNA | ecosystem: Engineered > Bioreactor > Anaerobic > Unclassified | place: Washington, USA... | reverse complement strand
TCCCGGTACGAGAGAAATATATTGCTTGCCTGGCAATAATTCTGTTCGTAATTACTGCCTCCCTTAAGACAGGTCACTGCTATCCCGTGAATTTTCGGGATAGCAGTGGCAGGGATATTTCTATAGCTAAAGAGCCAGTATCGGTTGTTTCTCTTGTCCCCTCAATAACAGAGATAATCTGCCGTATCGGGGCAGGGGATAAAATCAAGGCAATCACCTACCACAGCACATATCCTTCTGAAACAGCTTATATGAAAACAGCAGGTGGGTTTCTGCATCCTGACCTGGATATTGTATCAGGGATAAAACCCGGTATTATTTTTTACAATGATATTCAGAAGGGTGTGGTTGAAAGATTTGAAAAAGAGGATGTGGTTCTGATCAACCTGAAAACCACAGGTATTGAAAACAGCTTTTGGCAGATCGAACTGCTGGGGCAGATATTTAACAAACAGGCAGAAGCCAGTGCAATTATTAAAGAGAACAGGCGATATATAGATATTATTCAGGAAAAAGTTGCCAGGATACCCTCTGAAAAGAGAAAGAGGGTTATGCGTCTTATGGGACGAACAGAGATCATGACCCCAGGGGATGATTCCTTCCAGAATGAGATTATTTCTCTGGCAGGAGGAATACCCGCTTCTCTCGGGAAAAAGGGGGCGGTGGTAGAGGTAAGTAATGAGGAATTTATTAAATTTAATCCCCAGTTTATCTATGGGTGCGGAGGAGATAAAAAGGCAGCGGACAGCATTTTTCCATTACCTGTATACAGAGATGTAGAGGCGATAAAAAATCGCAATATCCATTTTTTCCCATGTGATCTTACCTGCAGGGCAGCAACAAATACAGGTTATTTCATATCATGGCTCTCAGCAGAGATATACAGGGATGAATTTGCAGATAGGAATAATCTTGTATTGGCTGAAAGGATAGTAAAATCAAAAAATCTGGATGTTAAGCTTGATTACATCAATAACTGCCGGGTAGATTATATTGATTTTTATGATTATCCAAACAAGTCACTGGTTGTTGAGTTCAACAGACCTCTTAACATAGTATCAACGCTGGATGGATTGCGAAAGGGGATAACTGCTGTAGGGAACCACTATGCCCCTCTTTCATGCTGGACAGTAGCCCACAGGGAGGATATCAGCGTTATTAGGAAGCGGGTACTTGATATCCTTGGCAAATCAGAGAAGGATACCAGCCTCCTTTTTACAGGTGCGGACGTTGATAATCTTTCTATTGTAAAAAAACGTTTCAGGGATATGGAAATTACAGCCCTTGTCACCGGGGGTGTGACATCAAATGCAATGAGGATGTCTCGTGATGAAGGCAGTTTCTATGAACCGGGCACTATAAATATTATAATCCTGCCTAACATGAAGCTCAGTGAACCTGCAATGACAAACTCTCTCATTACTGCTACTGAGGCAAAATCCGCAGCCCTGCAGGACCTTGATATCAGGAGTTCCTACAGCCCGGAATATCAGGCAACAGGCACTGGAACAGATAATATCGTAATAGTTGAAGGGAATGGCGAGGTTACGATCGATACTGCCGGAGGTCATACAAAGCTTGGGGAGCTGATTGCAAAGGCAGTATATGAAGGGGTTAAAGAGGCTATATACAGGCAGAATGGCTTAACAGAAAATCGAAGTATCTTTCAAAGGCTTAAAGAAAGAAACATAGATATTTCTGATGATATTTCACCTGCGGAATGCGACTGTGGTATAAAAAAGGATTTCTTTTCAGGCAAGGTAGAAAAAATTTTAAATATGCCCCGGTATGCCTCATTTATAAGCTCTGCCCTTTCAATAAGCGATGATTTTGAAAATGGTCTGATTAAGGATCTGACCCAATTTAATGCATGGTGTTATGATGTGGCATATGATATATCAGGGCGGAAAATAGCGAAAATGGAGGAGTTTTATAATGACGAAAAAATACCTCCTGTTGTACGAATGGCCATTAATGCCCTGTTAAATGGCATATATCAAAAGGAATTGAAAAAAGAGTGAATAGAGCAGTTATAATTTTTTATCTGTTGCTGTTTTTTTTAGGGTTAGATGGTAACCTCTATGGTAAAACCTTTAGAGATGCCGTGGAGAGAGAGGTTGTTATTAACCATAACCCTGTGCGTATTATACCACTTGCCCCCAGCCTTACAGAGATACTCTATTATCTGGGACTGGGAGACAGGGTTGCAGGTGTAACAACATATAGCTATTATCCCCCTGAAGCCCTCAATAAACCACAGGTCGGGGGTTACCATGATCTGAATATCGAGAGAATAATAACCCTTAACCCTGATCTGGTAATAGGTACAAAGGACGGTAACAATCCCGGTATTGTGGATATGCTTGAACAGGCAAAGATACCCACATATATTGTAGACCCCAGGAATGTTGTTGAGGTTATTGAGACTGTCCGGATAATAGGCCGCCTGTGCGGTGTTGAAGAAAAGGCTGACCAGCTTGCGGACGGTCTTGAAAAAAGGCTTGACCGGATCAGGGAGGCCATTAAGCAAAAGGAAAAGCCTCTTGTTTTTTTGCAGATCAACCTGCATCCCATTATGAGTGTAAATAAAAACACCTTTCATCAGGATATTATATCCATTGCTGGCGGAATTAATATGACTGCTGATTCAGCCATAAGCTACCCCAGGATCAGTATTGAGGAGCTGATCAGGCGCAAACCTGAGGTGCTTATTATCTCTTCCATGGACAGGGGAGGGGAGTTTGAAAAGGCAAGGCAGGAGTGGCTTAAATGGAATGCCATACCAGCCGCAAAAAATGGCCGGGTCTATCTTATTGACTCTGACCTTATAGACAGGCCGTCACCAAGGATACTGGACGGGATAGAGGCAATGGCAAGTATGATACATCCGGAGGTGGAGTGGGGGAGAGTCAATGATCAATGATAAATTATCAGTAGGGGCAGACCTATGTGTCTGCCCGTCTGAGGCGGTAAGAGGAACATAACAGGGCTGATACACAGGTCAGCCCCTACATATGACAAAAGGCATATGAAAAAAGAATATAAAATAAAAGGCATACTGACACCGGGAAAGGTTATCTCTGTAACTATTATAATGTGCATTATACTTGTTATTGTTGTTGCCCTTTCACTTGTGCTGGGAACCGCTGATGTAACATTGAAACAGGTGATAGGGCTCATAACCGGTGCTGTTGCGCAGGAAGACCCTGTAAGGCTTATTATTTTCAAGATAAGGCTTCCCAGAATATTACTCGCCGGGCTTGTAGGCTTTGCCCTCTCCCTTGGCGGTGTAACATTTCAGGCTATATTGCGTAACCCGCTTGCTGACCCTTTCATTCTGGGGGTATCAAGCGGTTCGGCATTCGGGGCTGTTCTGGCAATCACCTTTGGCCTGAGTTTCAGCCTTGGTGTCCCTGTAATGGCATTTATGGGGGGGCTTTTAACCATCTATCTTGTAATGTCTCTGGGTGCAAAAAAGATGGGCATGGAGTCATCAACCATACTCCTTACCGGGGTTATAGTTAATGCCTTTTTTACCGCCATAATCATGTTTTTTATATCCACCTCTGCCAATGACCGTCTCCACACAATGCTTTTCTGGCTCTATGGTGACCTGAGCCAGAGCCAGTACACTCAGCTTCTTATAATCGCCCCATTTTTACTGCTTGCTTCTATAATAATCTTTGGTTATGCAAAGCATCTCAATATCATAACAACAGGTGATGAGATAGCATCCCAGCTTGGTGTCAATGTTGACCGGACTAAAAAGGTAGGGCTCCTGTTAATATCACTTATAATGGGTCTGGTGGTGGCCTTTTCAGGCCTGATCGGTTTTGTCGGGCTTATTGTGCCGCACCTTGCCAGGATGGCATTCAGGTCAGATCACCGCATTCTCATACCTGTTGCCTCAATCGGAGGGGCAATCTTTCTTATTGCAGCAGATACACTTGCAAGGACAATAATCTCCCCAAGCGAACTACCTGTTGGCGTTATAACCGCTTTTCTCGGTGCGCCATTCTTTTTAATACTTTTAAGAAAAAGAGGAAGCCAATGGAGCCGATCCTGAAAATTAGCAATATAGGCTTCAGATATGATGATAAACAGGTGCTTGATGATATCAGCCTTGATGTTTATCCGGGGGAGATCATCGGAATACTTGGCCCCAACGGCTCAGGAAAGAGCACACTCTTAAGGGTAATGGATGGGGTGCTTGCGCCTCAAAGGGGAGAGCTGGAGATAAACGGAAAACCATACGGCCATTTGAGCAGAAAAGAGCTTGCAAGGGAGGTGGCAATGGTTTCCCAGGAACAGCATTTCAGGTTCAGCTTCTCATGTATTGAGGTTGTTATGATGGGCAGATTCCCGCATCTCAACGCCATGCAGTTTGAAAATAATCATGATCTAAGTATTGCAATGGACGCACTGAGAGCAACCCATGCCCTTGAATTTTTAGAAAGGTCAATATATGACCTTTCTGGCGGTGAAAGACAGAGGGTACTTATTGCGCGTGCCCTTGCGCAGGAGCCAAGGATAATGCTCCTGGATGAACCCACCTCTTTTCTTGACCTGAAATTCAAGAGGGAGGTATTCAGGCTTGTCTCATTCCTCAGTAAAGAAAAGGGGCTTGCAGTGGTTATTGTCTCCCATGATATTGATCTGGTTTCACAATATTGCAGCAGGGTTATCCTGCTAAAAAAGGGGAGCGTGTACCGTGCTGGCGCGCCTGATGATGTGATAAGATCGGAAAATATAGAGGATGTTTATGAATGCCCTGTGCTGGTGGATCAGAACCCGCTGTCAGGCAGGCCGAGGGTAAGTGTAAGATAAAAATGGTTTACGGTGTCCGGTTTGAAGTTTACGGTGTCCGATTTGAGGTGTTAGGTTTTTCCGTATACCTCAAACCTTAGACCTCAGACCATTCAATATATGGGTTGGGATTTCATGAAATATTTGATGAATATGTAAGGAGAGTTCATGGTTAATTTCTTTTTTAAAGGCGGGCCAGTCATGTACCCGCTGTTATTATGTTCCATAATTTCACTGACTGTTATTATTGAAAGGGCTATCTTCTGGATAGGCGTGGGCATGCGCAAGAACCATGCGCTGGTTGATGAGGTGCTTGAGCTATCCAGAAAAGGGGATTGGGAAAGCATAAGGGTTAAAGCTGCTCACTCAAAAAATTATGTGATCAGGGTGCTTATAAGCGGGATACTTCACAGGGAATATTCATTAAGCAAGGCCATGGAATCTTCTGCTGCTGATGAAATTGGAAGGATGGGAAGATTTATGGGTGTGCTGGATACCATGATCACGGTTGCTCCCCTGCTTGGCATACTGGGCACAGTGATTGGTATTATAGAGTCATTCGGTATGCTTGGTTCAATGGGTTTGGAAAACCCGCAGGCTGTCACCGGAGGTATTGCAGAGGCGCTTATTACAACAGCAACAGGGCTTATAATAGCCATCGCAACCCTCTTCCCATATAACTATTTCAACTCACTTATCGATAAGGCCGCCAAGACAATTGAAAAATATGCAACAAGCTTTGAGATTGTCTATGAACGTATTGTATTGGCAGACGATAAAAAGGAAGAGAAATAATGAAGGTCAAACTCCCGACAACAAGCAGGAAAAGCCGTGTTGAGATTATACCCCTCATTGATGTGGTATTTCTTCTGCTGGTTGTATTTATCTATACCATGCTTTCAATGGCTGTTCATCGCGGACTGAATTTAAACCTGCCAAAATCAGAATCAGCAGAGATTGAAAAACAGGTTATGCTCTCTGTGAGTATAGATGAATCCGGACATGTTTATATAGATAAGGAGAGGGTTGAACTGGAAGCGCTCACCGGAAGGTTGGCTTCCATGACAAATAATCAGAAAAATCCCGGTGTGCTTCTGTTTGCAGATAAGGTGATTACATACCAGGAGCTCTTCAGGGTGCTTGATAAAATAAGGGAAGCAGGGTTGACCAGAATATCACTCCAGGCTGAGGCTGAATAACAGATGAAGAGGATGGCTGCGGCTGTTGTTATGGCCCTGTTGTTTCATGGCCTCTTATTTTCCCTTAATACCGGGTTGTTAAGGAGCAGCAAAAAGGTTATAACCCGGCCTGATCAGATTACTGTGACCATGTCATACAGAAAACCGGAGATGCCGGCGCCTGTTAAACCTCCTACCGTTGAGACAAAAAAGAGAGAAATTAAAAAACTTCAAAAACCGGATAATGCGCCAGCACCTGTAAAGGTGCAGGAAATATCTGATGCACCGGTGCCGGTTTCAGAAGAGAGAGTTGAAATAACAGAGGATGTGGATTATCCTGCAAGCAGCTCTTATGAGGAATCGATTGAATCACAAATCGATACTGAACCCGTTGTATATGAAGAGATTTTTGAAGCAGAGCCCTTATACAGGGTCAACCCTGAACCTCCATATCCCAAGATGGCAAGGAAGAGGGGATATCAGGGGAAAGTGCTGCTGAGTGTCCTGGTAAACAAGGAGGGCAGGGTAGACAATTTATGGGTATTTGAATCAAGCGGATATAATATCCTCGATAATGCTGCGCTTGAGGCGGTCAAGGATTGGCTGTTTGAACCGGGCAGGCAGGGTGATAACCCTGTTGAAATGTGGGTGCAGGTGCCGGTGAAGTTTGAAATTAAATAACTGTGTACGGTCTGAGGTCTGCGGTGTACGGTTTGAGGTTTGCGGTCTGAGGTTTAAGGCAAGACAGGCTTTTCCGTATACCGTAAACCTCAGACCGTAAGCCTTATATCATAAACCAGTTAGAGCATGAAAAGAATTGATTAGCAAGAAGAGTTTAATTTTTATGACAAAATCAATAATGTTCTTAGGCACCGGCAGTGATGTTGGTAAATCTATTACAACCGCTGCCTTTTGCAGGATATTAAAGCGGCGTGGATACAATGTTGCACCATTCAAGGCACAGAACATGTCCAATAACTCATATGTTACAGTTGAAGGTGGGGAGATCGGGCGTGCGCAGGTGGTACAGGCAGAGGCAGCAGGGCTCCTTCCATCCGTGCATATGAACCCTGTTCTCCTTAAACCATCTACAGCGCTGGGCGCACAGATAGTGCTCCAGGGAAAGGTCTTCAGCCAGATGGATGCGGTAAATTATCATGAATATAAGCCAATGCTCAAGAAGAGCGTTATGGAGTCATATAATACACTGGCAGAGAGTTATGACATTGTTGTTCTTGAAGGTGCTGGAAGCTGCTGCGAGATGAACCTCAAGAAGAATGACCTTGTAAATCTTGCAATGGCTGAGGCGGCTAATGCAAGATGTATACTTGTTGCAGATATAGATCGGGGCGGTGTATTTGCACAGGTGATAGGAACATATGAGCTCATGACCCAAAAAGAAAAAAAGATGATCATCGGTTTTATCATCAACAAGTTCAGGGGCGACCCAGCGCTTTTTGATGATGGCATTAAATATATTGAACAAAATACAGGTAAGCCGGTATTCGGACTCGTCCCATATTTTTATGACATACAGATTGATTCTGAGGATTCTGTTGCTGTCCAGTATGATAAGTTACCCGTGAAGCCCGTTGGGCGGAAGACTGTTAATATAGCTGTAATAAGGCTCCCTGCTATTTCCAATTTTACTGATCTTGAGATACTGAATGTGGAGAGGGATGTTATTGTAAACTATCTCTCGAATAAAAAAGAGCTTACAGATGATTATGACTGCCTCATAATGCCAGGGACTAAAAATGTCATGGAAGATATGGCATGGCTTTCCCGAACTGGCTGGAAAAAGAGGATTAAGGAATTTGCCTTAAGCGGGAAATTTATTTTGGGCATATGCGGAGGTTATCAGATACTGGGTAAAAAGGTATATGATCCATATGGTGTGGAATCAAATAGAAAAGAGATATCAGGTTTAGGCATGCTTCCTGTTGAAACCACCCTTGAGGCAGAAAAGGTGGTGAGAAAGGTTACCGGAAAGAGTCTGAAAAATAATAAGCCTGTAGCCGGATATGAGATCCATATGGGCCAGACCAGGATTATTAATGATACAGGAATACCCCTTTTAAGATTAAAAGGAGAAGATGGTAATGATAGCTGGGAGGATGGCTGTTATTTAATAGATAAGGAAATTGCAGGGTCATATCTGCACGGGATTCTTGATTCACCGGGTTTCAGGGGGGATTTTTTAAATAGTGTAAGAAGAAAAAAGGGGATTAGGGAGAAAAGACCCGGAAAGGGCAGGGCAGCAAGGTTTCGTGAGTATGACCGTTTGGCAGACCATTTTGAGAAATATTGTAATGTGGAAAAGATTTTAAAAGAGATTTGATTATAAAATGTAGGGGCAGGCCCCCGTGCCTGCCCGGTGAATCGATAAATCCAACGGGCAACCACAGGGGGTTGCCCCTACAGTAAAAAAATGAATAAGGTAAATGAACCAAATAGAAAATCCATCAGGTTGAAGGGGTATGATTATTCTACACCTGGGTATTATTTTGTAACTGTATGTACAAATGATAGAAGGTGTTTGTTTGGCGAGATAATTGATGATGTTATGATATTAAATGATGCAGGCAGGATGGTTAAGTCGGTGTTGTGTGAGATTCCAATATTTTATGCAGGTATAGATATAGATAAGTTTGTGGTGATGCCAAACCATATACATTGCATAATAATTATCAATTCTGTAGGTGTAGGCCCCCGTGCCTACCCGGAACACCACGTTGCAACCGACGGGCAACCACAGGGGGTTGCCCCTACATATTCAAACTTATCCTTGTCGGATGTTGTTCACAGGTTCAAATCATTGACTACCAATAAATACATCAAAGGTGTAAAACAAAACAGGTGGGAATCATTTAATGGTCAACTCTGGCAACGAAATTACTATGAACACGTCATTCGAAACGAGATTGATTTATCAGAAACAAGAGAATACATACTAAACAATCCTAAAAAATGGCATCTTGATAAATATAACCCGCAAACAATGGAAACACAGAGGATATAAAATGTTTAAAACAGAATTTACGCATGGGTGCATGCTTGTGCTTGGCGGTGTGAGGAGCGGTAAAAGCTCACTGGCCCTTGACCTGTGCAATAAAATGGAGGGTAACAGGTACTTTCTCGCCACGGCCCAGGCCTTTGATGATGAGATGGAATACCGGATAAAACGGCATCAGGAGGAGCGGGGCAGCAGTTGGACAACAGTTGAAGAGAGTATTGAGATAGTAAAAAAGATCAGGGAATTGGATGATGAAAAATCTATAATACTTGTTGACTGCCTTACACTGTGGCTCAGTAACCTCTATATGAAATATGAATCTGATACTGATATGGTATACAAGGAGATTGAGAAGCTTGTCACAATGTTACCTGGCATCAAGGGGAGGCTTGTATTTGTGAGTAATGAGGTGGGTATGGGTATTGTGCCGGAAAACAGGCTCGCGCGGATGTACCGTGATGCATCAGGCACAATGAACAGGAAGATAGCAGGGGTTGCTCAAAAGGTGGTTCTTACATTTGCAGGGCTTCCGATGGTGATTAAAGAGATTTGAGATTTGATATTTCAAATTTGAGATTTGAAATTTAAAATGAATATTTTCGCATGCCGGGGGATTGAATGAAAGGATATATTCAGGTTTATACAGGTGATGGCAAGGGTAAAACAACAGCAGCGCTTGGCCTTGCCATGAGGGCGTATGGCGCAGGGCTTAATGTGTATATTGCCCAGTTTGTAAAGGGCATGAAATACAGTGAGCAGGAGACCTTCAAGGTTTTATCCAAACACATCACTGTAAAGCAATATGGCAGGGGATGCTTTATAAAGGGTGACCCTACTGAAGAGGATATAAAGGCAGCAAGGGCCGGGTTAAAAGAGGTGAGAGAGATCATGCTTTCAGGAAAATACCAGGTTGTAATTCTTGACGAGGCAAATATTGCCACATATTACAAACTGATAAGTGTTGATGACCTGCTTGAGTTAATAGCTGATAAACCGGAAGGGATGGAGTTAATTATTACCGGAAGAAATGCTGATCCCAGAATTATAGAAATAGCCGACCTTGTTACAGAGATGAAAGAGGTAAAGCATTATTACCATAGTGGTGTAATGGCAAGGGAGGGGATAGAGAAATAGGTATAAAACAGGTCTAAGGTGTTAGGTCTACGGTCTTCGGCCTTCAACATACAGTAACTGCTTTTCCGTAAACCTGAGACCGAAAACCTTAAACCCTTTTTTGCTTGTCTGGATGCCCGTTTCTCTGGCATGACTTACATATAGCATTACGGCTTGTGAACTATCTTTCCCCTGGTGTCATATTTAACACGATCTTCCACATTGGCCTTTCTTCGGTTGTTTTCAAATGCCTTTCTCTTCTGGTTAATCTCTTCATCAGGAAAATAAGAGAGTATCCAGTCAAAGTTTTCCTTTACCTCTTCTTTCATTTCTGCATGGGTGAATATAAAGAGATCCCTGTTTTTCATCCCTTTTAAGATCCTCTCGCCAACCTCAAGGGGTGACATGCCAGGAAATTTTTCAGGGTCTTCCATATCCAGATACTTACCTTCACCAGTATTGTAGCCGCTGTTTTTAAACCTGTCGGGTCTTAGCTCTTCGGTCTTTCCTATCTTTGAATTAACAAAACCGGGGCATACGATCGATACCCAGATATTCTGAGGCGCGAGGTTGTACCACAAGGTCTCTGACATGCCCCTTATGGCCGCCTTTATGGAGCTGTGGATTCCTGTACCATGTGATGTAACAAATGCCGCCATAGATGATGTGTTTACAACATGACCGCCTTCACCGTGTGCCTTTATCTTCGGCAGAAAATTAACAATGCCATTTACCTGTCCCCAGAAGCAGACATTGAACATCCAGTCCCAGTCGTCGAATGTCGCCTCATCAAGCGGGCCAAATATATTTATACCGGCATTATTACAGAGGATGTGGATTTTGCCGAATGCCTTTTCTGCTTCATCAGCAGCCTCTTTCATGGCCTTTCGGTCTGAGACATCGACCGCAATGGTATATACATTTTTATTATATTTTTTAACCTCTTCGGCTGATTTATCAAGGTCTGCTTTTCTGATATCACTCATTATGACATTAATGCCCTCTTTTGCAAATGCGATGGCCATACCCAGCCCCACACCATTTGCAGCCCCGGTGATAAAGGCCGTTTTTCCTCTGTATTCACTCATCTTCTACACCCCTGAATTGGAATTGATATTTTCAATCGAATATAGGAGTTTAGACCAATGGTGTCAAATAAATACATAAGGTTTACGGTTTAAGGTCTAATGTGTACGGAATGTAATTATGGTTTATGAAACGAGTAAGATAATGAAAAAGTTTGACAAAATTGGTCGCTTTGTATATCTGTTTATTGAATTGTAAAAAGATTCTTTAGACCGTAGGCCAAGACCTTAAACCTGTTTCTTAAAACTAAGCAAGGTCATTTAATTACGATCTAAAGTAAAATAGAAAAGTTGTTAAACAGACAATCATTCTTCATACGGAATCCCGTTAAAATCGGGAACGGTCCCGCCGCTGTGACCCCGTAGAGAGCCCTCAGGCATTAATCAGTCACTGTTTTGATTTATCAAAATGGGAAGGCAGCCGGAAGGTAAGGGGAAGTCAGAAGACGAGTTGAATGACTGTAATATAAGAACTTGATGGTAAAGGGTTCTGAAAGGCCTAAACTGCCTTTCAGAACCCTTTTTTTTTACATGATTTGTTATGTAAAAAATAACCACAGCGTAGCTCGATAGAGCAAAGCCGGGTTAGTTGTTGTAAAATAGTGTAGGGGTAGACCCCTGTGTCTACCCGGTATTTGAAAGGCAAATAATGAAAGCAGCACTGATCACAGGTCTTAATCAACTTGAAATCAGGGAAATCCCTGATCCTCTTCTCCCATACGGCGGTGTCATCGTAAAAATGGTGAGCGCTGCTATATGCGGCACTGATGTCAAGATGTTACTGAATGGACACAGAGACCTTGTACTCCCAAGGATACCAGGCCATGAAGGGGCAGGGGTTGTGATTGAAACCGACAATGAAAGTTTTAAAACGGGTGATGTTGTAGCTGTCTACCCGGGCATATATTGCGGCAGATGTCTTAACTGCCTTGATGGCAATACATCACGCTGTGATTCAATAAAGATATATGGTTTTAACCAGGACGGGCTGTTCAGAGCATTAGTGCCCTTTGACAGTAATGAGATAAAAAGCCTTGTACATGTAAGAGAAAGCGGGAACATTGAGAATATGGCGCTTGCAGAACCTCTTGCCTGCTGTATATCGGCTTATAACAAAGTGCATGTGAAGAATGGATCAGCCCTTATTATTGGCGCAGGTTCAGTTGGCTCGATTTTTGCCGCACTGCTGTTATCAAAGGGATTTAATGAGGTGGTAGTTATTGACAGGGAGAGGCAAAAGCTTGAGGGTCAGATCCCTGTAAATGCAAAGACAATAGAGACAGATGTAAATTCCATTGAATCATCCTTAAAGGCCCATAATCATGTCAGGGGGTTTGATCTTATTGTCCCCTGCTGCCCTGACGGGCTGAACTGGGATTTCTGGCGTTTTATGAAGCCTGGAGGTTCTGCGCTCCTGTTTTCAGGAAATAACAGGGGCGTGGATAATAACAATATAGACATGAATGAAATACATTACAGGGAGCTTGTTCTGGCTGGTTCATACGGGTGTAATGCCCGTGATTTCAGGGATGCCATCAGGATGATAGAGGATGATGAAATCGATCTCTCATTCCTGTCACCACGTTTTGCATCACTTGATGAGATACCTGAGTGTATATCAGCATTAAAGAACAGCACTGTTAAAAAGGTGATTATCAATAAGTTTTAGGAGGCAGATATGGCATATAATGAAAATTCTCTTAAGCGGTTTGGTGATAATATTGCCATGCTCATGGCAGGGAATAATATATCAAAAGAAACAGCAAAGGAGATGATGATAGAGACATTAAAGGGGGATCAGCCTGATCTTCAACAGGGGGCATTTCTTGCAGCGCTCAGGATGAAGGGCGAGACTGATGATGAGATAGTAGGCTGTTTTGAGGCGATAATTGAATCCGATACAAACAGCATAAGCCTTGGGGATCTGCCAGTTGTTGAGAACTGCGGCACGGGTATGGATACACTTAAGACATTCAACATAAGCACCATTTCCGCCATTGTTGCCTCATCCCTGGATGTGCCAATAGCAAGGCATGGTGCAAGGGCCATAAGTTCAAAATGCGGGACAGTAGACCTGTGTGAAACCCTTGGCGTGGATGTTGATTGCAGTGTGGAAAAGGTAAAGGAATCCATAGAAAGGTGCGGCCTTGGCCTCTTTAATGGGACAAGCGCAGAGGTTCACCCGATGGGTCTTGGGAGGATACTATCTCAGATACGTTTCGGAACAACCCTTAACATTGCCGCCTCTCTGGCCAACCCCGCATTACCCAGGATAGCTGTAAGGGGCGTTGGGGCGCCTGAACAGATTGAGCCTACACTTAAGGTAATGCAGAGGATAGGGTATGAGAAGGGGATAGTGTTTCATGGGTTTAACAATGACATGAGCGCAGGCATGGATGAACTCTCAACTCTCGGTATCTCAAGGATAGGGCACTTTAATAAAAATGAGGTTGAATATTTTGAGATAACGCCGGAGGCGGCAGGGCTTTCAAATGGAGATTACAATGATATAAGGCCGGAAACCGACAAAGAAATTGAGGCAGCTAAGGCTGTATCTCTGCTGGCAGGTAAGGGTGATAAGAGCCGGTCTGATATTGTGGCATTAAATGCCGGTGCAGTTTTATGGATGGCAGACAGTGTTAATAGTTTAAAGGAGGGTGTTTCAGCCGCTAAACAGATCATTTCTAAAGGAAGCGCCATTCAAAAACTTTTAACATGGGTAAGGGCTCAAAACAGGGAACCTGAATCAGGATATGAAATAATAAAAAGGCTATGCAATAGATGCAATATAGAAATGCGTTCTATACAGTAGTTTTTTAAGATGAAAAGGAGAGATCAAATGTACAGAAGGATAATAGATGAGATAAAACCAGTCTCAAAGGAGTGGATAACAAAGGCTTGGTCAAGGCTTGATAACCTGAGTAAACCAAAAAGGAGCCTTGGTTATCTTGAGGAGATGGCAGCAAGGGTTGTTGCAATGTATGAGGATGAAAGGCCACGGATAAAGAAAAAGGCAGTGTATATATTTGTTGGTGATCACGGCATTGTTGCTGAGGGTGTAAGCGCATATCCTCAGGAGGTTACTGCCCTTATGGTGAAAAATTTTCTGGCCGGGGGCGCTGGTATAAATGTCCTTTCAAGACGAGCGGGCGCTGATGTCTATGTGGTTGATATTGGTATGAAGGAAGAGCTTTCAGATTCACCGGGTTTTATTAAGAAAAATATAAAAAGGTCCACCGCGAATATGTCAAAAGAGGCAGCCATGACAAGGGATGAGGCTGAAAAGGCAATTAATACAGGAATTGAACTGGCTATTAACGCATGGGAAAATGGTGTAAATATGATTGCCACAGGCGAAATGGGCATTGGTAATACGACACCATCCTCTGCACTTTATTCTCTGCTTCTCCCGGCAGACCTTGCGAATGTTACTGACAAGGGCACTGGTCTTGAGGATGAAGGCGTAAGACTAAAAATAAAGGTTATTGAAAAAGCCCTTGAAATAAACCGCGGTTTATTGGATGATCCGGTCTCGATTCTTGCGGCTGTAGGCGGGCTTGAAATCGCCGGGATTTGCGGGCTGTGTATCGGCGCTGCATCGAGAAGAATGGCGGTTGTGGTGGATGGCTTTATATCCGGTGCAGGGGCACTTGTGGCGATGAGGATCTGTCCTGCGGTCAAGGATTATCTCTTCTTCTCGCACAAGTCCTCTGAAAAGGGGCATATGATTTTCTGTGAAAAGGAGAATGTAAGGCCGATACTTGATCTTGATCTGAGGCTTGGCGAGGGTACAGGGGCAGCATGTGCCATGCAGATTATAGAGGATGCAGTATGTATATATAATGAAATGGCGACATTTGATGATGTTGGCATAGAGGCAGGAGCTTAAGTAAAAGTAAATATGTTTAAAGGGTTGATAACAGCAATAAGGACACTCACAGTATTACCTGTTCCGGGAAAGGAGGGTGATGATTTTTCATCGGCATTGCCCTGGTTTCCGGCAGCAGGGTTATTGCTGGGGCTGATGCTCTACCTGCTCTCGTATCTGTGGGCTCTTCTGCCATTTGATAAATGGACATGGGGCTGCGCTGTGGTCCTCACTGCTCTTATTATATGGCTTACCAGGGGCTTGCACATGGACGGTCTTGCTGACTGGGCAGATTCCCTTGGCGGGTTTGGCAGGGAGCGAAGACTCGCAATTATGAAGGATTCATCCCTCGGTGCATTCGGGGGAATGGCCCTTGTTTTAGGGATCATCCTCAGGCTTGTTGCATTTGAGCGGGTTATTGCATCAGGGACTTTTATATTTTTTATCATCATCCCCGTGATATCAAGAGACATGCTTGTTGAACTACAGACCACCATGCCCTACGCCAGAAGCGAACAGGGGATGGCAGGCGTGTTCATTAAAAACGCAACTAACGGCCACCGAATTATTTCGCATGTGGCCGCAATCGTCATTTCCGCATGTTTTGGAATAACAGGGATATTGCTTTTTCTTTTGGCATTTGCAATTACACTTTTATTAAAAGGTATGTTCAGGAGACAGTTCAATGGCATAACTGGTGATCTTTTAGGGGCATCAAATGAGATTATAGAGGTTGTGCTTCTTATGGTAATAGCCGTTCCAGGTAAAATGATTTTTTGATCCCTTTAGACGGGAAACCACAGGGGGTTGCCTCTACAAAAATAAACCTGGATCAAAAATATATTTATTAAATAATGTAGGGGCAGGCCCCCGTGCCTGCCCGTTTTAAAAGGTGTCAGAAGGTAGCGTGAAAAAAGAATATGACAACTGAACACAAACATGGCGGAAACCCCCTTGCTGATCTTGCAAGGCTTCATCTGTCTGAAACAAAGATAATAGATTTCAGTGTGAACCTTAATCCCCTTGGTATGCCTGATGTTATAGCTAAAAACTGGCAATACCTTTTTAATGCGGTGCAGGATTATCCCACCATCAATGGCCAGGGAATCACCGATTTTTACACACATAAAACAGGTGTAAAACATGATGAATTCCTTGCAGGTAACGGGTCAACCGAACTCATATACCTGATACCGCGTGCGCTCAAGTTTAAAAAGGTGCTTATTCCTGCGCCATCATTTTATGATTATGAAAGGGCCTCGACACTGGCAGGGGCTGAGGTAGTCACCTATCCACTTAAACTAAAAAATAATTTTGCGCTGCCTTCAGTGGACGAGCTTGAAGCTGTTATTAATAATGTTGATGCCATCTGGGTGGGCCGCCCCAACAACCCGACAGCAGGCATGTTTAAGCGGGATACGATAATCTACCTTAGAGAAAAATATCCTGATAAGTATTTTATAATTGATGAGGCGTTTATTCAGTTTGTTGACAGGTGGAAGGATGAAAGCCTTATTTCATGCAATAGATATCCAAATCTCATAATTATCCATTCATTTACAAAGTTTTACTCCATTGCCGGGCTTCGCATGGGGGGTGTAATCGGCCACAGGGATACGATAGGGCTGTTAAATGAATTTAAGGAGCCCTGGACTGTTAATGGCATAGCAGAAAATGCGGCCATCCTTTTAAAGGATTGTGAGGATTTTGAAAGAGATACTATTGTTTACCTGAATTATGAAAGGGAAAGGATATTTACTATTTTGAAAGAGATGGATGGCTTAGAGGTGTTCCCATCCTGTACTAACTTTTTTTTATGCAGATGGAAAATGACAGAAAACCTTGATGATCTTTTAAAATATCTGCTCGGTAACGGGGTCTTTGTAAGGGATTGCAGGAACTTCAGGGGACTTGAGGATAACTATTTCAGGTTTGGCATCCGCTCTGTTAAAGATAATGACAGACTGTTATCCCTTTTATCATCATTTAGAAAATAAAAGAATATGGAAGATTACATACCTCTAATAATACTCATTTCAGGATTTCTTTTTGACCTTATTCTGGGAGACCCGAACTACAGGTTTCACCCTGTAAGAATCATTGGCAGGTTAATAGACCTGCTGCATTATTTTTTTATAGGCAGGTCTGTGAACATGAGGTTCAGCGGGGTGCTTCTAACATTGCTGACGATCATTATTTCTGTTACTGTCTATTTATTTATTATAATGCTTTTAAATCTGGCCCATCCGATTTTGGCCATACTCATGAATATCTATTTTGTCTATTCCCTGATTGCACTTAAAGACCTCTTTAACCACTGCCGTCCTGTTACAGATGCACTCAAGAACAATAACCTTTTAAAGGCCAGGGCGTCTGTTGCCATGATTGTTGGCCGGGATGTGAACTCTCTTGATGAAAATGGGGTTATACGCGCTGCCATTGAAACACTGGCAGAAAACTTTGTGGACGGGTTTCTTTCCCCTGTTTTCTGGTATAGTGCAGGATGTCTGATCGGTATTTATGTTGACATTGACCCTGCCTTTTCCGGCATTGTCTTACTCATAATATTCAAGGTGGCATCAACCCTTGACTCCATGATAGGTCACAAGACAGAGGAGTTGATAGAGATTGGCTGGGCAGGCGCAAGGCTGGATGACCTTATGAATTTTATACCTGCGCGCCTCTCTCTGATACTGCTTTTCTTTGGAGCCCTCTTTTCAGGATTACACCCTCTAAGCGGATTAAAAATCTCTTTACGTGACAGGCTTAAACATGATTCTCCAAACTCCGCCCACTCTGAAAGCTTTGTGGCAGGGGCAATCAGTGCTAGACTAGGCGGGCCTGTAAGGTACCCTGAAGGGCTAAAGGAAAAGCCCTGGCTGGGGGAAGAGTTCCCTGACCCCGATCTTCTGGATATCAATCGTGTTATAAGGCTCCTCTTGATCACAGCCTTAATTATTGTTGCATTGTTTCCTCTTATTATTTTAATAGTAATTTAAACAGGTAATGCACATTTTAGTGTGCATGATGCACATAAAGAGATGCAAATTTCAGAATCATTTGCTTATTAAAATAATGGCCTCTTCTCAGCAGGTTATGCCCACTGATTAACTAAAATAATTAAATCAGTAAGTTATAAAATTTATACTGAAAAAAATCCGGTCATGAAAGGATTTGGTATGTTATTTGTAATGCTTTCTAATATCTCAGGGGCGCGTGCATCTGTCAGTGCGATCTTCAACAGGGTTGAGATACAGGGCCTGATAAAACGACTCAATGGGAATTTTCATTTATAGATTATGCTTCGGTATCGATAGGACCTGTTTCAGGGATACCGTCTTTCTTTACTTTCCTCCAGGGTTTTTCTTCACCCAGTTGTTCATCACACCATTTTGCAGCCATGTTCAGGCTCTCTTCAAGCTGTTTCCTGTACATTTCAAGATCCTCATCAGAGGCTGATTCCGGCACCAAGATCGGCTCAGTATGACAGTATACTATCTTTGCAAAGGGTTTTGGAATAATAAATCTGTCCCAACTGTTTAAGACCCAGCATCTGTCTGTTCCCCACATAACAGGCATAAGCGGTGTCCTGCTGTTTTTTGCAAGCAATACAGCCCCCATTTTAGCAACACGTGCAGGGCCAAGGGGGCCGTCAACCACCATGCCACCGTTTGTTTCACCGGCAAGGATCTTCTGTTTGAGTTTTATCAGGGCGCCTAGACCGCCACGGGTTGAAGAGCCTCTTACATCACCCAGGCCAAGCGCGTTAATAAACCTTGCGGCAAACTCACCGTCACGACTCTGGCTGACCATCACGGTTACCCCTCTTTTTGAGAGGTATAAGGGATGAAATGCCAGCCTCTGATGCCATGAGCAGTAAACGGCCTTTCCTCCTGATCTTGCGAGTGCCTCTTTTTCAAGTTCAGTACCTTCAACCCTTATGAGTCTGTATGAGGATAGAAGAAGCTTAAGTAAAGAGGTGATTAAGGGAAACAGTATATAGAAAATGAGTGGGTCATACCATCGGTATGACGTTGTTCTTTTACTTCTTTTTGGCATCATGCTCCCTTGTTTAAAAAAAAGAGAAAACATACAGTTAACCTTGCCTTATGTAAAGTGGAAATATTTCGATTTGTGATGTTATAAATGGTTATTAATAGTAATAAACGGTAAATAAAATAAGAGAAAAAAATATAAGAAAAATAACTTGACAATAAATATCGATGAAAGGTATTAGGGTACACTTTACATCATAGAATTATTTGAACTTAGTATTTCAAGCTGTGCTAATTAAAATTATTTTAAATTAAATAGTTACTGATTAAATTACGTTAAATTTTTTTGTAATGCTTTATGTTAATATTGATATAATAGAGTTATTAATAAATAATTAAAAAAATGCTTGCAACGCTTTATTATTCCATATTTATTCTCTATTTTCTGCTTCTTCTAACCTGCATCATTGGTTTTAAGAAAATAGAATTGGTCACTTGCATATGCGCTGTAACAGTAAACCTTGCGGGACTTTTATATATCTATACCTCTTCAGGCACCCTGCCTCTATTTAACATCTACGAATCATTCCTTTTTAGTTCGTTTATAATGGGGGCAACCGGGCTTTTTTTCTTGTTCAAAGGTAATTTTGCAATAAAGGTACGCAGGTGGGTATGGGCAGGTAGCATTGTCCTGCTGCTGGTAATGAGCTTCTTCCCAAAAGAGGTAAGCCTGCCTGTCTACGACCACGGGTATTCTTATATCGTGATGTTTCATGCTTTCAGGTGCATAGCGCTCAGCCTGATGCTTGTATCAACTGCATGGTTTGTTCAGTTTATTATTCAGCGTGAAATGGATGAACGCACGAGCATGCTGTCACATATGGGCAGAAACTATCTTGTGCTTGCTTCTGTTTTTTATCTTGCTGCTGAATATGTCGGAATCATCTGGTGCCAGAAGGGATGGGGTGATTTCTGGATGTGGAGCCAGACCTTTTTCCAGTCAACACTTGTTGTTATTTATCTAATGCTAGCCTTTCATATCCCAGGAAAAGGCAGAAAGGCAGAGGATATAAGGTCTGTAATAGGAGCTCTATCCGGTATCTTTTTCCTTACTCTGATTATTTTAAGGAGCACATATTGAGCAGGGTTTCTGAAAAACTTTCTTCAATGTACCTCACCGTATGGACACTGGTTTTTCTGGCGGTATGGATCGGGCTTGGATTATACCTGGCTGGTTCAGATGCATATATAAAAGATTTCAGGGTTATGAATAATATCCTTGTTCGTGATTGGCTGTTTTCCGAAAAATCAGGTTCTGGGTTTCTGAAGATATGGTTTGCGGTGCTGTGTGCTGTCATGGTTGTAATGGGCATAAACCTTATCTTCTGCTCATGGAGCAAGATATTCAAAATAATGAGGGCAAGATTTAGCAGAAACCAGTTATTCATGCTGATAGTGCACGGCATATTCGGGTTTGTCGCCCTTGGCCACCTTGGCGGCTTTATGCTTGGTTTTGAATACAATGATATCAGGCTTGGGAAGGGCATTAAACATCATATTAAAGAAGGGTATGAAATTGAAATAAAGGATGTACTCTTTGTTGGCAATAGAAAGGCTCTTGCCAAATCCAAAAGGGATATTAGCAGGGATGACCTCGATTATACGAAAAGTTATGTGGATGTTTCCCTGTCCAGGGATGGTGAGTTATTAAAGGAACAAAGATTATACCTTTTAAAACCAATGAATCACAAAGATGTGCATGTAACACTCAGAAGTTTTGTGCTGCCGGAGGGTTTTATAGGTGAACCAGCCCCTGATACAGAGGCATGGGCCATGTTTACCCTTTCAAGAAATCCTGCGCTCAAGACCTTCTTGATCATATACCCGGTAATGATTGCCGGTATATTTATTTACCTGGTTATGACATGGCGAAAGCCCCATATTAACCAAAATAGCAATAATAAATAGAAAAATAGGAGGAGTTTTTATGATAAGAGCAAAGTTGTTTTTTATTTTATGTATCCTTGGATCTTTCTTTTTAAGCGGGTATGTAACTGCTGAAGTACAGAAAGAAAAGTCAGGAGAAGTCTTTGAGCTCGGTGAAATAGTTGTAACAGCCAATTCCGAGGCAATATCAAAGGTCGCTACAACCGAGACAATAGACAGGGATCAGATCCAATTAAACGATTTTAATAGTATCGCAGACGCTCTTGATGCAATGCCCGGCTTGGCTATCAGCACAGGTTCTAGAAATGAGGCATATGTCAATGTAAGGGGATTCAATCAGAGGTATGTGCCTATTTTTTTTGACGGGATACCCTGGTATATCCCCTACGATGGTTATGTTGATCCGGGCGAGATCTCAACAGGAAATATTTCTAGAATTACCCTCAGTAAAGGGGCTTCATCAACACTGTATGGAGCCAATACAATGGGCGGTGTTATCAACATAATTTCAATGAGGCCGACAGAGTCTTTTGAAGGATCAGTAAAGTTTAATTATGGTCTGGATAATTACAGGGGTACT
>Ga0123334_1002416_pt1 | contig 21631 bp, 18 predicted proteins | sample BiotimSIPDNA_FD_89706 | JGI IMG/M metagenome (GOLD analysis project Ga0123334, IMG submission 89706) | Anaerobic biogas reactor microbial communites from Washington, USA - Biogas_R1 time_0 SIP DNA | ecosystem: Engineered > Bioreactor > Anaerobic > Unclassified | place: Washington, USA... | reverse complement strand
GGCCTATCTGTTTACCGTGTACCGCTTTTCCGAAAATAGTGTAGTCTGCTCCGAGAAGCTGTGCGGCCTTTTCCGGCCTTCCGCTGCTGAGCAGTTCCCTTATCCTGTTGGAAGAGACATTCTCTCCGTCAGCAGTAACATCCTCCGCCAGCTCGGCAGTGAAGCCGAACCTTTTTCCCAGCTCTGCCAGCTCTCCGATACCGCAGGAAGCGTTTCTTCCGAAGCGGAAATCCCTGCCACAGACCACACAGGACGCACGAAGTCTCTCTGAAAGTATCCTGCCTGCGAAATCCTCACCGGAAAGATCCTTCAGGCTGCTGAAATCCTCGCTGATGACATCATCTATCCCCAGCGAGCGTATCAGTCGCTCCTTGTAGCTGTCAGTATAAATATACTCTATCCTGCGTCCCTGTTTAAAGGAAAGGGAAGTATTCCTGAAAGTGAATACTGTCGGTACAAGCCCTGTGGAAGCAAGTTCCGCAGGCCTGCTTATAACGGCTCTGTGTCCCAGGTGTACTCCGTCAAAAAGTCCCAGGGCAACAGCTCTTTTTCCAGTCATCTGCTCACCCCAGATTCTTTCCCACACGCAGCAGGCCGTTCTCACGGTCAGTGACGGCTGTGCCGAAAAAAGTACCATCCTGGGCATATACCCGGTAGGTATCGCTGTCAGGGCGTATCCCCCTGACTCTTGCAATATCAAGCTTTACTCCGTTGCGGTACATCCTTGCCTGTGCTTCGCCCAGCACCAGCTTCGGCAGTGAAGCGAACACCTTGTCTGTGGGCAGGAGCAATGTCTCCAGCCTGTCCTCATCCTTTGCCTGCTGTATCTCATCAAAGGTAAAACAGTCAGCAAGAGTGAAGCCGCAGGATGAAGTTCTCACAAGAGAGGTCATTATTCCTCCGCAGCCAAGCTTTTCGCCGATATCATTTATAATAGTACGGATATATGTGCCCTTTCCGCAGACTATCTCCAGCTTTCCCTCACGGCTGTCCGGATCGTACTCCGGCAGTCTCAGGGTGCTGACCTCGATCTGCCTTGCCTCACGCTCTACCTCTATCCCCTGTCTTGCCAGGTCATAGAGACGCTTTCCGCCCACCTGTACTGCTGAGTACATAGGCGGGAGCTGCATGATATTGCCTGTGAAGTACGGCAGGACAGCTTCAAGCTCATCCCTGCTCACAGAACGGTCAGACGCAGCCTTCACCTCGCCCCATACATCCTGTGTATCGGATGTGCAGCCAAGGCGGAAGCCTGCCAGATAGCTTTTGGTATTGTCGGGCATTATATCACAGGCCTTCGTTGCATTTCCCACGAATACCGGCAGAACGCCTGTAGCCATAGGATCGAGGGTCCCGCCGTGGCCAAGCCTTTTCATACCGAGTATCCCCCGGAGCTTTGCCACAACGTCAAAGGAAGTGAAGTCCTGCGGTTTGTTTACGCATAAAATACCGTTCATCAGCCCAGCGCCCTTTCAACTGCTGCCGTCAGCAGCTTCTTTGCGCTTTCCAGGTCGCCTTCAACGGTACAGCCGGCAGCCTTTGCATGACCGCCGCCGCCAAGCTCCTGACATATTGCGGATACGTTCACATCGTATGCCGAGCGGAATGAGCATTTATATACACCGTCCGGACGCTCACGCATGAGTATGCCCACCTCGGTATTCTCAAGCTGTATAGTCAGCGGAGCAAAGCCCTCCAGCTCCTCCATTTCTATGCCCATATCCTTCATCATGTCCTGAGTCACAGCGATTATAGCAAGCTTTCCGCCTAAATAAAGCTCCATGAGCTCGTTGATCCTGCTCTCAAGCTTCATCCTGCCCTCTGATTTCACATCGAACATATAGCGGTTGATGCGGGCGAAATTTATATCGTACCTTCTCATCATCTCCGCAGCTATCTCGTGTGCTCTTGGGGTAGTGCAGTCGTACTTGAAGCAGCCTGAATCCGTGGCGATGCCTGTATAAAGGCACATAGCACAGTGCCTTGTGATCTTCACGCCCATGAACTCAGCCAGGGTGTATATTATCTCACAGGCAGCCGTAGCCTCTCCGTGGAGGAGAGTCTTCTCCGCATAGTTCTTGTTGGAGATATGGTGATCGATACAGAGCTGTACCTTGCTGCCGTAGATATCCTCATATCTGCCCATGAGCTTTGTATCAGCGATATCAACAGCGATGACGGTCTGCGGCTCAAACTCCTCGCCTGCACCGGTCTCTGTCAGAAAATCGTATCTTTTCGGGAACTCGTCATGGCACACTACCCTGCTGCGGATGCCAAGCTGCTCAAGGATATCCTTGAGACCGAAGCCTGCTCCGATGCAGTCTCCGTCCGGGTTACGGTGAGTGATGATGACAGCGTCCTTACAGTTGCGGAGAAACGTCTCCGCCTCACTGAAACCGATAAACATTGTCATTCCTCCCCGCTTTCGCTGCCGGCATTGAGCTTATTGAGCTTACGACTTATCTCAGCGCTTCTCTCTATGGAGTTATCGGCAACGAAGGTAAGCTCAGGAGATTTCCTCATTTTAAGCCTTGCAAAAAGCTCCCTGCGGATGAAGCCGGATGCGTTTTTCAGTCCCTTTACGGATTCGACTGTACGCTCCATGCCCTCAAAGCTGGAAACATAGACCTTGCAGGAGGACATATCTCCGGAGAGATCAGCCCTTACCACAGTCAGCATCTTATCTATCCTCGGATCCTTAAGTTCACGGAGGATAGCTGTAAGTTCTCTTTTTATATCCTCAGCCATGCGGCTGTTCTTGAAATTAGGCATTTTACTCCTTTCGACCTCACAGGTTCACTGTAAATCCGCCGCCGGAGGTCTCCTCATGTTTTTCTTTATCCGCAGAGGAATTTCCGTCAGTATCTTCTGTCTTCTCTTCCTTGCTGCTGTCCTCGGCAGTCTCTTTCTTGACCTCAGCCTTATTTTCCTCAGCCTCAGCCTTATCCTCAGTCTTCTGCTCATCGAAGAATCCATTGGTGAACATAGCTGAGCTGAAAGCCTCGTCCTCGGCAGAAACGCTGTAATCGGGGATATCATCATCGCCCTCTTCGCCGTAGTAGATATCTGCATAGAGTCCGTATTCCGGCTCCAGCTCAACATCACGTACAGGGCGCTCTATGCCCATAAGATCGTCGACTACCTCTTCAGGTTCTTCCATAGCGCTGCACTGTCCGAGAAGGATCTTCTTTACCGACTGGAAGAAGAAGATATCTATCGGTCCGAAATCGTCCCATGCCAGTGCCTCGTTGCAGTACTGCAGCATATCGGCAGTACTCATTCTGCTGTTATCCATTTTGGTCTGACCCCCTATTCTTGATAATGATAAATGGTGAAAAAGTGAATAGTGAACAGCGTTGCCCCATCAGGGGCGTATGCGGATCAGTGATCCGCAGCCGCAGCGCCGATCAACAGATCGCTCAGTCCTCACGGTACTCCTCGACCATATAGGTCTCGAAGATATCGCCTTCCTTGACATCGCTGAACTTTTCGAGGCTGATACCGCACTCGTATCCCTCAGCAACATCCTTTACATCGTCCTTGAATCTCTTAAGGCCTGAGATCTTATCATCAGCAATGATGATACCGTCACGGACTACTCTTACCTGACAGCCTCTTGTAGCCTTACCGCTGAGTACGTAGCTTCCTGCTACCATACCAACGTTGGATATCTTGTATACCTGACGTACCTCTACACGGCCAAGCTCAACATCCCTGAACTTAGGAGCGAGCATACCCTTCATAGCTGTGGAGATCTCCTCGATAGCATCGTAGATGATACGATACAGGCGGATATCCACTCCGTCACGGGCAGCATTCTCAGCAGCTACAGGATCCGGTCTTACGTTGAAGCCGACGATGATAGCGTTTGAAGCGTTTGCCAGCATAACATCGCTTTCCTTTACAGCACCAACAGCGCCGTGGATAACTCTTACTCTAACCTCGTTGTTGGAGAGCTTCTCGAGGGACTGCTTTACAGCCTCAACAGAGCCCTGAACGTCAGCCTTGACAATGATCGGGAGTTCCTTTATCTCACCCTCAGCTATCTGACTGAACAGGTTGTCGAGAGTTACCTTGCGGTAAGCGTTGAACTGCTCCTGCTTCTGCTCATGCTTTCTCTGCTCGACCAGTTCACGGGCAAGTCTCTCATCCTCAACAGCGTTGAAGATATCACCGGCGCTCGGAACTTCAGCAAGACCTGTGATCTCAACCGGCACTGAAGGACCTGCGGACTTTACAGTTCTGCCCTTGTCGTTGGTCATAACTCTTACACGGCCTACGGCTGTGCCTGCGATAAGAACATCGCCCTGTTTGAGAGTACCGTTCTGTACGAGAAGTGTAGCGATAGGACCTCTGCCCTTATCGAGACGGGCTTCGATAACAGTACCCTTTGCAAGTCTGTCAGGATTTGCCTTGAGCTCCTTGACCTCGGCAACGAGGAGAACATTTTCCAGAAGCTCATCTATTCCGTCGCCTGTCTTGGCGGAAACGGGAACACAGATAACATCGCCGCCCCAGTCTTCGCATACAAGGTCATACTTTGTAAGCTCTTCCTTGATACGGTCGGGGTTAGCTCCTTCCTTATCCATCTTGTTGATAGCAACTATGATAGATACTCCGGCAGCCTTTGCGTGGTTGATAGACTCTACAGTCTGCGGCATGATACCATCATCTGCGGCAACAACGAGGATAGCGATATCAGTGATATTAGCACCTCTTGCACGCATTGAAGTGAAGGCCTCATGTCCGGGAGTATCCAGGAATGTGATATCCTGGCCGTTGATATTTACCTGATAAGCACCGATATGCTGTGTGATACCGCCGGCCTCGCCTGCGGCAACGTGGGCATTTCTGATGCGGTCCAGGATAGAAGTCTTACCGTGGTCAACGTGTCCCATAACAACGACTACAGGGCATCTTGGCTGGAGGTTTGTATCATCGTCATCGGTATCGTCGATAAGACGCTCCTCAATGGTAACGATGACCTCCTTCTCTACCTTTGCACCCATCTCGTCAGCTACAAGTGAAGCGGTATCGAAATCAATCTCCTGGTTGATAGAAGCCATTACGCCCAGTTTCATGAGCTGCTTGATAACATCTGTAGCGGTAGCTTTAAGACGTGTAGCCAGCTCGCCGACAGTGATAGAGTCAGGGATGAGCACCTTGAGCTGCTGCTTTCTTGCACGCTCCAGCTCAAGTCTCTTGAGCTTCTCAGCCTCGCTCTCCTTCTTGGAGAACTGCTGTCTGCTTCTCTGAGCGGACTTCTGATTTATCTTCTGCTTCTTTGAAGAGTAGTTGTCATTCTTATGCTTGTTTGAGGTTGCCATCTGATCGTATCTCTCGTTGTACTTATCGAGATCAACGTAGCTTCCTCTTGTATCGACAGTTCTGCGCTGAGTTGAAGTCTGAGCGGTCTCGGAGCTGAATGAAGCGTTGAACTTTGTGCGCTCGCCTCTGTCCTGAGCCTTAGCCTGCTCCTTCTTCTTATCATTCTTCTTGGGCTTCTGCGGAGCCTGCTCCGGCTTCTTTTCGGGAGCTTTCGGAGCTTCCTGCTTTACCTCGGGCTTCTTCTCAGGAGCCTTGGGAGCCTCTGCCTTTACCTCAGGCTTCTTCTCGGGAGCCTTGGGAGCCTCTGCCTTTACCTCAGGCTTTTTCTCGGGAGCCTTGGGAGCTTCCTGCTTTACCTCGGGCTTCTTCTCAGGAGCCTTGGGAGCCTCTGCCTTTACCTCGGGCTTCTTCTCAGGAGCCTTGGGAGCCTCAGGCTTTTTCTCCGGCTTCTTCTCGGGAGCCTTTGGGGCCTCTGCCTTTTTCTCTGGCTTCTTCTCTGTCTTCTTGGCCGGAGCAGCCTTGCTCTCCTCAGCCTCGGCCTTCTTAGCCGGACGAGCCTCGTTCACAGAAGCAAAATACTCGTCGAAGGATGTTACCTCGTGGAGCTTTGTATAGTGCTCAAGCACCTTGTTCATCTCATCCTCTGTAAGGGAAGAGCCTGCTTTCTTCTTATTATCTCCGGTACTTGCGAAATAGTCGATCAGTTCCTGTGATGAAACGCTGATATCCTTTGCAGCGTCGCTTAACTTTATCTTTTTTGCCATAGGCTGTAAATACCTCCATATGTTTCCGCCGCCTCATGCGGCATTATTTTGTGCTCCTTGCAGGAGCTGTTGTATGAATATATGTCAACACAGCTGGCTGTGATCAATGAGAGATCAGTTTTGCAAAGGCACCGGCAAATCCCTTATCGCAAACAGCGAGGACTGCGGTCTCCTTGCCGCAGAGAACACCTATCTCCGCCTTTGTCATATCAGAAACCAGCACCGGGACATTGTATTTGCCGCCGATGAACTCAGCTTCCTTTATTGTTTTTGCCGAAGCGTCAGCGGCGGTCAGCAGACAGACGGCACTGCCGTTTTTAACAGCCTCGCAGGCGCTGTCGAAGCCCTTTACCGCTTTTCCGGCTTTGAGGCATATACCCAGCAGATCAGCAGTTTTCCGTTTATTTTCCAAGCTCATCCGCCATCACCTCATAAACGCTCTCATCTATTTTACATGAGAATGATTTTTCAAATCTCCTGCCCTTTCTGGCCTTGTCGAAGCACTGTATGCTGCGGCAGATATAAGCGCCTCTGCCGGATTTTTTTCCGGTAAGGTCAAGGCTTATCTCTCCCTCAGGAGACTTTATCACACGGATAAGCTCCTTTTTCGGCTTCATCTCATTGCAGCCCAGGCACATTCTCATGGGGATCTTCTTTGGTTTCATGCTCATTCCTCTTCTGTGGGAGCAGTCTCCTCGTCAGCAGCCTTTTCAGCAGTCTCGCCTATCTCTACAGCAGGCTCATCTGCTACGAGCTCAACATCCTCATCGATGTCAGCAGGAGCTGTCTCCGGCTCCGGCACCTTGAAATCCGGGCTGAGCTCAGGAGCCTCCTCATTTGTAACGGTATCGAACTGCGGCTTGATATCGATCTTAAAGCCTGTGAGCTTAGCTGCCAGCTTAGCGTTCTGACCTTTGTTTCCGATAGCAAGTGAGAGCTGATTGTTGGGGACTATGACTGTGCAGGTCTTCTCCTCAGCGGAAGTGATGACAGTCTTGAGCACCTCAGCAGGAGCAAGTGCTCTTGCGATGAACTCCTCCGGCACCTCGCTCCAGGGGATGATGTCGATCTTTTCGCCGCTGAGTTCATTTACTACAGCAGTTATTCTTGAACGCTTTGCACCGATGCAGGCGCCTACAGCGTCAACATTGGGATCCTTTGACCATACAGCGATCTTTGTTCTTGAACCGGCCTCACGGGATATTGACTTGACCTCAACTGTTCCGTCGTATATCTCGGGAACCTCGATCTCGAAGAGTCTCTTCACGAGATCCTTGTGAGTACGTGAGATCTTTACGATAGGCTTCTTTGTCTTGCCCACGATGCCTGTGATGTATACCTTTATGTTCCTGCCCTCTTCGAGCACCTCGCCGGGGATCTGCTCATTTCTGAAGAGGTAGAGCTCTGTGCCCTGATAATCAACAGTAACAGTACCTCTTCCGGGCTCTATCTGTGATACTCTTGCAGTGATGCACTCATGCTCCTTGGACTCGAATCTGCTGAGCATCTGCTCACGGTTTATCTCTCTCAGGTCGCCCTTTATGGACTGCTTAGCGGAGAGAGCTGCCATACGTCCGAGCTTCGAGATATCGATCTCCTTGAGGATAGTTCCGCCCACATAAGCGTTGGGGTCGATAGTCTTTGCAACGTCGATATTTACCTCATTCTCATCGATGGGGTAGTCATCGATTACCTCCTGAACGATATACATCTCAAACTTCTTGGTAGCAGGATCGATCTCCACACGTATATTCTCCTCGCTGTGTGGATATGCCTTTCTTGCTGCCTTGAGCATTGCAGACTTGACCTTCTCGATAAGGAGCTCAGTCTCTACGCTGTTTTCCTCTCCAAGGGATTCGAGAGCCTTGAAAAAGTCGTTGTTCTTGTTCATTTCTGTTAATTCCTCCAATATAAATGTTTTTTGTCTTTAAGCGATCTATTCAAATTCCATGTAAAGCTTAACGAAAGCTATATCGGCGAGGGGATATTTCTTCTCTTCTCCCGCTTCGTTCTTCACAGTCACCCCGTCCCTGTCAGCTGAGACAAGCTCTGCGACGATCTCTTTTTCGCCGTCGATGCTTCTTATGAAGCGTATCCTTACGGTATCGCCCTGACACACCTCGAAGTGCTCCTCCTTGACGAGCTCTCTTTCAAGGCCGGCCGAGCCGACCTCAAGCATATAGCTCTGTGGGATGGGATCCTTTTCATCGAGTATCTGGTTTATGGGAGCAGTAGCTCTTTCGCAGTCCTCGATGCCTATGCCTTCATCCTGATCGATGAAAACACGAAGATACCACATTGCGCCTTCCTTCTCATAGCACACATCCCAGAGGTAGTAGCCCAGATCGTCCGTAATAGGCTTTATCAGGTCATACACTTTCTGCTCGGTGCCGCCGAATTTTTTGAATTTCAACCCTTCATGATCTCCTTTCGTCCATATAACAGCAATAGTCTATAATAAACGAAAGACCGGAAGGTTCCGGTCTTTAGCTTAAACTATCATCATATAGTATTATACCACCTGTTTTCGGAAAAATCAAGTGTTTTTTGAAAAAAATCCCGATTTTTTTGACTTTTCCGGTTCTGTCCATACTTTATTCACAATTTTATGCGTATCAGGTGGATTTTTTTGCCTTTTTCCTCTTGCAAGATAACCTTATGTATGATATAATAAAAGCAGTATTTTGCTGACGGGAAAATGAAAGGCGCTGTTCATTCCCTGAAGCCGAAAAGGAGTATGAATAAATTATGCAGTACGGACATTTTGACCTTGAAAACAAAGAGTATGTCATCACTGATCCTGCGACCCCTGCACCCTGGGCGAATTATCTCGGAGACCCTGAATACGGTGCAATGATATCCAACAATGCGGCAGGCTACAGCTTCGTAAAATCCGGAGCAAACGGACGTATCTCACGTTTCCGCTTCAATTCCGATATGGCTCTGCCCGGACGCTACATCTACATCCGTGACAACGATTCCGCCGATTACTGGTCAGCTTCATGGCAGCCTGTAGGCAAGCCCCTTGACAAGTACAAGAGCGAATGCCGCCACGGTACAGCATATACGATAATTTCTGCCGAGTATGCCGGCATAAAGTCAGAGACTACATATTACGTTCCCTACGGAAAAACATATGAAGTTTGGCGTGCAAATATCACAAATAATTCCGACAAGGAGAGAAAACTCTCCGTTTTCGGCTTCGTTGAGTTCACAAACGAGCCCAACTATGAGCAGGATCAGGTAAACCTCCAGTATACCCTCTTCATTACACGTACAAGCTTCGAGGAGAACCGCATAATCCAGCATATGAACGAGAATACAGGCTTCGATGAGACCGGCTCCAACCACAAGGAGCGCTTCTTCGGAATGGTAGGACAGCCTGTTTCCGGATACAACGGCTCTCTCAGCAACTTCATCGGCCCATACAGAACATTCTCAAACCCTATTGCTGTTGAAAAAGGAAAGTGTGACGGAGTCATGAACTTCAACTCCAATTCCTGCGGCGCTCTCCAGAGCGACATCACTCTTGCTCCCGGCGAGACAAAGGAATTCATCTTCATCATGGGACAGAGAAACAGTGCCGAGGCAGCAGCTATCCTCGACGAGTACAAGACTGCCGGCAAGGTAGACGCTGAGGTAAAGCAGCTCAGAGACTACTGGCACAGCCAGCTCGAAAACTTCCAGGTAGAGACTCCTTCAGAGGAGTTCAACAATATGATAAATGTATGGAACGCTTACCAGTGCTTCATCACATTCATCTGGTCAAGAGCAGCTTCATTCGTATACTGCGGCCTCCGCAACGGCTACGGCTACCGTGATACAGTTCAGGACATCCAGGGTATCATCCACCTTGCTCCTGAAATGGCAGCAGACAAGATCCGCTTCATGCTCTCCGCTCAGGTAAGCAACGGCGGCGGTCTCCCGCTTGTTAAGTTCAACCACAACGCCGGTCACGAGACCTGCCCTGACGAGAACGACGAGCACAGCGTTTACGCTAAGGAGACAGGACATCCTTCATACCGTGCAGACGACGCTCTCTGGCTCTTCCCCACTATCGTAAAGTACCTCGGTGAAAGCGGAAACAAGGCTTTCCTGGACGAGGTCATCACATATGCAGAAGAGGGCGGCGGTGAGGCTACCGTTTACGAGCACCTCAAGAACGCTATCCGCTTCTCTATGGAGCGTCTTGGCAGCCACGATATGCCTGCCGGTCTCCACGCTGACTGGAACGACTGTCTCCGTCTTGGAGCACAGGGCGAATCAACATTCGTTGCATTCCAGCTCTACTACGCTATGAACGTTATGAAGGAGCTGGCAGAGCTGAAGAACGACAGCGAATACTCAGCTTACATCGACGGCGTAAAAGCAAAGCTTGCTGATGCACTCGGAAAGTGCTGGGATGACGACAGATTCATCCGTGGTATCCGTGAAGACGGCGTTGTCGTAGGTGCAAAGAAGGATCCCGAGGCAAATATGTGGCTCAACCCACAGAGCTGGTCCGTTATCTCACGCTTTGCTTCCGACGAGCAGGCTGAAAAGGCTATGGGCAGCGTTCACGATATACTCAATACACCTTACGGTGCAAAGCTTCTTGATCCGCCTTATAAGTACCACCACTTTGAAGGTGCTCTCATGCAGGTATTCAACCTTGACACAAAGGAAAACGGCGGTATCTTCTCACAGTCACAGGGCTGGCTGATACTTGCTGAGGCTCTCCTCGGCCACGGCGACCGTGCATTCGAGTACTTCATGGAGAGCTCACCTGCTGCTATGAACGACAAGGCTGAGATAAGAGTTATGGAGCCGTATGTACACGGCCAGTTCACAGAGTCAAAGGCTTCTCCTTACGAGGGACGTTCACACGTTCACTGGCTCACAGGTACAGCTTCAACAGTCATGGTTGGCTGCGTAGAGGGTATCTGCGGTATGAGACCTGATCTTGACGGACTTCTTATCGATCCTTCTATCCCTGCTTCATGGGACGGCTTCAAGATCCGCAAGAACTTCCGTGGAAAGAAGCTCAACATCACTATCGACAACTCCGCACACGTACAGAGCGGCGTAAAGAGCGTTACTCTCAACGGAACAAAACTGGACAGCAATTATATCCCCGCAGACAAGCTTGCCGACACAAACGAGATCACTGTAGTATTCGGCTGATCTCACTTAGCTGAGCACAGAGGTGCTCCGGGAGGTATGCCATGAAAGATAAGCTGCTGAAAAAGATCGCCGATATCAGGAAATTCCTGCTGAATCCTCATCTTGTGCTTTGTTATGCCATAGCGTGGATAATCACCAACGGCTGGGCATACATCGGCATCGGAGTCGGTTCATACTATGATATAGAATGGCTGAAAAACATATCGGTAGCATATCTTGCAATACTATGGTCCCCCTTCTGCTTTGAGCTTATAGCAACACTTATAATCACCATTGCCCTTATGAAGCACCTTTTTCCACAGGATAAGGAAACGCTGAAAAGGATACAGGTGTATTACAGGTACTACAGGCTGAAAGTCAGAGCATCTAAACGCAAAAAGCGTGAAAAGCGAGAAGAACGGCTTGCAAAATTGAATATACGGCACAAATGATGAAAGAGCCGGGACTATAAGCACAGTGCTTACAGTCCCGGCTCTTATGGATTTATTCTTCTGTTTTTTTGGTAAGGTCTGGCATTGTACCGTCGCCGTCCAGCGGGATGGAATTGCCGTCCTCGTCATAGAACACGATATTGTCCACATAGATATTGGACTTATTCTCGCTTCCCCAGCGCATAATCAGGAAGTTTGCACCCTCCATAGTCTCATCCCAGCACTGTCCGCTGCTTGCGAGCAGGAACTTGAATTCCTGGTGGATAGGGCCGGAATACTCAAAATCGTACTCGCCTCCCTCGAAGTCCTTGAAGCCGAACCATTTATTCTTGCCGTCACTGTCCAGCTTTGCTGTAGAAGAACCGCCGCCGCCGCAGATAGTACCCGGAACAGTTTTCAGCTCACCGTTCTCGTCCGTATACTCCTGTGCAACAGCATCGGCATAAAAGTCGAACTCTATGCTCTTCACCTTGGCAAGGTTCTCCTTACCTATGAGCGGAGCTGCGTATATAGCTATCTTCTGCACTTTACCTTCCATTGGAGTGGTAAAATCGTCGGTGAATTTCAGCATCTTGTTTCCTGCCAGCTCAGCAACAGAGACCTCACCCTTTGCACAGAACTCGTCATCATCGATTATCTGTACGAAAGCGCAGTTGTCATCGTCGAAGGTAACTGTATTCGGATCGGAAGCTTCTGCCGGAACGGGAGGTATAAGTTCCTCGGTAGTGGCTTCGGTAACGTCTTCTGTTACTGCATCTGTGATATCATCAGCAGTTGTATCAGCAGCCGTTGTATCCTGAACGGCAGTTGTTTCTGTGCTGCTCTCAGAGGAACTGTCCTTGCTGCCGCAGGAAAACACCAGTGCAGCGGAAGTAACGGCCATAAGGCCGGCAATAATCTTTTTATACATCATTTTTATTACCTCTTTTTGTTCTTTGTCATACAAGCGTTTTGTTTACACTCATTTTATCACAGATATATTAATTTGTCAATCATTTTTGCTATAATGTTTTTTTATGCCGATATTATTTTTTCCTATTCTCGTAGACTATCTCCACAACGTCCTTCATCATATCGAACGGGCGAATCTTCGGGGATATTTTTACCGAAACATAGGACTTTCCGGCGCCGTTGAAAGTTATCCTGCCCTTGTAAGAAGCGGAAAGTCCGGCTATCTGCTCAGTTGAGAGATATTCGGTATAAAAGTACATAGCGCCGTTTTTCTGAGAGATCTCAGTTATTCCCATATGAGCAGCCTTGTTCCTCAGCAATGAAACGTCAATAAGTCCTACCACAGATTTCGGCGGTTCACCATAACGGTCTATGAGCTCGTCTATCAGGTCAGTCTTATCGCTGTCCTCATTAACAGTCATTATCTTGCGGTAGATATCGATACGCTGATTCAGGCTCGGTATATATTTCTCAGGGATATGTGCGTCGATCTGTATATCCACGAGACATTCCGGGATCTTCTCCGGTCTCTCGCCCTTTTCCTCCGCAATAGCCTCCGAAAGCAGCTTCAGGTACATATCGTATCCGACCGCCTCCATATGTCCGTGCTGACGGCCGCCGAGGATACTTCCGGCACCTCTTATCTCAAGGTCACGGAGAGCGATACGGAATCCGCTTCCGAACTGAGTGAACTCCTTCATGGCGTTCAGTCTCTTTGTGGCTATCTCAGTCAGCACCTTGTCACGCTTATAGGTGAAGAAAGCATAGCCCCTGCGGTTCGAGCGTCCCACACGGCCACGAAGCTGATAGAGCTGCGAAAGGCCGAAGCGGTCAGCATCCTCTATGATAAGCGTATTAACATTCGGAACATCAACGCCGGTCTCTATGATGGTAGTGCAGACCAGTATATCTATCTCGTGCTCCACAAGCTGCTCCCAGATATCGGACATATCGTCCTCGCTCATCTGACCGTGTGCATAGGCTATACGTGCATCTGGAAGAAACTCCTGAAGCTTTGCAACACAGCCCTGTATTGTCTCCACACGGTTATGGATGTAGTAGACCTGTCCCCCACGGCGAAGCTCACGGACTATCGCCTGAACTATAGTGCCAACGTTATACTCTATCACATAGGTCTGCACCGGATATCTGTCCTGAGGCGGCTCCTCGATGACGGACATATCACGTATGCCACTCATAGCCATATTAAGGGTACGGGGGATAGGTGTAGCGGAGAGCATGAGCACATCAACTCCGGTAAAGCTCTCCTTGAATTTCTCCTTGTGTGCAACGCCGAAGCGCTGCTCCTCATCGATTATGGCAAGTCCCATATCCTTGAACACCACCGACTTCTGTATTATCTTATGTGTACCGATGATAAGGTCGATGCGTCCCTGCTTCAGCTTTTTGATGATCTCCTCCTGCTGTTTGGGAGAGCGGTATCTGCTGAGCAGCTCTATATTTACAGGGAAGTGCTCGAATCTGCGGATCGCAGTCTGGTAGTGCTGATATGCAAGAACAGTGGTAGGCGCAAGGATAGCGCACTGCTTTCCTGCCATAACGCACTTCATAGCCGCACGGAGAGCCACCTCTGTTTTTCCGAAGCCAACATCTCCGCAGAGAAGGCGCTCCATAGGTCTTGCTCTCTCCATATCCGCCTTTATCTCGGCAATTGATGTAAGCTGATCGTCGGTCTCCACATATGGGAAGCGCTCCTCAAAATCACGCTGCATCTCATCATCAGGATAGAAGGCAAAGCCCTGACTCTTCTCACGCTTTGCGTAGAGTGCAATGAGCTCATGTGCCATATCCTTTACGGCTTTCTTGACATTGCTTCTTGTCCTCTGCCATTCATTGGAGCTGAGCTTGTTGAGCTTAACGCCGCTGTCATCACGGGGACCGATGTACTTTGACACCATATCAAGCTGAGTTACCGGTATATAAAGCTTATCTGTACCGGCATACTGAATGGTGATATAGTCCTTGGTAACGCCGTCCATTTCCAGCTTGCGTATGCCGATGAAGCGGCCTATACCATGTCCGGAATGAACTACAAGGTCGCCCTCGGTGATATCCGCAAGGGAGCGTATCTCCTCAGCCTTGTTCTTCTTTTTCCTGCGCTTGCGGACAGAGGAATCCAATGCTCTGCCCTGAGTTATGAGCACAGTCTTGTTTTCAGGGTATTCAAATCCGCCGGCGAAGCTTCCGGACATGAGCATAACTCTTCCCGGAGCCGGCTCAGCTCCTGACGAGAGCAGGTCACAGGGAACCCCCTCATCGGCAAGATCCTGCTGTATTATCGGCAGAGTTTTTTCGCTTCCGGCTGCAAGCAGCATCCGGCAGCCTCTGCGCTTATACTCTGACAGATCCTCCACAAGCTGCTTCATATCTCCGCTCCACGGGGCAGTCTGAATTGCCTCGAAGCTTACCAGCCGGCGGAAGTCGATACGCTCGCCGCCCTGCATGAAGCTGCTTATGTACAGGCAGACCTTCTTTGAGGCGATATGCTGTATCTCAGGCAGCTCCAGCACATATCCGTCCAGTCCCTTGCAGAGCTGGCCGTCCTCGATGAGTATCTTCACATCCTCGTTGAATCGTGAGGATATTCCTGCGGCAGAATCCATGACCTCGGAGTAATCGCTGAAAAGCACTGCTCCGTCGATATAGTCAAATATTGTAGTAGGCTCGCCGTACACCAGCGGATAATACTTGACACCGTGGGCGAGTATCTCACCGGCTCTGAGCCTGTTCACATCCGAACCAAGGTGTTCACGCACCTGCTCCATGTGCTTGCCTCTTACCTTTTTTGCAAGGGCTTCTATCTTGTCCGCCAGCTCATTGCCGTCATACAGCACCTCGCAGGCCGGTGATATGCTCACGCTTTCAAGAGGATCGGTGCGGCGCTGGGAATCGGTATCGAATTCCGAGATACTGTCTATCTCGTCTCCCCACAGCTCTATACGCACCGGCTTATCAGCCTGGACAGGAAAAATATCCACTATCGAACCTCTCACAGAGAACTGCGAAGCACCCTCAACCTTTTCACAGCGCTGATATCCGCTCTTTGCAAGTGTAAGGCAGAGCTGCTTCAGGTCTATCTCCTGGCCTGCTGAGAGCTCTGTTCCGGCGGCTATCAGCACTCCCACAGGGATGACCGGCTGCATTACCGCTTCAATGCTTCCGCATATGATACTGCACTGTCCCTTCACCGCACGGCTCATTGCGGATATACGCATATGCTCGTACTCGTGATTGGAGCTGTCAACCGGAGTGAAGACAAGTTCCTTTGAGGGGAAGAGCACAGCATTTTCTCCTCCGGTCATGGTATTGACATCATCGCAGAGTTTTTTTGCCTCTGCTTCCGTACCGGTTATAACGAGATGGATCTTTCCCTCCGGCAGGGAGCTTATGAGCTGAGCTCTGTGTATATGGGAAAGCCCCGTCACAGAGACGGGTGATATCCTTTTATCTATGGCCTCCGCTATACTTTTATAGCCGGAAAGCTCTGTAAATAGTGCCTTAAAAATATTCATTCTGCATCTCCGTATGACATTTCATCATCTTCTGCTCAGGAATTGAACTTGTTCATTGCCTCATCAGTCTTATCCTGCACCATGAGCTTTATGCACTCGCAGGCATTTTTCACGGACTGGCTCATCTTCTCCGAATCCTCCTTGCCGAACTTTCCAAGCACCCATTTTGCCAGGTCGTAATCCGGATGAGGCTTCTTGCCAACTCCCATTTTTATGCGCGGATAATCGTCCCGGCCGGTAAACTCGCAAATGCTCCTGAGACCGTTATGGCCGCCGTGGCTGCCCTTCCTGCGGATACGCAGCTTGCCCGGGTCAAGGGATATATCATCGCATACTACTATAAGATGCGTAGGATCTATCTTATAGAACTCCAGCGCCTGAACAACTGCCTCACCGCTGTTGTTCATATATGTGGTAGGCTTCAGCAACAGGCAGCGCTTGCCGCCGATAGTCACATCGGCAGTCTTTCCCTTAAAGCGCAGGCGGTCTATCTTTGTGCCCAGCTCCTCGGCAAGAGCGTCCAGCACCATAAATCCGGCATTGTGTCTTGTATTCTCATACTCCATTCCCGGATTGCCAAGGCCGGTTATCACATATTCTATTTTACCACCGGCAGAGGTCGGATTTGAGGAAATACGGTCGAATATATCAAAAATGCTCATAGCAGTTCTCCTTAAAATACAAATTTCATGCTGTGATACTTGTTTACAGCATCCGCAAAGCCCAGCTTCTTATACAGAGGATAGCCGTCCTCAGTGGCTTTCAGCTCCACATAGTCAAGTCCCATTGCTTTTGCGTCATCAAGCAGTTCCTTCATAAGTTTTCCGGCAATGCCCTGTCTGCGGAACGGCTCTTCCGTATAGACATTGAGGACAGTGCCCGTAAGCCCGTTGAGGAAATCCGGATTTGCCGGCTTTTCAGTCACAAGCAGGAAACAGCAGCTTACGATATGCTCCTCATTTCTTGCGGTATAGACAAAGAGCTCCTTATCCAGCCGGCGCATATAGTAGTCCGGCAGGCTTGCTGAAATACGCCCTTTCTCTTCCTCAGAAAGGCCGCCGTGATCCTCAGCAAGATACTCCAGCCGCAGCCGAACAAGCTCCGGTATATCATCTGTTCCAGCTTTGCCGAATATCATAGCTTCTCCCCCATTCCCGGAAGATAATCTATCAGCGGCAGTTCATACCGCTCCGCAATGAGGTGGCACACCTTTATGGGATCAGGATCGGAAAGCGCCTCCGGGAAATGAGCGTCACAGCCTATTATCGCCTTGCATCCCAGTTTCTGAGCGATGCTCAGGAATCTGTGGGATGGATAATGTCTTCCGTCTCTCACGCCCAGGAGATTTATCTCCACGGGCAGGTCCTTCTCTTTCAGGTACTGGCAGAGCCTTGTGAACTGCTCATCGCAGAGCTGACTGCTGCCGATAAAATTCAGCAGATCAGGATGAGCAAGGTACTTGTATCTTCCCGATTCCATGCCCTCAATACAAAGATCCACATAGCGTATCAGATCGGCCTCATCCGAAGTAGGAGCGCCTGTATACGGCGAAAAAGGCTCCCGTTCATTAGTATGCTGTCCGAGTATCATGTAGTCGACCGGATAGTCCTTCAGCAGAGCATCCTGTGCTTCCATCTGATCCGGGATATACTCCGCCTCGAAGCCTATATATATGGTGATATCCTTTTCGTACTCCTTTTTCAGGCTCAGCAGCGATGAGAAATAGCCGTCCAGCTCCGAGGGAAGCATCCTCGAACCGGAAACATAGCCGTCATCGTATATCCACGGGCAATGATCCGAGAAGCCCAGAACCTTCATCCCGGAGGATATGGCGTGCTCAACATATTTCCTGTCCTCGCCTCTTGCATGGCCGCAGCGGCTGGTATGGGTATGGTAATTTGCAAACATGATACATCTTCCTTTCTTCTTTATTATATCATGTCCGGAAGAATATTTCAACAGTCAAAGCGAGCGTCCTATACTGAAAAAAGGAAGAGCAAGGGACTATGGGAAAGAGATCGGGGAAGTATCTTTCTGAGAAAGATACTTCCCCGGGTAAATAGAATTTATTTCTGTATGAGCATCACGCTCAGACTATGTCGGTGAACTGATGACCGCTATTCTTAAAGCAGAACAGCTCAGCTTCTTTTCAGGTATTCTCTTACCTTTTCAAATATCCTTGACTTTATTTTCAGCGGCGGAATATTTTCAGGCAGCTCATCAATGGGAAAAAATCTCTGCATCGAAGCCTCTTCCTCCTGCACCCTCATGCTTCCGGCAAAATCACGGCAAATATACAATATCACCGCAAGATATACCTGATCGCCGTTTGGATATTCATAGAAGGAATCCTCGCCTGACAGGTCCATGAAAAATTCCAGTTCTCCGCACAGGAGGCCGGTCTCTTCCATTACCTCCCTACGGGCACATTCCTCGAAGCTCTCACCGAGCTCCATTGAACCTGCCGGATAATCCCAATAGCCGTTGTCTGTGCGTTTTTGAAGCAATATCTCATCGTTCCCGTTTATAATTATAACTCCTGCACCGGCCATAATAAGAGGTCTGCTGCCGATATTACGGCGAAGCTCCAAAATATATCCCATGCTGTTTCCTCCGTTATGCGATACTTATAAAACTATTTCACACCGGCGTTCCGCAATTCCGGCAGAACGCAGCACCGTTCGTTATATACGCACCACAGACGCTGCAAACAGCCGGATTCTGAGCAGCAGCCTGAAATGGATTTACCGTTGTCTCCTGGAGAGGAACGTTCTGTATCGGAGCCGGCTGCTCCTGCACGGGAGCGCCATTATGCTGCGCCATAGCAGACATATTGCTGATATACTCCGCCTGCTTTCTGAGGCGCTCATCCTCTCTTGCATCGATGGTATCCATTACGGTATTCTTGAAATCCATTGCATTTTTCACATAGCCGAACCTGAGCTTCTGCGAGGTCGTACTGATCTGTATGGTGGCATAGCCGAATATCTTTCCGCCAAGACTTTCGGAAATAGAGAAATTGTCGATCTTTTCAAGATAAGCGTCTATGGACATAGCGATAACAACACCGGTCTTTCCGATTATTTTTTTATTTGTAACTCCCAGCTCAACGCTGGATATGATAACAGCCTTTATGAGAACGCTCAGCACCGCACATCCCACAGCACCGGCAAGTATCATTTCCTCCCCTACAGCCGCAGCGATGCCCACGGCGATAATCCAGAACAGTATGGTGGGGATCATCGGCGCCCAGCTTATCCTGGCCTTTTTTACAAGCACCTCGTTCCGGCGCATATTTCTTTCAACGTAAGTCATATTAAACCTCCTTAAATACAACGCACAGCAGCTCAGCCCGCTGTGCAATTTTATTATAACGTATAAGCAGTATTTTGTCAATATATGCTAAATAATGTGTTTAGCGATAAAGACAGCTTTTTCTCCGGCAGCACATCGATCATGAGCTGCGGCTGGCATTTTACTGTTTTTTCAAAAAAGGACTTGACAAATGCGATAGTTTGTGATATAATCCAAACCATAAGCTATGAGGAAGACAAGCAGAGTATCGCCAATGTCTGCAGAGAGCCGGCGGCAGGTGTGAGCCGGTGATAAGCAATGCTGTGTATCCCTTCTGAGCCGGAGTGCTGAAAGCTGATAGTAAGCGTTCCCGTGATTCTGCGTTAATGAATAGGACTTGCTGGAGTCTGAAGTGGTGTTACGCAATAGCGGCACAATTTGAGTGGTACCGCGGGTGATCAGTTAATGATACTCGTCTCAAAGATGGATTCTTTGAGACGAGTTTTTTGTTTTTCGCAGAGCCCCTTTCATTTTCCAGTATAAACAAGAATTATAAGGAGAGATAATCATGAGCGAAACGACGAAATTACAGAATGCAGAAGTAAGGATAAAAGAAGTGGCAGAACGTATTTCACATCTGCGTGAGGATCTTGGTATCTCCGTGGAAGAAATGGCTGCAATAACTGACTATTCCGTAGAAGAATACAAGAGGCTTGAATCCGGCGAGCAGGACTTCAGCTTTACATTCATCTATAAATGTGCAAACAAATTCAACGTTGAGATCACCGATCTCATGGAGGGAATCAGTCCTGAGCTCAGCGGATATACCGTTACCCGCAAGGGCGAGGGCGTGCCTATCGTCCGCAGAAAGGGCTTTGTATACAACCGCCTTGCATCCAAGTTCAAGAACAAGGCTGTTGAGCCCTTCCACGTTGTGATCCCCTATTCCGATGAAGCTCTTTCCCAGCCGCTGCATATGTCCAGCCATGCAGGCCAGGAAATGGATATCGTCATCAAAGGCACAATGCGTATAACTGTAGGCTCACATACAGAGATCCTCCACGAGGGCGACTCTATCTACTATGACAGCTCCATGCCACATGATGAAGTTGCACTGGGCGGCGATGACTGCGAAATCTACGCTTTTGTCACAGCTCCCCGCGGAACAACAGGCATGGCTGAATACAAGGAGCACGTTGCAGAGCATCACCTTACCAATGTGGACAAGGCCGGCCTGCTCCACCCTATATCAGAAAAATTCGTAAAATGCGAGACAAATGAGGAGGGCATCCTCAGCGGAGTTCATTTCGTAAACCAGGATAAGTTCAACTTCGCATACGATATCGTTGACGCAATGGCAGAAAAATGCCCAGACAAAACTGCTATGATCTATGTGGATGTAAACCACAACGAGCGCCGCTTCACTTTCAAGGATATCAAGAAATACTCCTGCCAGACCGCAAACTACTTCAAGTCCCTCGGCATAAAGAAGGGCGACCGTGTAATGCTGGTGCTCAAGCGCCATTATCAGTTCTGGTTCTCGATCGTTGCCCTCCACCGTATCGGCGCACTTGTTATCCCTGCGTCAAATATGCTCAAGGAGCACGATTTTGAATACCGCTTCAATTCCGCTGAGATATCCGCTATCGTATGCTCTGCTGACGGCGACATCACAGCAGAAGTTGACAAGGCCTGCGCTGTAACAAATACTATCCGTACAAAGATCATCGTCAACGGTCAGCGTGAGGGCTGGCACGACTTCAACGAGGAGCTCCCTGCATACAGCACTCATTTCGAGCGTACTGACGAAACTCCCTGCGGAACTGATCCGATGCTCATCTTCTTCAGCTCAGGCACATCAGGCAATCCAAAGCTTGTTCTGCACAGCTATCAGTACCCTCTCGGCCACTATGTAACAGCCCGCTACTGGCAGAATGCCGATCCTAACGGCCTGCACTTCACTATCTCCGATACAGGCTGGGGCAAGGCTCTCTGGGGCAAGCTCTACGGCCAGTGGATGAATGAAGCAGCAGTATTCGTATACGACTTCGACCGCTTCCACGCAGACGACATCCTTCCCATGTTCAAGAAGTACAATATCACATCCTTCTGTGCGCCTCCGACAATGTACCGCTTCTTCATCAAAGAGGATCTCTCCAAGTATGAT
>Ga0123334_1002415_pt1 | contig 21642 bp, 21 predicted proteins | sample BiotimSIPDNA_FD_89706 | JGI IMG/M metagenome (GOLD analysis project Ga0123334, IMG submission 89706) | Anaerobic biogas reactor microbial communites from Washington, USA - Biogas_R1 time_0 SIP DNA | ecosystem: Engineered > Bioreactor > Anaerobic > Unclassified | place: Washington, USA... | reverse complement strand
GGAAATAAAGTCCTTAGTTAATTGTGATAAAATTTAATCAGCAAAATATGTCGAGAGTTTTGGTTTTGGTTTTCCTTATGCTTACTACGTCAAGAGGAGTGAAAAATGGACGAACACGTTGCCGCTGTTCATAGAATGCAAGATTATATCGCTGAAAATTTGTTCGAGGATATTTCTTTTTTCGAGGTCGCTAAGGTGTCCTTATTTTCGCCGTGGCATGCTCGTCGTATCTTCATCGAATACTTAGGTATTAGTCCGGCCGATTATATCCGTAAATTAAGATTAAGAAGCGCAGCATTAAAGTTGCGCGATGAAAAGACAAAAATCATCGATGTGGCATTGGAACACGGTTTTAACAGTGTTGACGGTTTCCAAAGGGCCTTTTACAAGGAGTTTGGTTGCAATCCAAAAGAATATGCAAATCATCCAATTCCATTACAGCTCTTCACTTCTTATGACATTACTTATCGTTATATAGAAAGGAAAAAAGAAAAAATGAGTGCGAAAAATGTTTTTATTACCGTAATTGAAAAACCTGCGAGAAAAGTCATTATCAAACGCGGAATCACAGCGATTAATTACTGGAAGTACTGCGAAGAAGTAGGTTGCGACGTCTGGGGTATTTTAGTCAGTATGAAATCATTATCAAACGAACCAGTTTGTATGTGGTTACCAAAACAATATATCAAAGAAGGAACCAGCGAATACGTACAAGGGGTAGAGGTGGCTTTAGATTATAATGACGTCATACCCGAAGGTTTTGATGTCATCGTTCTTCCAGAGTCTAAATACTTGTTGTTCCAAGGTGAACCGTTTAATGAAGAGGATTTCGAACAAGCAATTGAAGATCTTTGGGAAGCAGAGAAAAAGTATGACCCCACTATTATTGGTTATGAATGGAGTAAAGATAATCCAAAAATTCAATTAGAACCGATTGGCAAAAGAGGCTATATTGAGTTATTACCAATTAAATAGATGCAATGTGGACCACCGAGATGGGTTTCGACCTATCTTTTTTATAAAAAAACACCGCAAGAATAATCTAACGGTGATAACGGAATCAAATTTATTACGTAAAATTCCAGGTTTGCTTTACTTCATTTTTCTGAAGCAATCGCTGCAGTAAACAGGGCGACCATCGCGTGGTTGGAAGGAAACTTGGCAATCAGCGCCACAATTTGCGCAGACAGCTGGGAACATTTGACGGTTTCCGTTTCTGTCACCATTGTTGCGAAGACCTTTTTTGGCATCACGGCATGGTTTGCAGCGTTGTGGTTCATTGGTGTAACCCTTCTCAGCGAAGAATTCTTGTTCACGAGCAGTGAAAGTAAAGCTTTGTCCGCAATCTTTGCAGACGATTGTTTTGTCTTTGTACATGACTTACCTCTATTATTTTTTATTGTTATCACTTCGATGTATAACAACGTCTCATTAAACTCTAAAAAAACATCAAAGTCAACAAGTATTTAAACGGAGTTAGGTTTTTCAAACATAAAATTTAAATTATAGCAAAAAAGCGAGAAATTTCGAAGTCTTAAATTAAAATATTCACTCCATTAATCGGCAACTTTTCATCATAAAATCATTATTTTTTTAAAATGAGAAAATGTGCGGATAATAGTGTGATGATAAGTTACTATTATTTAACAAATCGCACTTATAAAGTATCTTCTTGTGGAGTGGCTTTGCTTGTCATCGCTTCGCGCTTTTTAACCCTTTTTTGGTAAAATTTCCAAAATAGAAAAGTAAATAAACTGAATAAGAGCCAAGCCAAAACCATGACAATCCAACCCCACCAATATCTGCTCAATAATCCATAACCAAAAGTACTAGTTGCTGTGTCTATTCCTCGAGTTAATAACGAGCAAATGAAGATGTAAATAAAGTTCATTTTAGCAGTGCCACTTAAAATGGTAACTAGATCGTCAGGTAAAGGCAATAACATCCCTAATGGATAAAAAATCCAGCCCCTCTTTAACCAGTTAACAATTTTTGCAGTTTGTTCTTTGTCGCTGATCAGCCATTCTAATAGTTTTCCGCCTCCAGCTCTACCGATCCAATAAAGCAATATCGTTGCCAACCAAATCGATAACCAGGAAGTCAGCCATACTTTCCACAATTGATCATTAAAGACAATGGCGATTGGAACAGTAATAATCTGATTAGAAACTGGAATAAAAATAACTTGCACAATTTGCAATAAACCGATGATAATCCAAAAATATACGCTATCACCCAATTGCCCACGCAACCTGCGGAAATCTTCTTCCGTAGTTAAGCCAGCCCATCTTAATATAAGATAAGCAATTAAAGTTATAGTAATAAACACCACCACAATGATTAAACTTCTAATGATTGCGGTCTTATACTTTTTGAAAAACTGTTTCATGCGATAATTATATATTTTTATCATAATATCTACTAGAATAATTAACGTATGAATTTCGAAATCGTTTTAGCAACAAATAACAAACATAAATTAAAAGAAGTGCGTGACATTCTTTCTCCTCATGGTATTACTGTCTATGGCCTTCAAGACGTTAATATCAAAGTTCCTGAAGTCGAAGAAACAGGTCGTTACTATGCTGAAAACGCGCTTTTAAAAGCGCAATCAATACAGCCATATACAAGTCTACCTATTATCGCGGATGATTCGGGACTAGAGGTAGTTGCATTAAATAGTGAACCTGGCTTAAATAGTGCGCGCTATGCTATTACTTGTGGCGGACATTCTCAAGCCATGTTAAATATAATTAAAAGACTTGAAGATTATCAAAATAGGTCGGCACGATTTGTCTGCGCTATCATCCTCTTGAATGTCGAAAATCGTCCTTTAATTTTTGAAGGTATTGCCGAAGGTTCTATTGCCACTCAACCAATTGGTGATGGCGGATTTGGTTATGACCCAATTTTTGTATTAAAAGATGGAAATCGTCCTATGGGATTAATGACTGAAATTGAAAAAAACCAAGTTAGTCACCGCGCCAAAGCCTTGAAAAAACTACTTACTTACTTAAAAATAAATGGTCACATTCCATTCAAAGTGGAAAATGACCATCATCACTGATATAGGTTAATTAAATTATTACTTTATTCGGTCAAACGCTTAATTGACACATAGGAGTTTTTAACGATATCTTCTTTGCTTTCGCTTAAAAAATATTCGCCGTTTTCATATAAGATATTGCCATTAATCATCGTTAATAAAACATTACCTTTGTTAGCAGCGTAAACCAAATTAGCAATGATATCATGATTTGGTTGCATGTTAGGAGCGTGCATATCAATCATGATGAGGTCGGCTAATTTATCGACAGCTAATATGTCTGCCTCATGTAAATTCATGGCTTTCGCACCGTTAACAGTGGCCATCTTTAAAATTTCAAAAGGAGGAATGGCGATAGGGTCTTTATTAATTAATTTTTGTAAGACAGCGGCTAAATACATTTCCTTAAACATGTCTAAACTGTTATTGCTTGCAGGGCCATCTGTTCCTAAGGCAATATTAATTCCAGCTTTAAAATATTTGGTTAAAGGTGCGATGCCTGAAGCGAGTTTGGCGTTACTTGCAGGACAAGAGACGATAAAGAGTTTGTGCTTTTTAACTAGTTCGATTTCTTCGTCGTTTAAATAAATGGCATGATATAAACCTCCACCATTATCGTATAAACCTAAAGTTACTAAAAGCTTAAGAGGTGGCATATTATATCGTTTGATGCAATCGTTTACTTCTTGTTCAGTTTCCGCGACATGAGTGAAAAATGGAGAATGACTTAAGCTTAAAGCTTCTTTGGTTTTTATAAAACAATCCTCATTACTTGTATATTCTGCATGAAAACCAATCATATAGGAGACCATAGAATCTTTTTTGTTATTGAAATAGTTGTATAGTTCGTTTAATTGTGATGGCGCAAGTGTTTTTGCGTTATAGGCGCCGAGCAGCACTATCCTTATGCCAAAATTTTCAGCTGTTTCAGCAGAAGCAAGCGGATAATAATAATGCTCAAAAACCGCAGTAATTCCGCTTGATAAATATTCCAAATAGGCAAGTTTATTCAAATTTACTATATCATCAATGATAAGTCGTTCTTCTTTGGGAAAAACAACATTAAATAGCCAATCTTGTAAAGCAACATCATCGGCTTTACTACGTAAAAACACCATAGCGCTATGGGCATGAGCGTTTTTAAATCCTGGCATAAGTAAATTACCATCACACTCAATAATGCGATTAAATGGCGCATATTGTTTACTATCTTTACCGATATAGGCAATGCGATTGCCAACAACGAGTAAATCGCCGTCTTGAATATCGGCGCTTTTCATCGATAAAATCTTCGCGTTTTTGAATAAAATTTTGTTCGGCATCAGTATCTTTCTATTTTATATAATCAAGCCTTTTAATTCAATGTTTGATTGTTGACAATTTCTTTACAATTGACCATGTGTTTGCTATGCTAACAAAGTAAAGCAAAGAAGGAAACAAGTAGGCTTAAATGAGTTTTTAAGAGAGTGGATGGTTGGTGCAAATCCATAAATAGTTTAGTCGAATACATTCTGGAGCTGCTTCCTGAACACACAAAGTAGGGATAGACGGGTGCGCCCGAGATAGCGCTGTGTCTAGCACACACGAAGGGATAGTTCGCGAGAATTGTCTAAATAGAGGTGGTACCACGTTATTAACGTCCTCTGTTCCTTTTTGGAGTAGAGGTTTTTTGTTAGAAGAGGTAATTATGCAAATTTATGAAGAGTTACAACGTCGCGGCTTAATTGCACAAGTGACAGACGAAGAAGAAATTAAAAATTTAATCAATCGGGGCGGTGCGAAATTTTATATCGGTATTGACCCAACCGCTGATTCTTTGCATGTTGGTCATTTTATGGCTTTATGCTTAATGCGCAGACTACAATTAGCAGGCAATCAACCAATCGTTTTATTAGGAGGTGGCACAAGCATGATTGGCGATCCAAGCGGTCGCACCGATATGCGCTCCATGCTCACAGAACAACAAATTGGTCATAACATCGAACGATTTAAGGAACAAATTTCGCGCTTTATTGATTTAAGTGAAGGGAAAGCAATTTGTTTAAATAATGGCGATTGGCTAAAAAACTTGAACTATGTCGATATGCTTATCGATGTGGGTGCTTGTTTCTCTGTTAACAAAATGTTAGCGGCAGAATGCTACAAGCAACGCATGGAAAAAGGTCTAACATTTTTAGAGTTTAACTACATGATAATGCAAGCTTATGATTTTTATTATCTCCATACCCACTATGGCTGCAATATGCAATTTGGTGGCGATGATCAATGGAGCAATATGCTCGCCGGTACAGAATTAATTAGAAAAAAGACTGGCAAAGACGCTTATGCTTTAACCATTCCTTTATTAACAAATAACGAAGGACAAAAAATGGGGAAATCTGTTAAAGGTGCGCTTTGGTTAGATAAAGACAAAACTTCACCTTACGATTTTTATCAATACTGGCGTAATGTCGACGACGCTGATGTTGATAAATGTTTAAAGATGATTACCTTCTTGCCACTTGAAACTATCGACGAAATGGTTAATTGGCCAAGTGAAAAAATTAATGAAAAGAAAGAAATTCTCGCTTTTGAAATTACTAAGATGGTTCACGGAGAAGTAGAAGCGCTAAAAGCACAGAGTGCGGCAAGAGCTTTATTTACCGGCGAAGGCGATGATAGTAATATGCCAACTACCGAAGTTGAAGTCCTAGACGATATTGGTTTATTGGACTTATTAGTTTTAACAAAATTAGCAACTTCAAAAGGTGAAGCGAGAAGACTGATAGAACAAGGTGGCATTTCTCTAAATGGAACAAAAGTTGACGATGTGAATTTAAAAGTCACTCGTGAACAACTTGTTGAGCCACTCAAAATTAAAAAGGGGAAGAAAATCTTCCATAAGGTTACTTTAAAATAGTATTTTAGCGTTCGACAAAAGTCACTTTACCAATAAATGAAGGACTATTGTCAACTTGCACTTCTACATATTGTGGATTAGCACCGTTAGTGAAAACATTGACGGTGTCTTTTTCTTTAATTTCCTTAATGTAGTTTAAACTAATAAGGCTTGGGCGATTGGATTTGTAAAAAGTAAAATCATTTACGTCCATCAATAATTCAACATACCGTACATTGTTCATATGGCAGTTAAAGTCAATATCGCTATAGCGGATAACTTTTTGACCAAAATAATACTTTTCTTCGGGCATAAGTATTTTGCTAGGCAAAGGCAACTCTTCCTTAGTGGTCTCTGGTTCAAGACGAGATATAACATCGCGACCGGTTAACACTTTACGAGTAGTCGCATCAATTAAAGCCCACAAAGAAGAAGCACGAATAATGATAGTACCTTGTTGATCTTTTATTAAGAAGTGGCGCGGGTAAACCATCATTAAATCTTTGCCTGGATATGTGATAATGGTTATTTCCTCATTACATTTTGGAAGGCGAATAATTTCTACATCCATACGCGTAATTACCCAATCAATATTTCTTTTCGCTAAAGAAATTGAATCTGCTTTTCTATCTTGAGTAGCCAGCATCGCAGCATCTTGAAAAAGGCGAAAGATCGCGGTGACTTTGAGTTCAAAACGAAAGTCAACATCATTGTTTGATATGAAGGTTTTATATTGATACAAATTGTTATCCTCCGATAGACTTTTTAACCTTTTCCGCCGAGGCAAAGGCAAACATTAAATTGAATCCGCCACACATGCCATCAACGTCCAGTATTTCTCCACAAAAATAAACATCTTTTTCCTTTGTTGATTCTAATGAATCATTAACTTCGCTTAATGCAACTCCACCATGGCTAACTTCGGCGACTTTTGGTTCATAAAAATCTTTAAAAGAGAAAACCAAATTATTAATATCAAGTTGATTGGATACTAGATAATCAGCGATTTTTGGATTTACATATTCGAGATAATTGTCTTTATTTGTTATTCGATTATTCGGTGCCAAATTTAGGATAATTTTGACCTGGTCTTTATTAGGTAGCATATTTATCTTTTGCGACATATTAAGAATTACTATGCCACTTAAACCGTCATCCTTAAATAGTAATTCGCCACTTTCTTGATAAACGACTTCTTCTTGAAACACTAAAGAAACCAAACATTTGGTTCTTTGCCCAGAAATGCGTTTAGTATTTTCTTTCACTTTTAGTGGTGATAATGACGGAGAAAGAGGTGTGATTTTATAATGATGTTTTTCTAATATATTATAAATAGAACCATCGGTACCGAGCTGTGGATAACAAGCTCCTCCTGCAGCAAAAACTATTTTATCAAATGCGTAGCTACCTTTTTCAGTAACAACTAAATATTGATCATCTTTTTTTTGGTAATCAAGCATTGGTTGTTCGCAAAGTATTGTGACATCTAATTTGTGCAGTTGCTTTTTAAGAATTAATGCCACGCTCGCTGCTGAGTTAGAAACTGGATAAACTAAATCATTTACTATTTCAGGATGAACACCCCAACGGTCAAATGTCTGAACAATGTCCTGTGGGGTAAATTGCTTTAACAGGTTATTAGCAAATTCGTCGTTGTGATATTTACCGATAGTAGAACCTAAATTAGCGTAGTTACAATGTCCATTTCCTGTGACGAGCAACTTTTTTAAGATGTCAGAGTTTTTTTCAAAAATGGTAACAGAAAAAGAAGGATACCCTTCTTTTATTCTAATGGCGAGAAAAACGCCAGCGACTCCACCACCAACAATTGCGATTTTCATAGTGAAATTTTATCACAAATGAGTCGCAATTGTCAGCGATAAAAAGTTTGATTAATCTAATAGGGAATTTTCAATGATTGCATCTCCGTAAAGCATTCCTAATTTGAAGGAACCTTCGGTACTATAATGCATTCGGTCTCCGCCTGGGCTACCAATACTTAATTTTGCTCCACCTTCTCTTTTCATCGAAGTGTTAACACAATAGTAGTTTTCTCTAATAGCGGCATTATCAATTTTGACTTGGTTTAATTGTTGAGAAGTTTCCTTGCCCCAAGCTGTATCATCTCCATCATAAATTAAAGCATCAATGACTGCTATTCTTTCAGGATCTTGATCGGTTGCGTATTCACCAAAGTCTGTTCTTAATTGATCAACTAAAGCGTTAAATCTTTCAGCATACGCTTGGATTTTAGCAGTAGCAGTATCACTTTCACCTTGATGCCAAACAAAACCTTTGATAACGGGATTCATTTCTGTTTCCTCTTTAATGAGTTCTAAGCAATTTTCAACGTATGGTTTAAGGAAGTCATTATAAAGGCTAGGATCTTGATCGAGTCGCCAATTGACAACCGCATTACGGCCGTTAGCACCTTTAGTTGGTTCACCTTGGTCAAAACCACTACCGGAAATACCCATTTTGATGAAATAAATAGGTTTATCTTCAGTGCCATAGTCTCTTAATTTATAAGCCAAACCAACTTCAGGACCCATGTTATTGGCGTTACTGCCCATACCAACTTTAGTGTTTTCATATTTTCCTGCGAGTGGGTCAACCTTGTTGGAAGCGTAAATGCCTGAACCATAAATCTCACCATAACCAACACCAAAGTAGCTTGTTCTAACTTCTGGGACACCTTCAAATAATGCCTCAGCATCACTAATGCCAAGATCAGTTAAAACGTTTTGTAAATTGCTATGAGCAGTTTGACCGTTCATATTTGATTGACCAGCAAGAATAAAAACGGCTGGTCCCTCTTCTGGTTCTGGTTGTTGAGAAGAACTATTATTACCAGTGTTACATCCGACTAAACAAAGTGATAATAACGTAGTAAAAAACAATAAACGATTATTTTTCATAAAAATACCTCTTGTCCTTATCAAACCACGAAAAACACTTTTTTTATATGATTATTTTGTTAATAACAATAGACGATTAGGAAAACTATGGCTGTACTTAATGATTATCATTAAGCAGACCATACAAATATAAGGACATGAACTTAGACGAAATTAGCGAATATCCGTGAAACTATAAACAACTGTCGGGCCATAGCTATCTTGGATAAATTGTCCGAGTGAGGCTTGAGCGAGTGCCCCAACAAGAACATTAATTTTTTCGCTATTAATATCATTACTACGGCTAGCAATTATGTTTGACTTTTGGCCAGCCACTGCTTCGGTTTCGCCAAGTACACGATAATCAGTTGCCTTAGTGCCGCCCCAAGCTGTTAAGGCGTAATTTCCAGGAATAACTGCTAACTCACCATCTTCAACTTTGTGGTGTAATAAACCTGGGTCAATACATTGAATGGTGACATTATTAGTAGTTGTATAAACTGGGTGTTGAGCATTGAAGTTTGTGACATCGTAAGAATCAATTATCTCAAAAACTTTTAATAGTTCGAAAGCGCGTGTCACATTGCTGACATCATTGACGATGGATATTTTCGCATTAGTGTAAGAAATAACTTCGTTTTTACTATACAAATTCAATGGCTCATAATGAATTTTTGCCACTGCAGAAATGTTGTATCCTTTTGTTTCAATTTCTTCTTGTAGATAAGGAATGTGCTGAAAATAATTAGCGTCAATGCCACCATCATTTAAGGCTTTGTTTGGTGTGACGTAATCTTGATAAACTTTAATTTTAAGTTTAAAACCTTGTTCTTTAATGTATTTTTGCACAACCTGAGAATTTAATATTTCCGCGTGAGGAGATGGAGTTGCTCCAACTACAATAATTTTATCTGGGTTATCACAACCAACAAGAGGTAATAGGGAAGTCACTAAAAGTGGTAATAATTTATTTGATTTCATTTTATAATTCTCCTTTTATCTAATTTTTTGGCGAAATATAGTCCGCCTTCTTGTATAACTTGAACGATGATTACAACGATAAAGACGCAAATCCACATTCCAAGTTGATCGGTGCCATAATAGCCGAGGTTGAACGCTTCGACAATTAATCCCCCCGCTGCAATATAACCCGCAAATGAGGTATAACCAATTACTGAAACGGTTGTGACTGCCAAACCACTTAGGAGTGAAGATTTAGCTTCGGGCAATAATACTTTCGTAATAATTTGCCAATCGTTTGCCCCTAAGCTTCGACTCGCTTCGATGATACTGACATCAATTTCCGCTAAAGATTGTTCAACCATCCTAGCAACAAAGGCAAATGAAGCAAACACCAACGGAATAATCATCGAGAACCAATTACCACTCCAACTGCCCTTACCAAAGACGATATTTGTTAATGGAATTAGAATAATAATGAGCAATAAACACGGTATAGAACGTAGGATATTTACTATCGTTCCAAACACTAAGTTTATTGTTTTATTTGGTTTGATTCCTTTTTTACTCGATACACTTAGTAATACACCTAGAGGTAATCCTAATAAATAGGCAATAGTCACACTAATTAAGCTCATGAGCAATGTATCTAAGGTCGCGCTGGCCAGCAATTCAATATTCATTATTACTGACCTCCAACTTTCTAAAGCGTAATAATCTCCTAGCAATTTCGCTTTGTGGTGATTTAAATACTTTTTCGACACTTCCTTGTTCAACGATATGGGAATTATCTAAGATAGCGACTTTTTGACAAATGCTATATATAACGTGCATATCATGAGAAATGATAATAATCGTAATCCCGAGTTGCTTATTAATGTCTAGTAATAATTCAAGAATAGAATCGGTCGTTTTTGGATCTAGCGCAGAAGTGACTTCATCACATAGCAAGTATTTCGGAGTATTCGCTAAGGCTCTAGCAATCGCTACTCTTTGCTTTTGCCCTCCGCTTAATTGGCTAGGATATGCGGAGGCTTTATCGCTCAATCCAACTAGTTCTAGCAAAGCTTTAACTTTTTTATCTGCTTCTATTTTATTTGTACGATTTAGTTCCAAAGGAAATCTAACATTATTAAAGACGGTTCTTTGTTCTAATAAGGCATAATTTTGAAAAATCATGCCGATACGCATTCGCATATGGTTGAGGTCTTTATCGTTTAATTTGCCCAAGTCTTCGTTATCTATCAAGACTTGGCCGGTTGATGGTTTTTCTAGTGCGTTAATGCATCTAACTAGGGTTGATTTTCCCGCACCAGAAAGACCGATAATCCCAAAAATTTCACCATCGTTAATTTTCAAATTAACGTTTTCAATTGCGGTGACACCATTTGGGTATGTCTTACTCACATTGACTAGCTCGATCATAAAACCTCCTTTACAAATTAAAAGCTCGGTACTTTTTTTTAAGCCCGAGCGTAATTTGTTTCTAGCAGTGATAATGACTAAAAGTCCGTGCTATACGCTCGGGTAGTAAACATCATCATGCACATCATCATCGTAATATAATTCATAATTCGTTCACTCTTTTAGTGCTTGATAGTACTTTACGCTTCAATTTAGTCGATTTCAATACTATTTTGACAAATAAGAAATATTGTCATTGTTTGAAAAGAAAAGGTTTAAATTATATGAATGGTTTTAAAACTTTTTATTTTGCTGCGGGTTTAGATCCAACAAAAAATTCGTTCGTGTTAAACGAATAAAGTTATTTCGAAGCAAATAATCCAGCCACTTTACTTAATGGCGCAGATTGGATCCAAATTTTTCCTGGACCAGTCACTTTTGTGTTAAAAAATCCTTCACCACCAAACAACACATTGCCAATCCCTTTAACTGATACGATATCAAATTTGACTGTGTCTTCCATCGCGGCCAGATGACCAGTGCTGATAAGTAAAGATTGTCCAATATCAAGCTCTTTTTCAATGAGTGAGCCATCAATTTCTAAGAAAACGATGCCACTGCCACTAAATTTTTGCATAATGAATCCTTCACCACCAAAAATCGCTGCCCCGATTTTTCTTTGAAAGAAAATATCCATAGTCACACTATCTTCTCGAGCAAGAAAAGCGCGTTTTTGAGCAATGATTGGTCTATCACCAACATCAATGGCTAATATTTCTCCTGGAAAACAAGAAGAAATGGCAATTAATTCGTTGTCTTGTGTCGCGGTATAAGTGTTTTGAAACATGGATTCACCACTAAAAACGCGAGAAAATGCTTTTCCAAAACTACCGCCAGCATTTGTTTGCATTGACAAAGTATCGCTCATCCAACTCATTCCGCCTTGTTCGGTATAAAGTTTTTCGCCTTTGTCTAAAATAATTTCAACATACGGCAAGTTATTTCCTTTTATTTAATATTTCATAGTTAATCCTCCAAAAATGTTTAACTTAGTTCTTTGGATATATTGTACGCACAAGCAAAACATTTATACGAACAAATTTTGCGCATGTCTCCGTTATTAATAATTAAAAAGGTTTGATTGATTCTAACCAAACCTCTATTAATATGTCTATGCTAATCGCGGTATCGTCTATTTAATATCTTCGCACCCTTTTCAACTGTGGAAGCATCAACATCTCCGTTAATATATATTTCAAACACCTCGTGGCAATCTAGACACGCCACTTCTATATATCCGGGTTTGTTTTGTTGATTAAGGAAAGTTACTTTGCGAACAATCACAATCGTGCCGCATTTTGGACAAACTTTTTCTAAGTAATCAATTTTTTTATCCATAAAATAATTAACTCGCTATCTATATTACATCGTAAAAAATTCAAAGTCACATTTTTATGACGGCGTTAAAAATATTTGCCGATTTAATAACTTATTTTGTCTATTAGGAATGTGCCGTTTCTAAGGTCATCGAAAGCTTTGTATAATTCTTCTTTGGTGTTCATGACAATTGGTCCACCCCAAGCGACCGGTTCCTTAAGTGCTTTGGAACTCACAAATAGCACTTGAGTATGATTATTTGTAGCTTTGATTTTAACAAAAGTACCAGCACTTAATTTGACAGCAGTTTTTTCTTTGATTAATTTTTCACCAACATAAACGTCGCCTAAAAGTGTAAAGAGCATAACCGATTCATCTACTTGTGTGTCTATTACTGCTTCCGCTTCAGGATTAAGATGAATATCATAGTAGTTCAGTGGTAAATATTTGCTTTTATATCCTTGATGGTTTTCAAATTGTCCAGCGAGCAGTCTAAGTTTGCCCCACGATAAGTTAACTTCTTCAATTTCATTATTTTTAATTGCTTTATAAGCCGGAGGCACCATTTTATCTTTCTTAGGTAGATTAAGCCAAAGTTGGACACCTAAAAGACGTTTGGAAGCTGGCAATTTTTCTTCGTGTAAAATACCCGAACCAGCGGTCATCCATTGCACTTCACCGTCACCGATTGTATCTTCGTTACCTAGACTATCTTTATGTGTCATCTGACCACGATAAACATAGCTAATCGTTTCAATTCCACGATGGGGGTGTAAAGGAAATCCGGCAATATAGTCGCTTGGATTAGTACTATCAAAAGAATCAAGCATTAAGATGGGATCATAATCTTCGACAGTCATATTGCCCAAAACTCTGACTAAATGCACACCCGCACCATCAGTTGTTCTATAGCCAGTTACAAGTCGAATTATTTTTCTTTCCATATCGAAGTCCTCAATTTAAGTATACGTTATTTAGTAACTTTATAAATGTAATAAATATATACAATCAAGATGTTAGTATCGATGACGGCCTTGATAAACAAACGGTACGTACTAAATAAAAGAATGGGCCTTTAACTATTATCTTCAGCAAAGGCAATATATGAGTTCAATGAGCCGTCATATGTCCTCTTGGATTTATGGCTAAGATAATCGCACAAAAAATAATTAGATTAGTTTCAACATTACCAAAGTAAAATTCAATAGCGTTTTATGTTGAATTTGAGGAAAAAATATATTTCGCTATTAAATTTGCTTATTTCGCGGACATGATTTTTTTAAGAGCATATGACTTTAATTTCTTTTCAACTTTGCTATGATATTAATATAAGAAAAGAGGACTGATAATATGGTAACTAAACCAGTTATTGACTTACTTAATTTACAAGTCAATCGTGAATTTTACTCAGCATATCTATATTTGGAAATGGCAAATTTTTATCAAGACGCTGGCCTAGCTGGCTATGCCAATTGGTTTGAGGTTCAAGCTAAGGAAGAACAAGATCACGCTATGGGCTTTATCCGCTACTTACAACACATCGGAGCTAAAGTCGTCTTAGCGCCAATTGATAATCCTACTCGCAAATTCAAAAATTTCCGTGAACCACTTGAAGAAGCACTTAAACACGAAAAGTTTGTCACCGCTAGCATTGAAAATATTCTTGAAGTAGCTATCAAAGAAAAAGACTATCTCACGCAAAACTTCATCCAATGGTACATTAAAGAACAAGGCGAAGAAGAAAAGAATGCTAATGATAACTTACTCGCTATTGATTTTGTCGGTGATGATAAAGCGGCCTTAATTAAAATCGACCACTTCCTCCGTGAAAGAGAATATCATCCATCCCTTCCAGATTTAGATTAATAAAATCAAACTAAAAATCCCCTATCTAAAGTGTGAAAGTGATTCAATCCCCTTACCAAACTAATGGATAGGCTCACTTCATTACTGGGGATTTTTTTGTGCGCTAATTATCATATTTACTTCACTTTTACGTATTTAGATATATAGTCGATATCTTTATCGCCTCTACCGGAAAGATTAATGACGATTATTTTATCTTTTGATAATCTTTTTGCTTGTTTAATGCCTTCGGCCAGAGCATGAGCAGATTCTAGTGCAGGAATAATTCCTTCAACTCTTGATAAATATGTAAAGGCTTCAAGGGCTTCGTTGTCGGCGGCGGAAACATATTTGACACGTGCAATACTTTCTAAAAAAGCGTGTTCTGGTCCTACTCCTGGATAATCTAATCCGGAAGAAATTGAATGAGTTTCAGCAATTTCGCCTCGTTCATTAATTAATACTTTCGTTTTCATGCCGTGGATAACACCGATTTGACCTTTTGTGAGTGTTGCCGCATGTTCGTTTGTGTCTAAACCTTTGCCAGAAGCTTCTACACCAACTAACATGACATCTTTGTCATTAACAAATTCATAAAAAGCACCCATAGCGTTTGATCCACCGCCAACACAAGCAATCACCATGTCTGGATTTCTACCTTCGACTTCATTAATTTGCTGTTTGATTTCTTGACCAATCACTTTTTGAAAATCTCTGACCATCGTCGGAAATGGATGTGGTCCAACGACCGACCCGATAAGATAGTATGTGTCATCTAGATGATTTGCCCAAGCAACTAGAGCAGCATCAACCGCTTCTTTTAAGGATTGTGTGCCATTAGTCACTTGCACCACTTTAGCGCCAAGCAATTCCATTTTATAAACATTGAGAGCTTGTTTTTCGCAGTCAACTTTGCCCATATAGATTTCACATTCCATATTAAATAGTGCTGCGACTGTGGCTGTTGCTACACCGTGTTGCCCTGCACCTGTTTCGGCTATTAATTTTTTCTTGCCCATTTTTTTAGCAAGCAAAGCTTGGCCAATGACATTATTAAGTTTATGTGAACCGGTATGATTTAAGTCTTCTCGTTTTAAGTAAATTTTTGCGCCCCCTAAATCTTCGGTCATGTTTTTTGCATAATAAAGCAAGGATGGTCTACCGACATATGTTTTTAATAAATTGTGATACTCTATTAAAAAAAGTTGGTCATTTTTATAAAAGTTGTAGGCCGTTTCGATCTCTTTAACCGCATCTAAAATTTTACCTGCGACAAATTGACCACCAAAATCTTTGAATTCCATATTTTTATATATTATCTAATCCTTACCCGGATTGTGATTAGATAACACTGCCTTTCCCGGGCGTACTTCGAATTTTTCTTTAAAAATATTTCACGCGTGCTTACTATTTCAAGCATGAAGATATATAAATGAATTTCAATTATGCTATCTCATCCATTGAGCAAAGTCAATTTTACATGACTTAGTATGTTGAACTTTGTTAAATATAATCTTCCTTTTTATGAGTGTTTATACCGTGGTTTGACTTTGATCAACTAGCAACTTACAATGAAAAGTAAATCAGGTGATAATCATGTCGAAATGGCAAGTGGTCGTAGATGCGATCAACATTTATAATAAAGACTCGGAAAAATATCGAAAAAGGAAAGAGTCAAACCCCAAATCATTTTATTGTGGAATTATTAGTATCGTTTACGCAATTGTTGGAGTTATGTTGGGCTTTGGTGCGATTTATGGAACCATGTGGCTATTTGATAATGTAGATTCTTCAGGACAATTTTTTATTTCCATCGCCACGGTTTTTGGAGCCATCATTGTTGGTATATTTGGTACGGTTATGTTTTTATTCTTTTTGATTAGAGCCTTTGTAGCATCGCTTTTTCAAATTAACATGGAAAGAAAAGCCTTAGGAATCGTTGCTTTACTCTTCACTATCCTTCTACTATCAGGCTGTATCGCCTTAGCAGTCATATTGTTGATTTAACCTATTTTTGTTTTGTTTGATTATGAAAAAAGTTGATTTTAATCATTGCTGGCAATACAAACACCTTAACAAGGAAGAACCTTTCCAAGACATAGTTTTACCTCATGATGCAATGATTTATGAACCGCGACATCAAAGCAATCCTAGTAGTCGACATGGCGCATATTTTGCAGGCGAAGATTATGAATACATAAAAGAATTTTTTATCGAAGAAAAAGAAAAAGATAACTTAGTAATTTTTGAATTTGAAGGAGTTTATCAACATTACGAAGTTTTTATTAACGATCAAAAGGTTGGTGAATGTGCTTATGGTTATAGTAATTTTTATATTGACGCCACTTCGGCTATTCGTTTTGGCGAACATAATCGCATACGTGTTATCGCCTATAACGCCAAGCAACCAAATAGTCGTTGGTATAGTGGCGCAGGGATTTATCGCCCTGTTTTAATGTATCTTTTACCACTCAAACATATTTTACTTGATGGAATAAAAATAAAAACGATTGATACAAATAAGCCAATTATTGAAGTGAATGTGCTCACAAGTACTTCAGGCAAACTTCAAATTAGTATTGAAGATGGTTCCCATTCTTTAGCGCATTATGAAACGCACACGAATGGAATAACTAAACAAATAATTGTTCTTCCGAATGCCATTTTGTGGTCACTTGACCAACCAAAGCTTTATCATTGCAAAGTCATTTTTGAAGGCGATGAACATGTGGTGTCATTCGGTATTAGGAAAATAACGTGCGACGCCACTAACGGGTTTTGCATCAATGGAGAACGCGTTATTTTGCTCGGGAGTTGCATTCATCACGACCACGGCTTATTAGGAGCGATGAATCATCCTTTTGCCGATGAACGGCGCATCCTTTTATTGAAAGAAGCGGGCTTTAATTGTATTCGTTCAGCACACAATCCTTTTTCGAAGGCTAGCTTAGAAGCATGCGACAAATACGGTATGTTAGTAATCGATGAATATGCAGATATGTGGTACATCCATAAAACTCAATATGATTATGCTAATCAACTCATTTCATTTTATGAAAAGGACTTAACTTTGATGGTTAATAAAGATTATAATCATCCATCTGTCATCATGTATTCTTTGGGTAACGAAGTCACAGAATCTAGCGAAAAACGTGGCTGGGATTTAATGAAAAAAATGAAAAATGTTATTAATTCTATCGATGATACTAGACCGGTAACATGTGGCATTAATCTAATTTTTAACTTATTGAATGCATTGGGTTTTGGTATATATTCTGATAAAAAAGTACAAAAGGGACAAAAAGTTGGCAGTGAGTTTTTTAATGATTTAACTGGTAGACTCGGTGGAAAAATCATGAAACTTGGTGCTAGACTTCCAGGGGTTAATAAACAAACCAAAAAAGCTTATGCTATTTGCGATGTTGCTGGATATAATTACGGTATTTTCCGTTATAAACATGATATTAAGCATTATCCTAAACGCGTAATATTGGGCTCTGAAACATTTTGTAGCGATGCCTTTGCTTTTTATCGTTTGGCCAAAAAGAAACCTGCCCTCATCGGTGATTGTGTGTGGGCGGGGCAGGACTATTTAGGAGAAGTAGCTATTGGTAGTCAAGAATACAGAGACTACGCTAAAGACTTTAGACCAGTATCAGGATGGATAAGTGCTGGAAGTGGCCGAATTGATTTAACAGGTAAGCAACTTTCGGAAATGGCATATATGCGTGTGGCTTACGAAATAGATCAAATTCGGATGGCAGTTATTCCTGTGCCTTTTTATCGTCAGCCACATTCTCCTTCCGCGTGGAAGATGACTCCAGCGATTGAAAGTTGGACTTTTCATGGTTATGAAGGAAAGAAAACTAAAGTTGAAGTGTATGCTCAGGGCCATTATGTGGAGTTGATTTTAAATAACAAGATTATTGCTAAAAAGCGTGTAAATAAAAATGGGTGTTGTTATTTTGTCATTGAGTATGAGCCTGGGGAATTAAAAGCGATTAATTATTCTAAAGATAAAAAAATGATTGCATCCACCACTTTGGTAACTGGTGGAAAAGAAACAACTTTATTATCATTACCTGAAAAATATAGCATTAAGCAAAACGAACTAGCTTATGTGCGTTTTCAATATGTAGACCCAAACGGAACAATTAACCCACTTGCTCGAGGGAAAATATCACTTGATGTTGAGGGTGGAACTTTATTAGCATTTGGTCATGCGTGTCCTTACAATGAGGACGGTTATCATTTAACAAGTTCAGATACTTATTACGGAGAAGCCCTTGCAATCATTCGTCCTAGTGATAAAAACATCATTAAAATTAAAGCTACTAGCGCATTTGGATCGACCTCTTCTTCTATTAAAGTTCATTGAGAAACTTGTTATGTGGATTGTTTGAACTTAGATAACTAGACAACTAATAAATCATCTTTCTATTTCTTACGGCTATAAATAAGTTACTAATTTCATTTTTTGCTCTTTAAAAGATGACAATAATGTCATGATTGTTTTATTATTATTACAATCAATATCTTAATTGTGTAAAATCAAAAAGACTTGCGATTGCTTAGTTAAACTTAGAACAGTGATAAAATTATTAAGTAAAAATTATGGATGTTATTTTAAAAGTAGAAAATCTTGTCAAAAGTTATGGAACTATAAAAGCAGTTAATGACATCTCTTTTGAGGTACATAGGGGAAAATTATTTGCTTTTCTTGGACCAAATGGCGCAGGTAAATCAACGACCATTAATGTCATTACCACTTTACTCAATGCCGATTCAGGGAGAGTTATTTTTAACGATAAAACTGACGAAGCTTATTTTAGATCGAAGATGGGTGTCGTCTTTCAAGGTAACGTGCTTGATGACCAGTTGACCGTTAAAGAAAATTTATTATTTCGTGGGACTTTATATTTGAATAACAAAAAATTTGTTAAACAGCGATATGAAACTTTGGCAGACTTCCTTCATTTACACGAATTTGAAAACCAAAAATTTAGAACATTATCTGGAGGACAAAAAAGAAGGGCAGAAATCGCTAGAGCGTTATTTTCTGATCCAGAAATTTTACTTCTTGATGAGCCTACTACTGGTCTAGACCCAGAAACTAGGCAAATTGTTTGGAAAGTAATTGAAGACTTACAAAAAAATAAAAATATGACAATTTTTCTTACCACTCATTATATGGAAGAAGCGGCAAACGCCGACCATGTTGTCATTATTAATAAAGGCAAGATTGTTGCCGAAGGTACACCTGCCCAATTAAAAGATACATACTCTCATGATCGTTTAAAAATTGTGCCAAAAGATAAAAAGGCATTCGTTGCTTGGCTTGGCGAAAATAAACTTAATTATAAAAAAGTGTCCGACCAATATGTCATCCCAATCGAAAATAGTGAGCAAGCCATCAATATCATCGAACAAACAAAAACCAATATCCAGATGTTTGAAATGATTAAAGGAACGATGGATGATGTTTTCATTGAAGTGATTGGAGGGGAAAACCATGTATGATTTATTATCTTTAGTTAAAAGAAATACCCTCATCTTCTTTAGAGATAAAACAGCGGTTTTCTTTTCGTTACTTTCAACCATTATTCTTTTAGCACTATATTTTCTTTTTATCGGTAAGCAATACACCAATGGTTTGGAACCATTTGGCGAAGAAGTGATGACTTATTTAGGAACAAGTGTAATGATGGGTGGCGTTTTAGTAATCAACACAATCTCGTTGGCTTTGGGCGTTATGGGTAACATTGTTAACGACTTACAACAGCGAAAGTTAGATGCGTTTTTAGTCACTCCTGTTAAACGCTATAAAATTATTCTTGCTTACTTTATTACTTCAGTATTAGTAACTGCTGTATTATCGATTTTGATGTGGATACTAACGATAATTTATGTCGGTATTAGGTCTGGATATTGGTATCCGTGGTTGACAATTTTTCAAGTTACCGGATTATTAATCTTTTATACTTTTTTATCTGCATCACTAATGATTTTCTTAACGACGTTACTAAAATCTGTTAACGCTTTTGGTGCATTATCAGGTGTTTTAGGTACATTTGTCGGCTTTATTTGTGGCATATATATGCCACTGGTAGTTTTGGGTGACACAATGATTTATGTTGCTTCAATCTTTCCTTTTACTCATATGACAATTTTGCTTAAGCAAGTTTTATTGAAAGATCCATATAGTCTTGTGCCTATCGAAGTCGTTGAAAATCTTGAAGTTGCTTTTGGCACTAAAGAAATAGGAGTGTTTGGTCAAGAAGTACCGATGATTTGGCTTATCTTGGCTTCATTAATAATTGCGTTTTTGCTATTATTTTTTGCCTATCGTAACATGAGCAAAAAGATGGCTATATAGCGTCGTTGTTAATACCGTGCAGATTAAAGTTGTTTCGAGATCGTTAATTGTTTTTAGATTTTGCTTTTTTTCTTTCCTGCTTACACAAATACATCGCGTGGTCGGCTTTAGCAAAAAAAGAATTTTTAGAATCATTTTGATTGAAAATAGAAAAACCAATACTTGGCTTAAGTTCGTACATATTTGAATTACTTTCGTTAAATCTACTAGCGGAGGCAGTTATTGCATCCACAAGTTCAAGTACTTCTTCGGGTTTAGAACGTTCTCCTAAAATGAAAAATTCGTCGCCACCAACACGTACTATTAAATCATCGTCACGCTTGCACTCTAAACGCAATATGTTCGCCATTTCAATTAAGGCCATATCACCAACTGCATGTCCTAAATCGTCATTTATTTTCTTAAAATCATCTAAGTCGAGCATAATAGCAAACAAATGACGATCTTTATTCAGCCGTTTGAGTCTTTTATTAAAATAGCGATCTAAGTGGTTGCGATTGTTTAAACCTGTAAGACTATCAGTAAAAAGTTCGTTATTTTGAATATTTATATAAATGCTAGCAAAGGCGACCATCGCGCTAACCCAGATAATCGAAATGCCATAAAACATAATTTGAATAATTGAAGCTACAATAATTAATACTGGAAAAAGAAAAAGATGAATGAAGACATTTTTATTGCCTTCCCAACCATTAGTAATAATGTCCGTTAAAGAAAGAACTAGCGATAAAGCTAAATAAAATAAAGCCGCGACCGCCATCACCCAAAACGAAGGACCTCTCACATACACATTGCTAGCATCAATTATAAAGAACCAATGAGTAAAGACGCTGACAATGCTTAGTGCCGCACTGATTGC
>Ga0123334_1002414_pt1 | contig 21654 bp, 15 predicted proteins | sample BiotimSIPDNA_FD_89706 | JGI IMG/M metagenome (GOLD analysis project Ga0123334, IMG submission 89706) | Anaerobic biogas reactor microbial communites from Washington, USA - Biogas_R1 time_0 SIP DNA | ecosystem: Engineered > Bioreactor > Anaerobic > Unclassified | place: Washington, USA... | reverse complement strand
TGCCACCAGGGCATAGTCCGGCACATCCCCGGTTACAACAGCACCGGATGCTACCATTGCCCACCTGCCGATCGTATGGCCGCAAATAATAGTAGCATTGGCACCGATAGAGGCGCCGTATTTTACCAGTGTCCTTTGGTACCAGGCGTTACCCTTGGGGTACTTGCTTCTCGGGGTCAAGTCGTTGGTAAAAACACATGAGGGCCCGCAAAACACGTAGTCCTCCAGTTCTACGCCCTCATATACTGAAACATTGTTCTGGATTTTCACACCGTTTCCGATCTTGACGTTATTTGAAACATTGACATTCTGGCCGAGAGAACAGTTTTCACCTATGCGAGCCCCACTTTGAATATGGCAAAAATGCCAGATCTTCGTGCCGCTTCCTATGAAAACACCTTGATCTATATAACTGCTTTTGTGGACAAAATAATCCACTGCCATCCTGACTGCCCACTCCTATCTAATTAATTCTTACTTATTAATTCTGATATCCTTAAAAGTCAGCCAGAGTCCAATACCCCTGCTCCCCTTTCCGCCGGTTTCTTGAAAACCTTTGAGAATTTTAATTGCCCTATCCACACAGTATTCCGGAAAACGATCTTCTGATAAAATATTTTTTATGAAGAAATTTTTCGTCCTGTTGCCACGAGTTGAGGCAACTCTATTTTATCAGGATTTTAATGCCTATCCTGGACAAAACCGGCCCCGACCGGTGTTGACCTTTATATTTTCTATCACCATATCCGGGCACTGGGTTTTTAACAGCTTGTTAAGCCCTTTGTGTGAAGCAAAAAAGGGCTGACGGGCAGCAATGAAGAAATAGTATATAACAATGTCTATACTAATGGTTTTCCGGCTGAAGGGAGTTGCCTGAAAATGGAAGCTGTGCGACAGGCTACCTATTTTGCACCCGCTATACGTGAGCCAATTGAAAGCGTTCAAAAAAAGTCTAAGATAGTAGAAAACCTCATCGCTGTTCAAAGCTTCTTTGACTCAATACCAAACATCGTTATGGTTCTCAACCAACAGAGACAGCTGGTTTTTTGCAATAAACTTCTTTTAGACTTGCTTGGTATCGGCCAACTTGAACCGGTGCTCGGCTCCCGCCCTGGAGAGTTATTGGGCTGTATCCATGCCTCTGAAATGTCTGGCGGCTGCGGAACTTCCGAGTCCTGCCGTTCATGCGGCGCCGTCCTTGCCATTCTGGAGAGCCAGGACGGTCTGGAGGCCTACCATGAATGCCGTCTGACAACTTCCGCCGCTGGATTAACAAGGTCCTTTGATTTTGGGATAACAGCCACCCCGTTGCGGATTGAAAATGAACAATTCACCATCGTTTTTCTCAACGATATCAGCGATCATAAGCGGCGAATCGCCCTAGAACGAATTTTCTTCCACGACATCTTGAATACAGCCTCCTCCATCAAGGCCCTTGCCGAGTTATTAGAAGATACAAACGACCCGAATAAGGACGATTTATTATTAACCATGCAATCAGCGGCCAGGCAATTAATTGAAGAAATTCAGGAACAGCGTGACTTGCTCCAGGCTGAAAACAACGACCTTAAAGTAAAGCTTGCCGCAGTGTATTCTGTGGAAATTTTGGCTGAAGCAGCCGCCCGCTTTACAAATAACGAAATCTTTAAAGGTATTAAAATTAAGCTGGAGCCATCGTCAGAAAACGTTAAATTTATAAGCAGCCCCCATCTATTGGGCCGGGTTTTGGGCAATATGCTGAAAAACGCCCTGGAAGCTTCCAGCGCCGGAGAAACAGTAAGGCTGGGCTGTTTTACCCGGGATGGCCAGGTCATTTTTTGGGTAAACAATACTGCAGTCATGTCCCGTAAAGTTCAACTACAGCTTTTTCAAAGGTCTTTTTCCACCAAAGGTAAAAACCGGGGACTTGGGACGTACAGCATGAAATTGCTGTCTGAACGCTATTTACAGGGGTCGATATCTTTTAAAGTATCAGAAAAAGAAGGCACCACATTTTTTGCCCGGTACCCTCTTAACCTTCATGCAAAACACTGACGCCAATCTTAGTATTTCAGGACATTGAACCGGGGTGAATATTTATGAAAGCCCCCTGCATTTGGCTGTACCGCCCTGGCGAGAGCCACATTTACTTTAAAATATTGATCCGGTTAACCATTATTAATTGGCTGCGGCTTGAGAAGACCAATCTCATCATAGTGCCGCAGCCTTCTAATAGTTTACCGGCTATAAAGCATTTGTAAAATTTTATAAATATAAGGATAAACACTTATCTTGAACGATTTAAACATGTTGAAATTAATAAACAAAGATGTAGGAAATAATGCCTAAAAAGGGGGTTTATGTGATAACATTATTGTGAGGATACACCTGGAAATTGCTTTTTATATTTAATACCCCCGCCCCCGGCACAGGAAAGGGCCGGCATCAACTTTAGCTTACCCCAAAAATCCCGGAGGATTTAGATTTTATGAATACATACAGTACCACCAATTCTGTCCATTATTACGAAATAAACACCCAGCGGCAGGCATCCCCGGTGACAGTGCTCAACTATTTCGAGGAAACCGCAATCAGGCAATCCGAGGAGTGCGGGTGCGGAATCGACCGGTTGATGGACAAAGGGTTAATCTGGGTTCTGACCAACTGGTCGGTGCGCATGAACCGGTACCCCGGTTGGATGGAAAATGTGCTGGTTGAGACCAGGGTTTTAAAATTTGAAAGATTTTATGCTTTCAGGAATTTTACGATCAGGAATGAAAAAAACAGCATCCTGGGCTCGGCCTTTTCCAGATGGATTCTTTACGACATCTATCGCAACCGGCCGGTACGGGTTCCCTCAGAAATTGCAGAGGCTTTCATGGTGAACGGCGGCAAGGATAATCAAAGCAACAGTATTACACTACCAGAGGTTGAGGTCGCTGATTCATACGAACCCGGCCTGGAATTCAGAGTCCGTTTGAGCGATATTGACACATATAATCACGTAAACAACACCAGATATGTAGAATGGATTCTGGAGGCCGTGCCTTTCAAGATCCATCAGGAGTTTTATCCCGCCTCCCTGGAGATCTCCTACAGAAAAGAAACTGTTTATGGCGCCTATGTGCTTTCCGAGACCCGGCAGGAACCGGAAGTGTCCGGAACTTTAAAAATTTACCACAGGATCAGGGATAAGGCTGCCGGAGCAGAACTGGCCCGGGCTGTTACTGTGTGGAAAAAAGTTCAGGCTGAATGAATACAATATTAGACATTCATGCTACCGGCTGATCCGTGAGAACTGAAAGGGCAGCGCGGACCAATCTCCCGAAAAATGCGCCTTTTAATTTGGCTGTGTTTGGATGATATAGAGCAGAGTGGACCGGTCTTCCCCGGTCTGCTGAAAGGAGGTTTAAACAGGGATAGTTTGTCAATTGGTTATAGAGAGTGATGATAGTTTCGATTATAGAAGTATAGAAGGTTGAGGTGTGTTTTATGAAAGCGGAGAAATTAATCTGGATTCCGAGGATTATTACTATATTGTTCATTCTCTTCTTATCACTTTTTGCGCTGGATGCATTTTCCGGCGATTCACCTCTTCTGCAAAAACTCACAGGCTTTCTAATTCACATGATACCTTCACTTATTCTGGCGGTTACTTTGATCTTCACCTGGAAAATACCGGTTGCCGGGGGCTGCATCCTACTTTTAACCGGCCTGCTGTTCACTTTTGCTTTTCATACATACAAATCCTTTTCTACCTTCCTGTTGATTTCATTTCCCCTGTCGGTCGCCGGTATACTTTTTATTGTTTTTGAGTTACTGGCAAGGAAAAAACGCTGAAGTAAGTATAAAAAAAATATATTAAAGTTGCTGGCGGCAAGAAGCAGGCGCTGTTTTAGGTTTGTTTATCGAACGCTGCAATAAATCTATAGGCTTCGGACATGACCCGGTCCTTATCATAGTCAATAACAGCCATGTGGCCTGAGTTTTCCAGCCGGATTAATTTTTTGTCTGCGGCGCCGGTGAGGTTTTCGAGAATAAAAGGACCGTTGCCGGGCGGCACGATGCAGTCTCCCCTGGAATGGAACAAGAGGGCCGGGCAGCTTACAGTCTTTAATTCAGACCGGACCAGGCGCATCAGCTTAAACAGTTGAAGCACCGCGCCCGGGGGTGCGCTTTTATAAGCATAGTGATTTTTACGCGCACGGGGATCCTTGATATTGTGGTCAACTTCCTTTTTAAAACTCAGCAGGTATCTAAAAGGATGCCTCAGGTACAGCCTTAAGTCCAGGTAAACGGGGGCGCAAACGGCAATTACGCCCTCCACCCTGTAATTAGCCGCCAGGTGCAGGCTTATAGTACCCCCCATGGAGAAGCCCACCAGATATACTCTGGAGCATTTGTTCTTGAGTTCTGCCAGCCCGGTTGCCGCTGATTTCACCCAATCATGCCAGGTAAGCCCCTTCAAATCCGCAGGCCTGGTTCCGTGACCTGCCAGGCGCACACCCGCTACAGTGATCCCCCGGGCCGCCAGGTATTCGCCCAGAGGACGCATCTCCAGCGGTGAGCCGCTAAAACCATGAAGCAACAGGCAGCCTGTATCCCCTCCGGAGATATAAAAAGGTTTGATTCCTTTTGTAAATTTTACGTTTCCGGCAAATTTTTCTTTTCCGGCCCCGGACATAAATTCTCCCAGCCTTTTATTTGTAACCCATAATTTAATAAACGGCCAGTTTAGTTTGTGGGGACTTTAATCTCCCCACTTATTATTTTTGCCTTTATTTCTTCCAGCCTGGGCTTGATCTCTGCAATCAAGCTCTTATTATAATCATTCTCGGCATAACCCACACCAGACATTCTCAAGTCAAATTCGCGGCAGCCGCCCTTTAATTCTTGATTAACCAGGCTTTTTATTGTTTCATAGACAGCAAGGTCGCATCTTTTAATCATGCTGGTGAGTACAAAGGGCTTTTGAGCGTCGGGTACAATCAGTGTTTGATCAGAATCTGAACCGATTACAAATATTTTTTGTAGCGACGCAGCTTCAATTATTCCTGCACCTGAGCCGCCGGCAGCTTGAAAAATAACGTCAGCTCCGGCTTTAATTTGTTGCGTGGCAATTTCCTTTCCCTTATCAGGATTAGAAAAGCCGCTGCTTTTATCTTCAATGTAATTTTCAAACACTTCGATTTCAGGATCGATGTATTTTGCGCCGGCTATATAGCCGGCTTTGAATTTGTCAATCACAGGCAGCTGCATACCGCCTATAAAGCCGACTTTACCGTTCTTGCTTTTCAGGGCAGCCGCCGCGCCCATCAGGAAGGAGCCCTCATTTTCTTTGAATGTCAGGCAGGTGATGTTGCTCTCCTCTGTTAAACCAGGAACAGCGCTGTCAAGAGCCGCAAATTTCGTCCGGGGATAATCTGCCGCTGTCCTTACTTGCTCTTCGATAAACATGTTTCCGGCAGCAATGATTAAATCATATTCTTTTTGAGCTACAGACCGCAGGAAATCCTCATAGTTTTCATCATCAGTGGTATAGTTGTACAACTCAAAATCAAATTTTTCACCAAATTCCTGCCCGGCCTGTTCGATACCCGCATAAGCCATATCATTAAAAGACTTATCACCGAGATTGCCTATGATAACCATAGCCACTTTCAGCTTTTGAAAATCTCCTGTTTTCCGGCCGGCTTCTTTTTGCCCGCACCCGTTCAAAAACACCATGCTCAACAATGCCGCCGCTGCCAGTAGCAAAAATAGCCTATTTATTATCATATAACCAACTCCTTTACTAGAATAATTACTATGAATACTCTCTTTATTGGCAAACCGCTGTCGTAATATATGACAGAGTCCTAAACTAAATCATTCAACAAAAGGCATAACTTTCCTGCAAACATCTCCACCTCCTGCTTGAATCCATTCCCTTCTTTAATAATGATTGTTGATTGCATAAGGCCCTGGTTATTCACAAAATCACTGGCCGGCAACTTTTATCTACGGGCGTTGACATTATTGGTAGGCGGAAGTATATTACAAACGGAAACACTTGTAATAACGGTAGAATTAATTGAAAAAACTTCTAAGGGGCATTCTATATTAAACTTATCAGGTTGGAGGCTTGCCGAATGGGGAAAAAAGCAAAACTGGTTGATATTCTGAAAATGGCGCTGCTGCTGGAGGAAAGAGGTTTCAATTTTTACACGAATCTCGCCGCCCTGGCCAGGGATGAGGGGGTAAAGCAGCTGGCTTTAAAACTGGCCGGAGATGAAAAGGAACACCAGCAGGTTTTCAGTAAAATAATTAACGAATACCAGGGGGATGAGACACTGGAACAGGAGGAATTGCGTTACCTGAACGCAATTGGCAGGGACGACATCTTCCCTGATTTTTCTGAGCTTAAGGAACTGTCGGAGAAAATCGATTCTTATCGGGATGTACTGAATATCGGGATTCAGGCAGAGAAAGACTCTATCTTGCTCTATCACGAACTGACGGTGTTTATACGTTCGCAGGAAATTAAAAGGACCATTTATAAGCTGCTTGAAGAAGAAAAGATGCACCTGGTAGAATTGAGAAACTACCTGGAAGAATAAGGGCTGTTGTTTTCAGATTGCAGCATTTAAGGTTATTTTAAGTTTTAGCTGCTAAGTTAGTTTTGCGCGCAATCTAAATTGATATATTTAGATTATTTATTTTATCCCGCCCAGCAGCTTTACATACTAAAAACCACATAAACCTCACATATACAGCAAAAACTACTATGGGAATTGCCCCATGGGCATTAATTACTCAACTGCCTTTTAGCGTTTGAACAGGAAGACATTTATTGTCCATGAATGGGAAGCTGAAAAACTCACCGCCCACTCTTCAGCAGTGAACAGGAAGGAGTTTTTATGTCCATTTTCGATCTGCCCCGCCTGGCTGAGGAACTGCCATTCCGGGAAAAGGCGCTGTGGCACAGAATTTATGAGATAGATGTTCTGCATGGTAAACTTGAACTGGTTCCGGGTCTCCGCAGTTGGGTTGAAGAAAAGTTGGGAAGCGGGCCGGAGGTTGAAAACCAGAAGATTATCCGGACAACCAATCTAATTAGCGGAGAGGGAGCGCTCTTTAACAGCCTCCGGAGCAGGCGACCCACGGCCCGTTTTGCGGAAACAGACCTGGAATCCCTGGTGGAGGAACACCGCAGCAACTGTCCCTTCTGCGCTTCGGAAGAGCGCACTCCCGGGGAAAGGTTTGGGCGCATCCGGGGGAAATATTGCCTTACGGCGGCCAATCTGGCCAAATATGACGGATACCACGGTTTAATCATAGCCCGGGAGCATCACCCTCTAAGGTTCAATGAGGATATGGTGGAGGATTATTTTAGAGTGGCCGCCCGGTGGTTTCAGGAGGTCAAAACTGATACCGCCCTGAGGGGCGGCGGACCGGCGCTCTACCCTTTTTTGATCTGGAACTGCCTCTGGCCCGCAGGCTCTTCCATCCTGCACGGACACCTTCAGCTGACAGTTGCTCAAAGACGCCCTTATCCCAGGCTGAAACAGCTGCTGGACTGCAGCACCCGCTACGGGCACCGCTACGGCAGTAATTACTTCCAGGACCTTTATACCCTTTACAAAGCTCTGGGCCTAGGCTGGGAAAAAGGCGAAAGCCGCTTCCTCTCAATGCTGACACCCATTAAGGAAAAGGAAGTCTGGATTTTGCTGCCTCCGGGGCCTGCAACCCCGGACCGGCTGGGGCAAGCCGGCAGGGCGGTTGGCCGCGTGCTGGGCCGGCTAAAGCAGCAAGCCTGCCTGCAGAGCTTCAATGTGGGGGTTTACCTCCCTCCCCTGGGGGGAGAAGCAGAACCCGGAGGCTGGGAAGACTTCCCCCTGGTGGTCCGCCTGGTGGACCGCGGTGACGTCTTTAACCGCACAGCCGACTTTGGCGCTATGGAATTATTTGCTTTAAGCGTAATTAGTTCGGACCCCTTTAGCGTGGCCGGGCTATTGAAGCCAAGCCATAATGCAGAATTTTCTTCAGGCTAGACATTCATGCCGCTGAAGCGGCATCTGCAGGAGGATGAAAAATGTCTATTTTCAGAGTAGAATTATCTCCCCGCAATTCACGCCGGGTGGTATTTGTAAATGAATCCGCTGTAGGGAGGCAGCACAAAGTGCTGCTCCGGCATATCATCGCTGACGACGATACTGTCGGGATCCAGCGGATCCTTGTTGCCGGCCGGGGGCAGGTCGTTGATCTGTTCGATGTCGCCCAGCTTGATCCAGCGACCCGGGTCAAAGGGAAAATTCAGGGAAACATCATGCCCCTCAAAGTTAAGCATCACCAGCAGTTGTCCCGACGGATCGGCGCTGCTCCGGGCCTTCCAGCCGAGAACTCTTTTTCCGGCGCCCCTGTTATGCTCCAGCCAGGGACCTGCAAGCCAGTGGAATTTACCCTCCTCAACAGGATTATAGCCGTTGATTCTTAAAGCTTCATACCTTTTTCTGAGGTTAATCAGGGACCTGGCCCACTGGTAAAATTCGTTGTCGTCCCCGGCATACTTGCTCCAGTTCACCTTAATCCTGTTCCTTTCCCTCTCCACGCCGTACTCCTGCCCCATATAAATCATCGGCTGCCCCAGGGCTACCATGGTAGTCAGAAGTCCGAGGCGGGCCTTTCTTTCCTTGATTTCCGGATCCTGCAAATGCTCCCCGCCGGTGGCTACCTCAAATTGAACGCTGTTTTCGTCATGACTTTCGCAATAGTTAATAACATTATTGGTGTGGGCCGCAAAACTGTCCTTGCTGAAATAAATCATGGCGCCCATGTTATCCGGTTCGTTGCCTATTCCTTCAAATACTCCCTCCCGCAGCAGGGCCTTTACCTTGTCGTGGAAATGGTTGGACCACTGGGCATAGCCGTTATATCCCTCGATGTTAAGATCTTTTTCATTGGGCAGGTTTTCGGCAATCATGATGGCGTCGGGCTTGAACCCCTTATCCTTGATCTCGTGGGCCAGCCGGTGCAGCAACTTGTGGTTCAAAAAATAACTGTGGGTGGCGTCGAAGCGAAAACCGTCAATGTGGTATTCCTTAATAAACAGTTTGCAGGAATCAATAAGCATGTTGTCCACTTCGTCTTTACCCGTGGCCACTTTATTTCCCCACATCGTTTTGCCGGAAAAATAAAAGCCGCCTTCGCCGGAACCGTCGTCAATGAGGTTCCACAAGGGGTTGAAATCATTCGAAGTATGATTGAAAACCTGATCCATCAGCACGGCCAGACCGTGCCGGTGGGCTTCGTTAACCATCTCCCTGAAATCGTCCGGGGTGCCGAAGTCCTTTTCCACGGCCATGAAGGTGCAGGGCTCGTAGCCAAGTCCTCTCTTCACCGGAACTTCCGACGTAGGCATGAGGGCCAGGGCGGTTATACCCAGCTTATTAAAATAACCATCCCTGATCCGGCGGGTAACGCCCTTGAATGTTCCCTGGATATCTTCAGGGATCCCGGTGTCGTTGTCAGTAAAACCGTAGATATTTAATTCATACAGGATTAAATCCTTGATGTCCGGTGTTTTCCAGTCCTGGTCGGTCCACTTGAATTTTGTCGGGTCCACCACCACGGCATTGCGGTATTTATAATCATCGCTGTACAACCTGGTATAGGGATCGCTCACATACCGTTCATTTTCAACGGCGCCTCCCTGCAGGTAGAACTTATACTCGATGGGGGAATCCGGTTTAAGCCCGGCCTTGATGCGCGCCAGCCAGATATTGGGCTGGTAGTAAAACCCCCGGTAAAGCTCCATGGGAATAAATTTTTCCTCCTGGGGCAGGGGGTGCGCCGGACACTGCCAGTCGTTAAAATTTCCAACCAGGTAGACCCTTGCCGCATAAGGATGGAAAAACCCGAAAAGAACGGAACCGTCAGTAAGGATATTCGCTCCCAGCATAGAGGTTATACCAAGGCCGGAAACGTCGGTATTGGGGAGGTAAAAATTGTCCCCGGGCACAAGGTGGCTGATTTGACGGTAGTAATCGTTGATATTGCCCACAGGGGACGCCGGTCGAACATTGTAGATATTGTGCCTGTTCGCCATGGACCAGATTTCTTTGCCCAGGTGGGCATGAAAGGACCTGTTGAATTTCTCCTCTTCCCAGGGGACGTCTTCCCCTTTTCCGTCCTTAAAAATAAAGTTGAAACTGCTGCGGTTATAGGACAGGTCGTAATAAACACCGAAGTCATCAAAACCGCCCGGCTCCACTTCCCTTTCCAGGGTAGCCCCGTCACTTACCCACACCCACATAACCGGCTCCAGAAAACCGTTTTTGTTATCGTAATGAATTCTAACCCTGTGGTGCATAAATAACCTCCTAAAGACTGTTATGGTGTATATTTTCTGCGATTTTGCATCCTCTATGCATGCACGGGAGATTATGCTTCCATTAAAACCAAGTCAAAAACAAAAATCCCCGTCCAGGAAGGTACGGAGAAATAGACTTTTTGTTTCTTTGCTTTGCGTGTACATAGCCCTAACCAACGGGATTTAGCCCGGGATGGTTAAGTTTGTTTCTTAACTTTAATTAAATTTGTCAACCCCTGCTTAAACCCGGCACACCTAACGCAACGCTAAACAAAAATAAATTCTGCAGAGAACTTGATGAAAATTGTTATGGACAGGAACTGACCGGACCCTTTGTTGGGTCTTGAAATATTTATTTCCCGGCTGATTTATTTTCAATTTCAGCTATAATACTTTAGATTTACCTTTTGCTTACATAACTTCCTCAAACAAAGAAATCTGTTTGACATCCGAAGCCCTGAATACGGCTTTTTCCAACTTTTCATCATCCTGGACAGCGTTAAAGTCCCGGATGATTTCCTCAAATTTTAAATATTCGTTGCTGCCGATAACGCTGCTCCTTACCTTGAGCATGTAAATCAGGTTGAAACAGTTCATAATGGAGTTCTGCTTGAGGTCTGAGAGGCAGATGAGCTGGGTACGGTGTTTCCTGGCAATCTCAAACAGCGGGTTCAAAAGGTGCTCTGAAGATATGGGTCCGAAGGGGTTGTCCATCACCAGCACCCGGGTATCGGTACCGGCGTCGCCCCCCGCCGCCTCCATGGCCCTGGCCCTGGTATAGGTCATAAGGGCGGACAGCACGGAAAAGAAGACAACGAACTTCTCGCCGCCGGAATTCTCGCGCACTGCGTCCTCCCAGCGCTTCAAGCGGCTGTTCTGCATATTCAAGTCGATCTTGAACACACTGACCGGAATATGGGGGTTGCCCAGAAACACGTTGAGCAGCTCGCGGCTGGACATCAGCCTGGCGGCGGTTTTTCCGGCCGCATCCTCCCTTTTTTCCTGCCTGGTCATCTCTCTTACCTTTAAGATGCATTCCTCGATGTACTCTCTCATCCTCTGCCTGGCTGCGTCCTGGTTGTCCAGCTGCAGCTCGATTTTCAGCATCTGTACCTGCCTGCTCCTGCCCTGGAGGCGGATCCTGGAATTATCGGAAATCCACTGGATTTCTTCGTAAAACCGCAGGCCGTGCAAAAAACTCTGCTGCACCAGGTCCTTCTTGTTCCGTTCCAGGTTGGCCAGCTGGCTTTCGTACAGCCTGATCAGTTCGGCCAGTTTCTCACAATGCTGGCTCATGCGCTCATAAAGGAAATAAAAGCTTTCGTATTCCAATACAGCCTTATCCCAGAGGGGGTCGAGCCCTTTAAAGATATTATCGATATTAAGATTTTTATCCTTGTAGTCGATCCTGAGCCCGGCGTAACTGTTCCTGAGCCTGTCCGCAGCCTCTTTGTTTTTACTTCTGGTTTTGTCAAAGTCCCGGGCCAGGCCGGCAGCCTGGGCAGCGGCATCCCTTTCGGGGACAAAATCTTTTTCCGGCTCAGTTGCTCCCGGGTCGATCAACCGCCCTATTTCTTCCCGTATTCTTTCATACCCGCGGATTTGTTCGCTTATCTTTTTGTTTGCCTCTTCCAGCTCTCTTCCACGCCGGCGCGCCCTCCTGCGCCGCTCCCCAAAATCCCCCCTGATCTCCTCCGGGGGAAGGGGAGCCTCCACACCAATCCTTTTTATTTCCTGGAGGGCGTTTTTAAGGGCTTCTTTGGCGGCAGCTTCATTAGCAACCGCAGCCATTTCCTCCTGCCGCCGTTCCTCCAACGAGACCTCCAGAGAAACAATTTCTCCAGCAATTTTTTCCCCGGCCTGTTCATCGTAAACCAGACCGGCGTACTCTTCCTCCTTCAGGCCGAGTTTTGCAAGCTCCCGCTGCATTCGGGCACAATCCTGTTCCAAATCCTTTTTCCTTTTTTCCAGCTGCTTGAGATCCCCGCTAAATTTTTCTTTTAGAGCCCGCAGCCTTTCTTCCAGCTCCTCCACGCTTCCTTCGACAGTTTCCGCTGCCGGGGCGGCGTCTTTATATAAAATGTAACGCGTTTGGGCATCCTGCTGCTCTTTTTCCTTCTGCCAGACCTGCCTTTCGATAGCACCGATTTCTTGCCGCAAATTTTCCCGGCTTTCTGCCAGCTGCTTCTGTTGCGCCGCCAAATCCTCAATTTCCTTCCTAACTGCGGACAGCCTGCCGCGGCAGTTCTGGTAATCCTTTTCCTTTTCGATAAAGCCAGCAAAAAGCTCCACGGCTTCCCCGGCTCTTTGCAGTTGTGCCTGTAACTCCTTTAGGCGCTGTTCCAGTTTTCCGGCTTTTTCTTCCAGCTTTCTTTTTTCTTCTTCCAGGGCGGAGAGTTTGTCCTCGACGTCCTGCAGCTGTTTCTCACACTCGTTTTTCCTTTTCTCCAGGTTGTATCGGTAATCCGCAGCGAAATTAAACCTGGAGCAAACTGTCCGGTCGGAAAGAACCGCCCTGTGTTCCTCCGTCAAATGGTCATGCTGCGCAGAAGCCGCGTCCCGCTTTTGCTCGAGCTCCGCCACCAGCCCGGCCAGCCCCTCACTCTCAAACACCCTGCCCTCGTAGAGGCAGGCCAAAGCTATCCCTTCCCCGGTTCGGGTCACCCGGCCGTCATTGGGTACTTTTTTTGCCAGGTCCTCGTAAGCTATCAGGGGCGCTACCCTGCGCATGGTCATATTGCCCAGGGCGTCGGCCACCCGGTCCAGATCAGCCCTGGCCATGATGAAAGCATAGGGCAGAACCGGATTGCCCCCCAGCATCGCCCGGCGGTTTTCCGGCGGCAGGCCGCGCAAGTATGCTTCACCCGTTTCATACGGGATGTCCAGGCCGGCCAGCAGGGAGGCCAGCTCCTCCGGTGTGTGCAGCCGCCCGTTTTTCAGCGAGGCAAGCGACTCCGCGGCGTCGTTACGGACCCGGGCGGCCTCCTCCAGCCTGTCCTCAAGATTCTTCACATGCTGTCCGAAGAGGGCGCTGAGACGCTCCCGGTCAAATCTGAGAGCAGGATCATAGCCGTACTTGTTCAGAATTCCCATGATCTCCTGCTCCCTTTGCTCATATTCGCTGATATCCCGCTCAAGTCCGCTTAAAGCCGCCTTTCCGTCGGCCTGTTCGCACAAGAGCGCTTTTACCTCAGAGTCGATACCCTGCAGGCAAGACGCAGCAGCAGTCCTTTCCCCTTCCAGCCTCCGGATCTTCTCAGTCAGCTCAGCCCGGGTATTTTCCAGGGCCGCCCCGGTTTTCTCAATCTCTGCGGCATCGAGTTCCCCCAGAAGGTTTCTTCTTAGGCTGAGGCCGAGCTTCCGCTGAACTTCCCCGGCATACCTTTCAAAGCTGCTTTTCCGTTCCTCCAGCCTGCCCTTTTCCTGCTCAAGTTTGTTTCTTTTCCCTTCAATATTTCGCAATTCCTCCCCGGCCTGTCCGGCGAGCCTTTCCTTCTCCCTCTTTTCCCCGTTTAGACGGGCAAGCACGGCGGCAAGAGAGGCCAGCTTTTCCTCAAGCTTTATCTTCAAAGAGTATTCCAGGCTTCGCACCCGGCCGTCACTGTCATACTGTTTCCTGGCTGCCGACAGTCTCTCCGCCAGGCCTGAAAGCTCCGACCTTATCCGGCTGATTTCCCCTGCCAGGCGGGCCGCCTGCATTATTTTTTCGCGCAACCTGGCCTCCTGCAGGGCGTCCTCGGTTTCTCTGCGGCTGTTCCCGGCGGTTTCGAGCTTTTTCCGGGCTTCTTCGTATTCCGAATGCCTCAACCAGTAATCATTTGAGCGCTCCTCCAGCTCTACCCGCTGCTCCTCGGCCCTGCAGGCCTCCATCTCCAGCCCGTTTTCCTCATATTTCCCCTCAAGCGCTCTTTTTTCAGCCGCCAGATAACCGTGCAGCGCCGCGAGCTGCCCTGCCAGCTTTTTCTGCCCTTCGAGTCCCTGCACCAGCCCGGCCAGGGCCTCCACCTGCTCCCTGAAGGTCCCCAGGAAGCTGTCCAGGAGCTGCTTTTCGATGATGAACCGCTCGTTCTCCACAACCTCCCGCACCAGGCTTTCCAGCATCTCCTCCAGCCGGCGCGCTTCGGACCTGTTTCTGAACATGGCCTTTTCCACGGTCTTGATGATCCAGTCATTCAACAGCTGGCTGGAGTTTCTGCACTTCTGAAAGATTTCTTCCAGGCCGCCCTCACTGTCGTTGATTTTGGCGATGACATTCCGCCACTCGTCCTGGGCAATCCCGAATTCTGCCAGGTGCTTCCCGTAGCGGTCCCCGTCGTCCTCCGGAAAATAGCCAAAGGCAAGGGGATCTTTTCTGGCCTTTTCAGAAATCATCTCCCTGGCTTCCCGGAAGGGCAGCACCTCCAGAACACCGCCCTTCCGGTTCACGAAGGGGATATGGGCAATATCGAAGGTGTTGGCGCCGGTATATTTAGCAGTGAAGGTAAAATACCTGATTCGGCTCTTCTCATCCTCTGCTCCCGGCGCTTCCGCTGACACAATCCCGATCCCGGTCAGCAGGTAGCCGCCGGCTCCGTCGAGCTTCCACTCAATCATAATGTAGGCCGGCAGCTTTTTCTTGCGGAAAAAGCTCGCTATCCTGCGCCCCTGGATCGTAACGCCCGGAACCACCGGCTGCATAAAAAGCTGGACCAGAACACTCTTACCGCCGCCGTTAGCCAGGTTCAAAAGAGCGTTCTCCCCGCCATGGAAGTTAAAGGTCTCATCGAGTATGTGCCGCGAATCATTATTGTAAGAGAAGTTTATTATCCGGATCCGGTTAATCCTGGGCATTACCCCCGGCACCTCCTTCAAACAACCTGTTTATTTCGCCGACCCGGCTGTCGTTGAGGTAATAATTCAGCATCAGGTCGTCGAGCTTTCTGGTGGTGCGTATTTCCCGGTCATCATCCACAATCCTGAGCAGGTTCTCCCGCTCCAGCAGCCGGCAGGCGTTCAGGATGGTGCCCACCTTTGTCTTGCGGCCCTTTTCTTCAAAATCCTGCTTGCTATCCCACAGTTCCGCCACTCTGATAAAATTGACGGCGTACCTTTCCTCCAGCGCGGTTGCCTGAGCACTGTCTTCCAGGGCAAGGGCAAAGCGCTTGTCCAGCTCCTCAATCAACTTGCTGATCCTTAAAAACTCCCGCTGTTTGGGATTCCTGTTCCGGCTGCCATAGAAAAGGTAAAGAATGAACATGGAGATATAACAGAGCAGGTAGGCGTCAACCAGCCTGGCGTCAGAGGCCACCCATTCCCGGAAGTCCTTGGTTATAAAGCCCAGCAGGCTGTTCCCGCTATCCGGGACAAGGTAGATTGCGCTGGAAGCTTCCACGATCCTGAAGTCCATTTCTTCTTCGAACTCAGCCAGGATTGACCGGACTTCGCTGTTGCGGAACTCCAGAAAAAGGTCCCCATCAGTCTCCCTGTCCAGCTGCCCCTTATCCAGCAATTTCCTGAATATCTTTATGGCTGTATTTAAATGGCTCAAGCAAAGCTCACCTCGATCACGAAATCACTGATGGCGACACGCCTGCTGAACATGACATCCCCCCGGCGGGATGATATTTCCTCTTCGAATACTCTCTCGTCGGGCTTTGTAATCACTATTTTTTTCACCCCGTACAAATCAGGGCGTTTGTCTTCAATACAGTACAGGCAGAACCCGACGTCCAGCTCTCCGGTGGCGTTGGCCACCACTTCATCGTGCTGCTCTTTCCAGGCTGTGATGTCAATAACGTTCAGATCATAAAGCTTCAGCATCGATATAAAAATAAGATCATCTGCGGTCAGCAGTTCAAAAATGTCCTCCCGTTCTTTCAGGTATTCAAACAGTTCTCCAAATCTGTAGGCCGCCCCTTTGCCCGCGGCAAACTCCAGGATGCTGCGGATGAATTCCGTATTGGCTTCGTTCATTCTTTTAATTTTGATCCGCTCGATATCTTCTCCTAGTTCTTCAATGGCCACTCCCTCCGCCGTCCCCTCCTCCTGCCGGAGCCGGGACTGGCGTTCAAACAGCGAGAGCAGGTTGAGCTTCCGGTCCGGGTTAGGCCTGAAGAGGGGATTCAACAGCTTCCACAGGGAAGGAACGGCGCTCTCCCGGCAGCTTTCCAGGGGAATCAGGATTTCCCGTTCAAAGTCATAGTTCCGGGCCAGGGAAAGGGAAAAGGAGTCCGCGATGGTTTCCTTGTAGATCCTGGCCAGGCTGTGCCGCTCGAGGATCAGCTCCTTCTGCTCGTCGATGGTGGTATTGATGTTTCTCCTGATGACGGCTATCTCCGAACGCGCCCTCCTCATCTCTTCGTCCAGAACGCCCCTGGAAGCTTCCTCTTCTTTAAGACGCTCCTCCGACAGCACGATCATATCCCGGATTTCTTTCATAATGCCGTACTCTTCCTCCAGCAGGGTGTATGTGCTGCCCACCAGCCTTTCAAACTCCTGGATATCCACATCGTAAATGTTTTCCCTTATTTTCTGGATGAACTGCCTGATGTCGTTCTTTTTCTGCCTGATCATCTGCACCAGGTTGCCGCTCTGCCCGATGGCCTTTTTGTAGTTTTTGCGCCTGATCAGTTCGCGCAGCTTCAGCTCTTCTATGGTAAAGCTGATCTCCTGTTCCACTTCCTTGGTCCTGAAGAGCAGGTCATAACCCTGGTCCGTAAGCTGGTAGGTGGTCACATAGCCCCGCTCCACCTCCTTCAGCTTGTCGTCAATGAGCCTGATCCGGACCGGGGCCAGACCCTGCCCGTACCTCATCACCGGGTAATACCTTGCTTCCCCGCCGTTTTGCAAGATGTCTTTGATAATGTACTCCGTGATCGTGCGAACAGCCGGCGCTGGAAAATCCAGGCCATAATCAGGCATAATCCCGGCAACAAAGGCCGCGATACTGTCCATAGTGCATTCTTCATCCTCGGCGAGAGTCCTTTCCATGATGAATACAAGGACGGAGAATATAATATTATCAAGCTGTCCCGGGTCGAACAGCCTCTCGATGTCCATCCTCCGGTTGCCCCGGTTGACGATGGAATCGACGGCCGCCACAATCTGCATCCTTTTCTCAAAGCCTTCAAGAAACTCAAAGCCCCGCCTGTTCATTTGCGCCATCCCCCGCTTCTCTTGAAAATAGGCTTATTCATATTCTGCTTGTGCCGCGGCAGTGGCATGGGTGTCTACCCCGAGCAGAGACATTTTCAACCTGAGCATAAATATTTTCAACTTGTTCATAGACATTTCAACCTGAACATAAACATTCCATCTTGAGAATATACATTTCCAACCTGATAATAGATTTTAACCTCTGCCGGGTCCGCGTCGCGGCATGATTGTCTAACCCAGGATCCTTGCTACCACCTGGTAATTGATGATCTCCTGGGGTATGTACCTGCCCCTTTCCAAAATAGCAGCCAGCACACCGGCCGCATCAAAGCCCAGCAGGGAAGCGAATTCCGCCAGGGGAGCCTCTAAATCCCGCTCGTCCGGCGACTCCGGCAGGTCTATATCCCCGGCCAGCTTGAGCATAAGCCGGTACAAGGCGGAAAAGGGCCGGATTAGAAGGCCGGGGTTGGCCGCCCTGGCCCGGAAAAACAGGCGGATCCCCTCCCGGTCCAGGTCGCCGAAATAAAGAAAAGGCCCGGCTTGTCCCCCTTTAACGCCCAGCATCAGGGCCTTGTATTCCTCCAGGGCGCCGCGCTTGGAAATTTTATTGCCTTCACCGTAAAGGAGCACATCCACAGGAGTGCCGGATACTCTGTTCTTCCCGGTTTCCTGGAACAGTTTTCTGAAAGTATACCAGGTATCCTTGTTCTCCAGGATAAGTACGGTCATCTGCTCCCGGCGGTCGTGCACGTATTCGAAAAACGGCTCCGGGGTATCGTAGCAGTTCAGGAAATCTTCTCCCAGACCACTGAATTTGAGGACTTCCCTTACAAGGGCGGAACTCTGGTCAAGGAGTTTTTCCCTGCCCCACACGGAAAATGACCTTTCCTTGCGGGACATGGGTTCTTCCAGCAATTCCGGCGAATACCACAGATACCGGCTCAGGCCCCCGACAATCTCCTGGTGCTTTTTGAATAAATCCGGCCTTTTCAGATAACCGGCGATATTTAAGGCAGGATTGAGCTGCCGGATGGATTCAAGATAACTCTGAAAATCTTCCTTTGGTTTGATGATGCGGTATTTATTGAACAGGGGCGGCAGCCTGCCGTTCGAGCCCGAAGACTTGACAGGTACAAGCAATCCGTCTGCAACCAGCTTTTCGACCACCCGGTGGAACGAGTTATAATCAGGCTGCCGGACAACCCTCTGCAGTTCCGTTTCAGTTAGAGTTGTTTTTCCTATTGTTTTGACGTATTTCCACAACTCATCAACCAGCCCCAAAAAAATCGCCTCTCCCGCTTCCTTTAAGTTTTAGTTTCTAGCTCTCTTTAGATAATCAAAGATAATCAACTAAAAAATACAGGTTTCCGGTATTAGCCAAAGCACACCATAATTATATAATAAATACACAAACTTTTAAAATCTGAATATTTGTTACAATTTACTCAACTTGAACTGCCCGGGAACATTTATTCTGCACAGGGCCTGTCTTATCCGGCATATGTCAAGTATAATAGAAAAAACATGGTGGAGCAGCGTCGGATCGAAGAACTGGAGGTAGCGGGGGCAAGGACCGGAACCCTCTGTCTTATTTTGAGCCTTAAAGATATCACCTTCCTTGCCCTGCAAAGCACGGGCTTATTAAGGAATTATTAAACAGAGAGGAAGAACAGTATAGATAGAACAAGATTCCGTAAAACCGGCATTATCCTGATTATACTTTCCTTTGTTCTTTACGGAGGGCTGTTAATTGTCCCTTTTACCCCTTACCCATTGGGCACAAAGGCAGCAATTTCCTCAATCCTGATTGTATCGGGGGAAATATCATTCTGGGTCGGCGGCTTCATTCTCGGTAAAGAACTGGTGATGAAATACAGGAGACACCTGAATCCCTTGCGCTGGTTTAAGAAGAAAAAGGAATAAAGACAAAAATGCAGGGACTAACTATTACGCACAACAAGGACCTCACTGGATTTAGTACAAATACTGTCAAGGCAGGCAACAACAAAAACACGGCCCAGGGTACCTGCGGGCACCCGCCAGAGTATTTCGGCAACCCCGGTAACCGCACTGGGACAATCGATTCCGATCAGCCGGGCGTTTTCACAAGCTTCGGTGCCGGTAGGTTCCAGGAAGAAGAAGGCCCGGGAGACCGGGCGGTTGAAGGTGGCCCGGACAATTACACGGCCATCAAGCTGAACTGCCCCGTCAGCCCTGGGCAAAGGCTGACCCGTTTCTGAAAGGAGCCTGAGTGACAGGACGCGAAGCTGCCGGCCATCCGGCGCAGGTGTTGGCGTGGGAGTTGGAGTTGGCCGCGGTGTGGGCGTAGGTGTTGGTGTTGGCCTGGGTCTACCGGTAGGAATGCAGATGACCTGCCCTGCAAAAATAATGTCGGGGTTTTCGATCTGCGGGTTAGCGTCGACAATCTGCCGGACTGTCACGCCAAATTTTTTAGCGATGTTGAAGAGTGTATCTGAAGCCTTTACGGTGTAGAACTGACCGTCACATTCCCGGGGCGGAGCCGGGATTTGCCCTTCAGAGTTCAGAGAACCCCTATATTTGTCATCACTCAAACTTTATTACCCCCTTGCTCTATTCTCAGTTGATTTACTATATGCAAATAATGGAGCAAGGTGTAATTTTTGTAACCCTAAAATGTATAATTCAGTGCAAGTTTTGGACAGGCAAACTTCCAGCCTGTTATTTTTGTAAACTCAGAAAGTGACATTGACGTTGAAATCTGTGAGGCTGTGGTCGCCCCTGGCAGGGATTCGGAGAAGATAAAGTTTAAAAGGACCGAGGGGTATCCCACCGCTGCCTGCGTTATTCATAGGGGACCGTATAACACCATCGGCCTGGCCTACAGCACCGTTATGAAATGGATTGAGGAAAACGGTTATGAAATTGCAGGTCATCCCAGGGAATCGTATATAGACGGATGCTGGAATAAAGAAGACCCCGCTGATTGGACCACTGAAATCCAGGTTCCGGTAAATGCAAAGCTATAGTTTTGTTTAGATTGAAGCTGCGGACTCGGGTTTAAACAGAAAAGAGCCGTTTTAATAATGCTTGTCGTAACGTTTCATGAAGGAAACTTGAACTGGTTTTATTACACCAACCAGTTCAAGTTTTCCTTTAATTTTGATAAGGTTTAACTGCCCTATTACGCCGTTGTTCTCTAACCCTCAATCAGCTCGGCCACGGGTACCTCCCTTACCCCTTCCCCTCCATCCACAGGCTTAACCATTGCCGTGCCATCCTCCGGAATTACGCTTTCGATCCAGATGGGCGAACCATGGTGCAGTACGGTAATGGTTTCGTCCACATTCAATATCTGCCGTGCCCTTTGAATATCCATATTATCCCTCATATCTTTGGTTTTTGTTAAAATAACATTCCCCTCAAAGAAAAAATAATACATCCATGAGCTGTATTCATCAGGTAAAGCCTGCATTAAATGTATTAATAGATAAAATTTCAAATGTAATTATCAAAATAATAATGGAAGCAAAAGAACGTCCCTTTGTTCCTTTGCTTCCTGTTTAAATCTACCTTGCTTACACTACTTTTTTCGAATTGGAATCCTGCGAGGTGGCATCCCGGATCACTTTACTGTATGCTTCAATAATGTCTGTGCGGGATAGCAGGCCTACCATTTTCTTCGGCTGGCCGGGCTCAACTACAGGGAGGCGGCCGATGCCGTACCTGCTTAATTTCATAGCTGCCAAACTCAGGGGTTCGTCCGGCGTGGTCACGATCAGGTCAGTGGTGGCAATGGCCGTTACCGGAAGGCTGCCGCTTCTTTGCTGTGAGGATACCAATTCGTAACTGGTGACTATTCCCACTAAACCGCCGCTCCCGTCCACAATTGGAAACCCCCGGTGCTGGCTGTCCTGAACTTGCCGGTAAGCCTGGTTTACACTCAGCGACGCGGAAATAGCTACAACGTTTTCAGTCATTGCTTCCGACACGGGGATTTCCCTGAAAACATCCGGATAGCGGGCAGCCTCAATGTCCAGGCCCCGCCTGATTAATTTAACAGTATAAATGCTTCCCGGGTACAAACCCCGTGCTACGGCAGCACTGATGATACAAGTGATCATGAGAGGCAGTATGATATGGTAATCGTTGCTCATCTCAAAAAGCATAATGAAGGCGGTCATGGGCGCCTGGGCACTGCCGGCAAAGAC
>Ga0123334_1002413_pt1 | contig 21666 bp, 21 predicted proteins | sample BiotimSIPDNA_FD_89706 | JGI IMG/M metagenome (GOLD analysis project Ga0123334, IMG submission 89706) | Anaerobic biogas reactor microbial communites from Washington, USA - Biogas_R1 time_0 SIP DNA | ecosystem: Engineered > Bioreactor > Anaerobic > Unclassified | place: Washington, USA... | reverse complement strand
CCGATGGACTAGTCTCACTAACAATCCAATTATCAATCATTGATTGACCTGTTTTATAATACTCAAATAATTCTGCAGCTTCTCTATCCCATTTAGCCATTATCGCATCTGCTTCAGCTAATGCATCCTCAGTAATTTTCCGCGTAGTATCTTCTGATGGTGGTTGTGTACCTTCTGAACTTGCTCCAGAACCAGATGTATCTGCTGGTACCTCTTCTGGTTTTGTTACAGGACCTGCAATGGGTTCATTCTCTTTAGCTGCGTCCGCTATTTTTTCCGCCTTCCTAGCTTTATAGTACTTCACAGCCATAAATAAGCTAAATGCAGATGCCATCTTCCCTATATTTTCATCGCCAGATATGAGCGCTACTGCATTCAACGATGCCCCTACCAAACCCCAGCCACTCTGCAAACCAACCGAAAAATGCCCCGTCGGATCAATATTATTCACCGGATTTCCGCCACAATACCCATACAAATTGGGATCATCCGCCACCGAATCCTCGGATATAAACCTCCCAACCCCCGGATCATACCATCTCGCATTGTAATAATATAATCCTACATCCTCATCCCAATCCTTCCCGGTAAACCCACTCTCATCTTCCTCTATATCCCGCGGCTCGTCATCATAAACATCCGTATTGATCCTTTCACCGAAAGGCGTGAAATCCCTCTCAACGACTTTATTGCCGTATTGATCGGTAACAGCCAGCGCCGAGCCTAGGTGATCGTTGTGGTAGTAGAACTTCTTCCCCGATCCGCCCACAACTCCGTTAACTCGGGCCAAATGCTGGCCACCGACATAGAAATATAAATACTACTTTTATGATCTTTGCTTCCAACCCAAAACAAAAAAACCCACAGCAATATGCTCTGGGTTATAATCTGTCAATCCCTATAATCCTGCCTAATCCTGGTCCTACTTCGCCCGCACCATATCCTTGATCTTCATCAGCCGGGTCAAATTACCCCGCTCATTCTCATCCAACTTCATAGTAATAAACTTAATCGTCTCGGCAAGTTGCGGAATCAACACATACTCCAAAGCATTGACCCTCCTGCGGGTCTTTTCGATTTCACTGGCTAACAGCTCAACGGTTTTTTCAACCTCAGCTAAAGAAATTAAACTTTTTAAACTCTCCGACAGCTTCCGAATGGCTTGATCCAACTCACCCGAAGTCTGGGCGAAACCGTAGGGATAAATCCCGCCCTTGACTTCGTTCTCTTTCAGGTTAAAGACCGGGACCTCGATCCCCATCAGGTTCCTGACCCCGGCGGTAATCTCCGCCTTGACCTTGGGGAAACCAATCGCCTGTTCCACCGCTTCCTTGGACATGATCGCCCTAGCCATCATAAACCCTTGAATCGAACCGGCCAATTCTTTTTCCACTTCACCCCGAAGCCGCCGGTTCTCCTCAACCAGCTTCATGAAGTCCTTCATCAGCTCGTCCAGTTTATCTTTTAATAACTTATGCCCCCGAATGGCCACCTTGTGCCGTTTCTTAATCCGCAACAATTCCATCCGGGTCGGATTTACTCTAATTTCCATCGTTTACTCCTGCAAACCTACTTCTTTTTTCGATTTAGAAGTTCTTATACAGCAATGATATAGTTTCTAAGACAATAAAAAAGGTTAACCGTTTACAACAAGAGTACCATCTTTAGTTCAAAATGATGTAGTCCGGCGCCAAACCCCAGAGCGCCGGGGAGAAACCTTGCCGGATTGGCTGAACTTTCCGATTACGTTCGCGTCGTCAAAAGTTGTGCAGTGCAAGGCGCGACCGAACGAAGAACGGAGACGTACTCTTGTACGTTGAGTACCGGAGTGACCGAGCAACGCGGCAATGTGCAACTTTTCACGGCGCATCAGCCAATCCGGCAAAGCTTTTTTACTAACCCTCACGTTCTTTCTCTACAATATTATCTTGATAACGTATTCGTTTATCTTACGCCTCTTTCGGCAAATACTTCTCAATATACTCATCCCGAATCCGCTTCAACTCCGCCTTCGGAATGATCGTCAACAGATCCCAACCCAAGGAAAGAGTATCCAAAATCGCCCGATCCTCATTCTCCTTCTGGGCCACATACCGGCTTTCAAACTCATCGGCGAACTTGGCGAATTTCTTGTCCAGATCCGACAAAGCTGCCTCACCCAAGATAACCGCCAGATCTTTCGCTTCCTTGCCCCGAGCGTAAGCGGCGAACAGTTGGTTCATGGTATCGGCATGGTCCTCCCGGGTCTTCTCCTTACCGATTCCCTTATCCTTTAACCGGGACAAAGACGGTAGCACATCAATCGGGGGATAGATACCCTTCCGGTGCAACTCCCGGCTGAGGATAATCTGGCCTTCGGTAATATAACCGGTCAAATCCGGAATCGGATGAGTCTTATCATCCTCGGGCATTGAAAGGATTGGAATTTGTGTGATTGAACCGTTACGGCCTTTAACCCGGCCCGCCCGTTCATAGATAGTTGCCAAGTCGGTATAGAGATATCCGGGATAACCGCGCCGACCGGGGACTTCTTTCCGGGCTGCCGAGATCTCCCGCAATGCTTCCGCATAGTTAGTCATATCGGTCAAGATAACCAAAACCTGCATCTCTAGGTCATAAGCCAAATATTCGGCTACGGTTAAAGCCATCCGGGGTGTGGAAATCCGTTCAATCGCCGGGTCGCTTGCCAGGTTCATGAAGAGCACCGCCCGTTCGATGGCCCCGGTCTTCTGAAAATCGGAGATGAAGTAATCGGCCTCTTCAAAAGTAATTCCCATGGCGCAGAAAACAACCGCAAATTTTTCTTCAGCCCCTAAAACCTTGGCCTGGCGGGCGATCTGCGCCGCCAACTGGGCATGAGGCAGACCGGAGGCTGAAAAGATCGGGAGCTTCTGCCCCCGGACCAGGGTATTTAAACCGTCAATCGCCGAAATACCGGTCTGAATGAATTCGGATGGATAATTCCGGGCGTAAGGATTGATTGGCGCGCCGTTAATGTCCATGCTTCGTTCCGGAATGATCTGCGGCCCTTTATCCCGAGGCCTTCCCATACCGTCGAAGACCCGGCCCAAAATATCGGGGGCTACGCCGATTTCAATACTTTTTCCTAAAAACCGAACCTTACTTTGTTGCAGGTTAATCCCGGAAGAGCCCTCAAAGAGCTGGACCAGGGCTTGATTGCCGTTGGCCTCCAACACCCGGCCCCGGCGTAACTCGCCGTCGCTTAACCTGATCTCAACCAGTTCGCCGAATTTTACCTCAGCTACCTGGTCAACCAACATCAAAGGCCCGACAACTTCTCTAACTGTTTGATATTCTTTGAACATTTTTATACCTCCACCCCTGCGGCGGCTTTCTTTTGCAACTCGTCAACGATCTTTTCGAGTGCGGCTAAATCGTCCTCTTTGATATATTTTGCTCTGGAAATCTGCTCCCGTACCGGGTCCGCCAAAATCTTTTTCAAGGAAACCCCTTGCCCCATTCGAACGCGAGCCGCTTTATCAAAAAGAATGATCGCCTTTAACATCAAGTTTTGTTTCTTTAACGACGCATAAGTGTCGACTTCATGGAAGGCGTTTTGATGGAGATAATCTTCCCGGATTGATCGGGCAGTTTCCATTGTCAATTGATCCTTAGCCGATAAGGCATCGACTCCGACCAGCCTGACGATCTCTTCCAGCTCCGCTTCTTCCTGTAAGATACGCATCGCTTTAACGCGTAATTCGTTGAATTCCGAACCCACTGTTTTATTGAAATATTCCTCCAACCTATCGGTATATAAGGAATAACTGATCAGCCAGTTAATAGCCGGAAAATGTCTCCGATAAGCTAACGAAGCATCTAATCCCCAGTACACTTTGACAATTCGCAAGGTTGCTTGAGTTACCGGTTCCGAAAGGTCTCCGCCGGGAGGCGAGACCGCTCCGACCGCGGTTAACATGCCCTGGCGACTATCGCTCCCCAAACAAACCACCCGTCCGGCCCGTTCGTAAAAGTCGGCCAACCGGGAACCCAAGTAAGCGGGATAACCTTCCTCTCCAGGCATTTCCTCAAGTCGCCCGGACATTTCCCGAAGGGCTTCCGCCCATCTGGAAGTAGAGTCGGCCATAATCGCCACCGAGTAACCCATATCCCTAAAATATTCGGCAATGGTAATCCCGGTATAAATCGACGCCTCTCTGGCCGCCACCGGCATATCGGAGGTATTGGCAATCAAGACCGTCCGTTTCATCAACGCCTCTCCGGTACGCGGGTCTTTTAACTCCGGGAATTCCATCAATACGTCCGTCATCTCATTGCCCCGCTCGCCGCAACCGACATAAACTATGAGCTCAGCGTCGGCCCATTTGGCCAGCTGGTGTTGGACCACGGTTTTGCCGCTGCCGAAGGGTCCGGGGATACAAGCCGCGCCGCCTTTGGCCACCGGAAAGAAGGTATCGATCACTCGTTGCCCGGTGCTCATCAGTTCCGAAGGAGCTAATTTTTCCTGATAAGGTCGGCCTTTACGGACCGGCCACTTTTGCAGCATCGAGATCTCCCGCAGACCGTCAGCGGTTTTAATTTTAGCCACGGTTTCCTCGATGGTAAATTGCCCTTCCTTGATCTCGGTCAAAGTGCCGGAAATCCCCGGCGGGACCATTATTTTATGAGTAACAACCACTGTCTCCTGAACGGTACCGAGAATATCCCCCGGCTGCACAGTAGCTCCTGATTTAAGTTCCGGTTTGAACTGCCATTTTTTAGACCGGTTCAAAGCTACCGTCTCAATTCCTCTGGTAATCCGGTCCCCTGCTTTCTCCACCATCATATCCAGTGGCCGTTGGATTCCGTCATAAATAGCTTCAATCAGGCCAGGCCCCAGTTCTACGCTGAGGGGCGCTCCGGTCAAGTATACCGGTTCTCCCGGTCCCAGGCCGGTAGTCTCCTCATAAACTTGAATCGAAGCTTTATCGCCACGTAATTCGATAATTTCGCCAATCAGTCTTTTGTCGCTGACCCGGACCACTTCATACATCTTAGCCTCACTCATGCCCTCGGCTTCGACTAATGGTCCGGAAACCCTGGTAATTATGCCTACTCCCATTGATTATTCAACCTCTTTTCCTGACAGGATATCTGCGCCGACCGCTTTTTCAATAATCTTACGAATCCTTTGCATAGCAAATCCTTGACTTCCTTGACTCCCTGGAATAAAAACCATACTCGGCAGCGGCCGGGTCCCAATGTCGGCCATTACTTGCTCTACCTTGTCAGCTATGGATTCAGTCATAAAAATAATGCCGTATTCGTCAGTCTCGACAAGGCGTTCCAAAATTTCAGGAACCGCTTCCGGCGATGTCGCCGGATAAATTTCGATCCCCAATGCTTTAAATCCTAAAATGATATCTTCTTCGCCGATCGCGGCAATTTTATGCGTAAGCACGTCGCAAACGCTCCTTTATCTCCGGGTTAGTTAATTGATTGGCCTTACCCACCAGAATAATCCGGAGTAATTTGACCTCGTTTTCTTTGGCCAATAAATATCCCACCAGGGGTTCAATTCCTAAAGCAACCATCTTCGCCGAAGCGATCAGATCCAACAGAAAATTGTCGTATTCCCGTTCCAATTGGGTCAGCGAAATAATCGAAGCTGTTCCTTCAGCCAACAACTTTGAATAATTGGTATTTCCAAGCCAAACGGCGATCTTTTCGTTGGTTTGATCCCATAACTCCTTAAAATCATCAATATTAATAGTCCCATTATCAACGAAGAACCTTTGCAACTCGCCAAACCCCGAACCGATAATCCGTAACCGGATAAAGGTACGTAGATTGGTCAGATCGATCAAAGCCACCCACCAGTTAAAAAGGAGACTGGAGATGCCTTCTTTCAACGTTTGGTAACCATAGCTAAACCAGGCCTCATCCATGATCCGGTCAATTTCCTGAGTATCGCCGGTAGCTTTAAAAGCTTCTTTGGAACGGTTAATAGCCTGCCGGAATACTTCAGGCAAGTCGGTCAGATCGTTTTCATTCAATTTTTGGACCAGCCAATCGGGGTCCCAGTTCCCTAAGCGGGACAAACCGGTAGGATTGCCATTTTCCGTTTTTAAAATCAATTTCAAATTTAGCAGATCGTAACGGTAAACGAAAACCATTAACTCCGAAGCGCCGTCGGCTAAGTCGGAAACCAACTTGATTACCCTGGCCAATTCAGCATTCAAAGCATTTTCAAACTGAGCCGGATCTTTTAAATTGGCGATTGCCGGGCCGTATTCCGATTCCGCCAATCCGGAAATGACTTCATTTAAGCCGGAGGCTTCACTCAGCCTCTCAATCCTGGCGCGGTCAAACAGTTTGGTTTCAAGAGCGCGAATGCGGCCGACTGCATAAGCAAAATTACGTTCCCGCATTGGTTCACCCTTTCTCTTGTTTAAACAAGTAGTCAGCAATCTCCGGGACTAAAGCCTCCCGATCTTCCTCTAAAATAGCTTGATAGGTGCAATCAACCCTATAGTTCGGCCCTTTTAAGATAAATCCGCCGTCAAAATCCGGTTTTTCTTTGGAAAGTGTCAATTGGACCGATCTCCCGGAACGGGCGATCATTTCATTGGCTGCGGAAATGATCGCGGTCCATTCATTGGGTGATCCGGCGCCGATCACTTCTCCGCCGCCTTGCATACCGGCTTCGGCCAAACGTCCGGCTAAAAACCGGATTCTTTTTTCCGGCGGTAAACTTTTCAACGCCTGCAGAGCTTTTTCAAAAACGTCGCTTACCAACTGCTGTTTGCTGGTAAGCGCCATTTTTCTACCTTCCAGCTCCGCTTCAATTTTGATGCGACGTTCCTCGGCTTCGGCCCTACGTTGATACTCAACAGCTACTTTTTTTGCTTCTTCCAGAGCTTTTGTTTTGGCCGCCGCTGCAATCTCCTCTGCCTCTTGATTGGCATTAGCCACTATCGAAGCAGCCTCATCAGTTGCTTTGGAAATTATGCTTTCGGTAAGGGCTTGAAGATCATCCATCACATAAGCTCCTTATTTAATGTTGTTTACTAAGAAAAACGAAATAACAAAAGCCAAAATTGCATAGGTCTCAACCAAACCGCCATAAATAATACCTTTGGTTGATTCCTCAGGTCTTTTGGCGAGTATACCCATGGCTGCCACTAAGACTCTTCCTTGCCAAACTCCTGATAACCATCCGACAATTCCAATTGGAAATCCGGCCATTAAATATTGCAACCCGGTTGCAAGGGAAACATCCGGTGATGCCGCGATTTTTAAATACATTAGCATCCCGATTACAAATCCATAAATTCCTTGTGTACCCGGCATAGCTACCAATAAAATCGACTTTCCGAATTTTCCCGGGTCCTCGGTTATAACCCCGGAAGCAGCCTGACCGGCTAACCCAACACCTTGAGCCGAACCATAACCGGCAAATAAAACCGCCACGGCTATACCGGCGTAAGCTACATAAAGACCTAAATTCGCATCCATAATTATGCCTCCCTTTCGTTAACGACAAAAGTATATTTATGTTCTTGCTTTAAAGGTGTTAAGGGTTTGCCTCCACCTTCATAAAACTTGCCAAAAAATTCTAAATACTGTAATCTACTGGAATGGACATAGGCTCCCAGGATGGTTAAACTTAAATTCAAAGCATGTCCGAATAAAAAGATCATCGCCCCGAAAAGCCATCCGACTATAGGAAGGTTTTCCACAACTAGCCAAGCTAATTGATTCATAATTCCTCCCATAACGCCTCCGGAAAGACCCAAAGCCATTAATCTGGAATAGGAAAGGACATCGCTATAAAAGCCCACCGCTCCATAGATTCGAAAGAATCCGCCGGGAATTGCCAGTAGTTTATTGATAATCCCTTTTTTTCCTCTGGTATTTCCCAAAACCAATCCCACAGTGGCCACCAACAGCAGATAGTTCAGACTAGTAGCATATTGAGCCAACCCTAATGGTTCCTTTGCAATCACTAATACTACACTATTTAAAAACAATAACCAGAAGCCTTGATTACAAATAACATCTATCCAGCGGCCAGCCTTGATATCCCCCAAAGCGCTAATAATTATCCCGAAATTCAATTGAACAAATCCTAATCCTAAAGCGATCACCAATAACACAATCGGACTTTCCAGCGGTTTAAAAAAACCAAATTCCAAACCTGATAAACTGAGTAAACTACCGGTAATCAGTCCGAAAATAATAGCCCCAAAACCACTAAACAAAAACATCCAGGAAAGTTTCCTACCTACGGGGCCCATTTTTAATTTAACTAAAAATAAGGCGCAAATCAAAGATAAAATCAAACCATATCCGGCGTCACCCATTGCGATTCCAAAAAAGATAAAGAAGAAAGGAGCGATCGCCGGGGTTGGATCCACCTCATGGCTTAAAGGATAACTAAAACTCTGCACCAAATATTCAAAAGGAGTAATTAATGATTTGTTTTCGAGCGCAATCGGGGTCACTTCCCCCTCAGCCGGATCTTCCGTCCTTAATACATACTTTAGATTCGTTTTCAAAAATCGTTCCTGCAAAAGCGGCAATTTTTTAGCGACTATCCATCCTTTTACCGCAAAGCTCCGTTCACTATGGGTTAATCTCTCAGTCACTAAAAGCCGCTCTTTCTCACTTAGTAAGGAATCATAAGAGACTTGCAACAACGGTCGATCCTTGCTCAGGGATATGATCCTTTCATTAAATAATGATTCCGATTGACTCAGTCTGTTTAAATCTTGCTCGATTTGAGTGATTTTGGAAGCGATTGAACCCTCAAAGGAAGGTAAGTTTATGATGTTTACACCATGCCCGCTTAATGCGGTCAGAATATTCTCTTGGTCGGAACGTAAGAATATCAATAAAAGAAGTGAATTAACCCCGTCTTCATTAATAACTTCCATTAAAACCGGAGTATCCAACTGCCTTATAGACTGCTGCAAAAACTCAACCGAGCCCTCAAAGGCGGCTAAAACAATCTGAGTATTGTCCGTCCCTTCCAAATCAACGGCGGTAAGGTCTAAGCCGCGCCATGGTCTAAAAGTTTCCAGTAAATTTTCCAACTGGGTTTTCTTAGCCTGAATTTGCGCTAAATCCCGGTCAACCTTTAATAAATCGGAAACTACTTGGTTGAGACGATCCTCGTTCGCAGCCAAGCGGTGGAAATCGCTTTTGGAAAGATAAGTTTTTACTCCCGCAAATTGCTGCACCAAGGTCGGTTTAATTGGATCAACTCGATCCAACACACCAAGGGCTCGCCCGATTTCAGCAAGGTTCCGCTCGATTCTTCCGTTTTGTTCTCGGGATTCTTGTTGAATAATTTCAGGAAGATCAACATGGTTCTCGTCATTTTCGCCATATTCGACGACTTCGACCAGTCCCAATTCTTGTATTACCTTCAGAAGTTGGTTGCGTTCATCCTGAAGACCATATATCTCAACTTTCTTTAGTTGAGCCAGGCTCATCTATCTCACTACCTTTTCCAAGATTAGATTAACTGCTCTATCCGTCCGCCCCGAACTTGTCCAGAGCAAATTTTTTAATTCTTGTTCAACCTGAGCTATTCTTTGTTCTTTAAAAGTTTTCGCCTGAGCGGTCTTATCGGCTACTAATCGCTCTCCATCCGCGATACTTTGTTTTTCTGTCGCTTTAATCAGTTCGGCAGCTTCTTCCTGTGCCTTTTTGATTATTGCGACACTTTGAAGTTTGGCGTCCTCAATAGCTTTAGCGGCTTTCGCTTCAGCTTCTTTTACTTTTTCCCAAACTTCCTTAGCCATCTTCTCACCCCATCGCATGAACAAATTCAAATCACATTTATAATGCTTGACATATTTTTTTTCGACATATGTTTGATTTTACCTTCCATAGCAGCGAAAATAATTGGCAAATCCGTCACAAAGGAAGCTGACAGCCGACGGTTATTAAGATATATTAGATCCGCCGATAAATTTAGGTTTGATAACCCCGGCCGAAAGTAATAGTTTAAAACCATCCTCGACACTCGTATCAAGCACAATCACATCATCCATAGGAACAAAAACCAAATATCCCGTGGTCGGATTGGGAGAAGTGGGTACAAATACATTCACCATTTGCTTACCGGTCTTGTCCATAGTTTCGGTCGGCGCGTCGCCGGTTAAAAAGCCGGGACTGTAAATACCGGCGCGGGGATATTCAATCAAAACCACCTTTTGAAAAGCATTTTTATCCTTGGAGAAACTTTCAATAACTTGTTTGATAACATTATAGATAGTATTTAAGATGGGAATTTTATCTAAGATTCTTTCCCCAATAGCTATTAACTTTTTTCCGAGGTAATTTTTTGCGAAAACTCCAGTCAGGATAATCAAAATCACTAAAACCCCCAGACCCAATCCATATATTGGCTCCGAGTAATTAAAATACTTTTCTAGTAATTGTTGTATTAGGTTTCCTAATATTTGGTCGGTTTTTTCAAACCCCCAAAAAACAAGTTTTAGTGAAATAACAACCGGTAATAAGACCAATAGACCGGTGAAAAATAGGTTCCGTAATTTTTTAAACACCAATTCCACCTCCATATGGGATTTATTACTGCTCTACTAATGCTAACCTGACCCTGATCACTGCTTCTTAGATCTGAATCCCCGCTAATTCCGCCATTTCATCCACTAATTGTTTAAAAACGTTCAAAGCGGCTTCCACCGGAGCGGATGATTCCATATCAACCCCTGCTCTTCGCAGTAAATTTAACGGATAGTCCGAATCTCCGCCTTTCAAAAACTCCAGATATTGTTGGCGCGCTGCTTCACCTTGTTCCAAGATTCGGCGGGATAAAGCAATCGCTACCGCATAACCGGTGGCATATTTATAAACGTAAAAACCGGTATAAAAATGGGGTATCCGTGACCATTCCAGCCCGATCTCGGAATCAATCACAGTTTCTTGGCCGTAATATTGCCGGTTTAAGTCCAGATAACATTCGGAGAGCCAGTCGGTGGTTAAAGCCCCGCCATTCTCCACTTCGTAATGGATCAGCTTTTCAAACTCGGCGAACATAGTCTGCCGAAATACGGTAGTCCGGAACTGCTCCAGGTATTGGTTGACCAAATACTGTTTTTCCAGCCGATCCCCGGCTTTTTTCAGCATATGTTCCATCAATAAGGCTTCATTAACGGTTGAAGCAACCTCAGCCACAAATATCCGATATCCGGCATTAATATACGGTTGTGCATGGTTAGAATGATAGCTATGCATCGCATGGCCCATTTCGTGAGCAATTGTAAAGACATCGTGAATCTTCCCTTGATAGTTTAGCAAAATGTAAGGATGGGTTTCATAGGCGCCCCAAGCGTAAGCGCCGCTGGTTTTGCCTTCGTTTTCAAAAACATCGATCCAGCCATTTTCCATACCTTGATGGGCAAGGCTAATATATTGATCTCCCAATGGGTTTAAGCCTTCCAATACTAATTTTTTGGCTTCCTGGTATTCGTAATTCTTACGATACTCGGGAATCAAGGGAGTATAAAGGTCATACATATGTAAATCGTCTAAACCGAGCATTTTTTTACGAAGTCGTAAATACCGGTTAAGCTCAGGCAAATAATTATGAACCACTTCAATCAATCGGTCATAAACGGTTTCCGGGATATTATCCCCATCCAGCGAAGCCTGCAAGGCCGAATCGAAACGCCGCGCCCGGGCGTAAAAAACATCCGCTTTTACCGACGAATTGAGTGTCGCTCCCAAAGTGTTACGAAGCTTCCCATAACTACTGTATAACGCCTCAAAAGCCTCTTTCCTCACCCGGCGATCCGGACTCTCCAAAAATTTACTATAACGCCCTTTGGTTAGTTCCACTGCTTCGCCATTCTCGTCACGAACAAAGGGGAATTTAATGTCGGCGTTATCGAGCATTCCAAAGATAGTGCCGGAACTATCGGCTAAATCAGCGCTTTCAGCCAGGATCTTTTCTTCGGCTGCCGATAGGATATGCGCCTTTTGCCGCTGAATTTCCTCAAAAAAACGTTGATAAATCCTTAATTCCGGTAGTTGGGCCAGGTACTGTCCCAGTTGTTCCATTTCTAAAGTAACCAATGCCGGGACAATAAAAGAAATGACGCCGCCAGCCTCGGTTGCCAGACTTTGAATCCGATCAGTCATTCCCTGGTATACAGCGTTTGCGTTATTCTCATCTTTGTGCATTCGGGCATAAACGAATAGTTTGTCAAGGACCATCCCGATTTTGTCCTTAAGTTGGAAGACTGTGAAAATATTAGCCGCCGAGTTTAAAAAACTTTGCTGTTCAGCGGCGATCTCCCCTAAAAGCCCTTTTAATCGAAGAAAATCAGCCTCCCAAGCCTCATTGGAACTATATATATCCGTTAACTTCCATTTATACTCCTCGGGTATCTCTTCCCGTGACGGTTGCTTAGTCATAGTGGCGGTACTTTCCATTCATTCTTCCTCCTTTAAATAACCAAAAGACAATAATTTGAAAGGCAAGGCGCAAGTAATTCTGAAATTCTCATAGATATATTTTTCCCAACTTTATTTAATTTTAAAAGAAAAGTAGGTTTTTATCTTCTTTTTATCCTCTGTGTCCCGTGTCTCTGTGGCTAATTATCCAGATATTATCTGTTATCTGACTTGAGCTTTTTTATCCCTTCCCGTAATACCCTGAAAAACCGATCATTCTGTTCGGCTGTTCCGAAAGTAACTCGAAAATAATCGGGTAATCCAAAGGAATGGGTCGGTCTGACGATAATCCCATGTTGGAGCAAAAACTGATAAATTTCCTTACTGTCCCGTCCCCAATTGATCAAAATAAAATTCGCCTGGGTCGGAAGATAGTCAATACCCAACTCATCCAGTTCTTTATAAAAAAAACGCCGTCCCGTTTGGACCAATTCTTTACTTAAAAGTACATGTTTTTTACTCTTCAGCGCCGCCAACCCGGCAGCTTGAGCTAATAGGTTGACATTAAAGGGATCTTTCACCTTTAACATATTTTGAATCAACTGAGGTTCGGCAACAGCATAACCCAACCGCAATCCAGCCATACCGTGAATTTTGGAGAATGTCCGGAAAACAATAATATTATCAAAACCCTCTTGCAAAAGGTCAATCCCATTAGGAAAATCCGGATCATCGGCAAAATCGAAATAAGCCTCGTCGATCACTACCAGGATCTTCCTGGGTAACCCTTTTAAAAACTTTCTCAATTCCTCATTTTTGACGATAGTCCCAGTAGGATTATTCGGATTACAGATAAAAATCAATTTCGTTTTTTTGGTGACCGCCGCCGCTATAGCCTGAAGGTCATTTCCCAAGCCTTTTCCTGCAACCAGGATTGGTTTGGCGCCCATCAACAAGGTAACGGTCTGATACATACTAAAAGTCGGTTGCGGAATCACTACCTCGTCGGTGGGATTCAAGATTGTTTCGGCCAGGATTCGGTTAACATCATCCAACCCGCTACCGACTATAATCCGGTCTTCATTTACTCCCAGTCCTTCGGCCAAGGCTTTAATAAGGTAATAATTATTGGCATCAGGATAATAAAAGACTTTGTCCAAAGCATTAGTAATAGCCTGCCGGACCTCTTTGGACGGTCCCAAAGGGTTTTCATTGGAGGCCATTTTAGTTACTCCGCTTAGTCCTAATTCCCGTTCCACTTCTTCAATAGGCTTTCCCGGTATGTATGGAGGAATTTTTTCAATACAAGTTCTAATCATTTCCTCAATATCCAATCGGATCGCTCCCTCATTCTCGGTATTATAAAAACCTAAACATAATAATAACTATCCAGTTAAGGCATAATATACATGAAAGCAACAGTCTTCACTGGTCTAACAGCGACCTTATACCTTTTAAGATTGCCGCCGGTAGTGGTCACTGTTCTCTGATTACTGATTACTGACTAAATCCGGCCTTAATTTCACGGCCTCCCTTAGGTAAACATGGTTAATTTCCGATTTGGATAATTTGGTATGGAAATGCATCAATACTCGAATGCACAAGGGCAAAGAACCGAGTTTTGGGATTTCACTGGAGCACATTAGCGGAGTAGAATCCAGCCCCAATTGGCGAGCGGCTACTGCCGGAAACTCACTAGTGATATCGGTGGTTACTGTAAATATGATACTAACGATCAGCTCCGGATTGATCTGATTTCTTTTAATAATTTCAGTTAGTAATTGTTTGGTGGCGGTGATAATTTCATCAGGGGTATCTTCGGGGATGGTGATCCCTCCCCTTACTGCCCAAAGTTTTTCTCCCATCAAGCGATCGCCCGGTGGCTAAGTCCTACCGCCACTTCATCTAAATGGATTAATCCGATACTAAAAAACACCGCCACGCTTACATGGTCACCCTTACGGGCTATGCCTACTTTACCACCGATATTCAACCCAATCGCCTTCGTGATTATCTGGGATAATGCCTCTCGGGTCGCTCCAGCGATTGCCCCCTCTTCGGCATGGCAATCTTTGATTAAAAGCTCCCTCTTAGCCGCCACTACTGCTCGTTCCACAATAGTTTTCATGGCTGGAATCGCTTCTCCGCCATAATCGATCGCCGCCGCTCTGATCTCATGGGTTCGCAGTTCTTCTTTTAATAACTTTTCATCATCCCGTGAAGCAGTCATCGCCATTGAAAGCGCCGCTTTGGCAACCTCTTTACTACTGGCCTCCATCATCAAAGACCCCCTTAAGGACAAAAAAGCACCCTACCGAGCGCTTCCTTGATCAATTCTTTTAAAACCAATGCTTTTCAATTAAATTTAACATAATTTTTCAGTTCTTACAAGCCTCTTCCCTTAAACTTTTGTAAAACTTAACCGGCTCCCCTTCGTATCTTTCCACCAACACTAAATATTTTCTGATAAAAGGGTTAGTTAACAAACCCTGACCGATAATAAGTAATAAAGTCAGGTAAATGATTAATTTAAAACACTTCCGTTCCCCGATTATTAACCGGTAGAATAGTTTTTCATACCAATGCAACGCCGATTTGCCCAACCCTTTTTTCACCCCCCTGTTCCTTCTCTTTGTTGGTTTTTTATAATCCATGTTAATCTCATTAATCCCGTCTAAGTTCCTTCTCTTTTTGACAGATTTACATGGGATATTGGAACTTTTTTATGCTTCGTTCCCTGTCAAAATAGGGTTTTAATAAAATTAAAATCAGATTACTTCTGTTGCTTGTTTCATATTTGCCCGAATTTGATGGGCCACTTCCCAGGCGGCGACATAACCCATGGAAAATGCGATTTGGAGGTTAAAACCGCCGGTAAAAGCGTCCACATCCACCACCTCACCGGTAAAATACAGTCCCGAGATGAGTTTGGACTCCATGGTTTTCGGATTAATTTCTTTGGTGTTAACCCCTCCGGCAGTTACAATCGCCTCCGTAAAAGGCCTGGTCCGTTCGATAGTTATCGGCAAGTTCTTTAGTAACCGGACCAACCCCAAACGTTCCTCCCTAGTAATTTGATGGACCGGCTTTAGGGGGTCGATCCCGGATAATTCAATAAAAACCGGAATGATTTTTTGCGGCAATAACTCGTCCAATGAATTCTTATAGAGCTTGCGGGAAAACTCGCTAAAATCCCGTTGTACTCGTTGATCAAGATCCTTTTCAGATAAAGCCGGTTTCAAATCAATCTCCAGAATGACCGAACCTGGTTCTGCCGCCACCAAAGGCGCTACCTGCCTGCTTAAACTCAAAACTATCGGCCCGGATACCCCAAAACCGGTAAAAAGCATCTCCCCAAACTCCGAGCTGAGCTTCTGATGGTTATGCCAAACAGTCAACTTAACATTGGTCAAGGATAACCCTTCCAATTGTTTAGGCCATTCTTCCTTGGATTCCAGCGGCACCAACGAAGGAAAACAATGCATTATCCTATGTCCCGCTGCTTCAGCCCAAGTAAAAGCATCTCCGGTACTTCCCGTCCCGGGATAAGCTAAGCCGCCGGTAGCCACAATCACCGCCGTAGCTTCGATAGCTTTTCCATTCTCCAGATAGACACCGCCGACTTTCTTTTCAATCCGGTCGATAATTAACCCTCTCACCTTAACGCCGGTTAAGATCTCCACTCCCAACCGCTGGAGACGACGGGAAATAGCTTCTACCACTTCCCGGGCTTGATCCGAGACTGGAAAAACCCGGTGGCCCCGTTCCACTTTTAATTTTACCCCCAATTCATCCTCGAAAAACCGGATTACTTGCTCCGGGCCAAACCGTTGAAACGCGCTATATAAAAAACGGCCGTTTCCAGGGGTATTTCTGATCAATTCGGCCAAATCCGATTGGTTGGTAATATTACAACGTCCGCCCCCGGTGATCGCCAATTTCCGGCCCAAAGTCTTATTCTTTTCGATCAAAGTCACCTGGGCGCCTTCTTTGGCTGCAATAAGAGCCGCCATAACTCCGGCGGCTCCGCCTCCTACCACGATTAAATCTGGTCTCAACTTACTCGATCCTTTCCGGTTAAATATCCTTCAATTAAATTCTCAATATCAGGAATCGCTTCTTCAGCAGCTTTTCTACCAATCTCGATACACTCATCCGCTCTCCCAAAATCCAAGGTACCGATATCCCCAAGCTTTGGAGTAATCACCAAATCAGCAGCGGGTAGTTGAACAGAATCCAGTTGATTCCCCATAATATCCATTACTTTTGACATTACATCGAAGATATTTTTAACACAATGTTGAGTATGGTCAAATCCCACATTGACGCCAATGGTCAAATCCCCACCCATCATTTTAGCGATATTCACCGGTACACCGGCGACCACCGCTCCATCGATTAATGTCTTTCCATCCAATTCTACCGGCGTAAACACACCGGGAATGGAAATACTAGCCCTGATAGCCGGAGCCAAAGGGCCTTCTTTAAAGACTACCGCTTGCCCCGTATCTAAATCAGTGGCTACTGCCCAAAAATTAAGATGGGTATCCTCAAAGTTTTTGCCTTTAGTCAACAAATCAATCAAAGCCTTTACCTTGTCACCATTAACCAAACCTAATCTATGAATTTTGATATCGATTAAGTCTTCCCAACCAAGATATTCAACTAAACGCCCTAAATAGTAAATATCGGTCTTTACCGCATAAGTACTACCCACTAAAGCCCCCATGCTAGTTCCAACGATTCCATCCAAGGGAATTCCATGCTCTTGAAAAACCTGCAACAAGCCGATATGGGCAAAACCTCTTGCCCCGCCGCCACCCAGGGCCAAGACAATTTTAGGACATTTTTTCTCTACCATCGGGAAACACCTTCTTGAGCCAATCCAGGTTGGCTCATCATGATAATCGAATTAAGGTCAGCCGAAGCCGATACTTTTATAATCAATTTTATTCGCGATTAATAGTTCTTTACCTCTCAAAACTAACTAAAACAAAAAAATATCACCTACATCCCAATAGCCGGATGGGGAATAACCGGAGTGACTTCCTTTTGAGGCTTTACCACAGCTGCTTTAATTGCCTCTTCAATCCTTTCCACGGGAATGATCTGAATCCGGCTTTCGTTTTCAAACATTTCCTGCCAATTTTCCTTAGGAATTAGGACCTTTTTCGCCCCCGCCTCGATGGCTGCGGCGATTTTCGGCACCACGCCTCCAATAGGCATCACGCCTCCCCGGATTGAAATTTCCCCAGTCATTGCTAATTCATTATCAACCGGCTCACCGATGATCGCCGAGTAAATTGCGGTAGCCAAGGTAATCCCGGCCGATGGCCCGTCAATTGGGATCCCTCCCGGAAAATTAATATGTAAATCAAAATCGGTTGGATTAACATTGAGAAACTTTCTAATCGCGGTTAAAACATTTTCAACCGAACCCAAGGCCATGCTTTTACGACGGATAGTTCTTCCGGCTTGGCCCATTTCTTCTTCGTCAACCACCCCTGTAGTTGTAACCCGTCCTTTTCCCGGCTCTGCCGGAATCGCGGAAACTTCAACCTGAATGACGGAGCCCATGTTGGGTCCAAAAACCGCTAGCCCATTTACGTAGCCTACCTGGGGCTGGGGTGGAATTTTGATATTGGGTCGAGGTGAATATTGACTGCTATGAATGACCCATTCAATGTCCTTGACTGAGATTTGGCTTCGACCCTCGGTAATTGCCAATCCGGCGGTAATTTGAATTAAGTTAACCGCATCCCTGCCGTTGGTGGCGTACTTGGTGATAATCTCCAACACTCCCGGCTCATAATCGAAATTAATTTTTCGAATCGCGTTTCCGGCGATCTGCCGGACATCTCCGGGAGACAAATTATTAAAAAAAATCTCGACGCAACGTGACCGAATCGCCGGCGGTATCTCTTGTGAAGTGCGGGTGGTCGCCCCAACCAGACGAAAATCCGCCGGTAACCCATTTTGAAAAATATCATGAATATGGTGGGGAATATTAGTATCCTCCGAACTATAATAAGCGCTTTCCAAAAAAACCTTCCGGTCCTCCAATACCTTTAACAGCTTATTCATTTGAATCGAGTGGAGCTCGCCAATTTCATCAATGAAAAGAATTCCTCCGTGGGCTTTGGTCACCGCCCCCGGCTTGGGTTGGGGAATCCCAGCCATACCCAAAGGACCGGCGCCTTGATAAATCGGATCATGGACCGAACCAATTAGGGGATCGGCAATTCCGCGATCATCGAACCGGGCCGTAGTGGCGTCAATCTCTACAAACCTCGCTGATTCCTTAAAAGGAGACAGGTTTTGCTTTTTCGCTTCTTCTAAAATGACTCTGGCTGCAGCGGTTTTCCCCACTCCGGGAGGGCCATAAAGAATCACATGTTGGGGATTAGGACCGCATAAAGCGGCCCGCATCGCTTTTAATGCGTCACCTTGACCAATTATCTCTTCAAATGAACTAGGACGGGTTTTTTCCGATAAAGGTTCAGTCAAAGATATTCGGCGTAGTTTCTGGAGTTTCTCCATTTCTTTGCGGGATTCCCGATCAACCGCTACCTTATTACCTTGCTGGGAACGGAGTAAATTCCAAAAATATAATCCAATGACTATCGCAAAAAAAAGATTAATCAGCCCAATAATATTGGTAACAAATTCCATTATTTGGACTCCTTTCTCCGGAAATTTTACCAATAGTATCTGCCGAAATATGCAAATTTAAACCCTTCTTTTGAAATAAAAAGCTAAAAAAAGACCCGGGCTTTGTTCCCCGAGTCTTTTGCTTAAGCGGTTTCTTCTTTCTTCTTCTTCCGTGTTTCAGCGGTAGTCACCAAAATAGGTTCGCCCTTTTCTTCTACCATTTTCTTGGTTACCACGCACCGTTTCACATCAGTCCGGGAAGGCAGTTCATACATTAACTCCAATAATAAACTCTCGATGATTGCCCTTAACCCTCTGGCCCCGGTATTACGCTTGATCGCCAATTGAGCGATGAAATCCAAGGCTTCCGGTTCAAAGGATAGATCAATGGAATCTAATTCAAACATTTTCTGAAATTGTTTAACCAAAGCATTTTTAGGCTCATTTAAAATACGAACCAAAGCTTTCTCATCCAAAGCGTCCAAAGCGACTACAATCGGTAATCTGCCGACAAACTCCGGGATCAGTCCGTATTTAAGCAAATCTTCAGGCATTATTTGCCTAAGGATTTCACCCAATGGTTTTTCAGATTTAGGCTTAATCTCAGCCCCAAAGCCCATCGTTTTTTTACCGGTACGGGCTTCAATCAAGTTTTCAATTCCATCAAAAGCCCCACCGCAAATAAACAGAATATTGGTGGTATCCAGCTGAATGAATTCCTGGTGGGGATGCTTACGTCCACCTTGAGGCGGCACTGAAGCGACAGTGCCCTCCAGAATTTTCAACAAAGCCTGTTGGACCCCTTCACCGGAAACATCTCTGGTTATGGATGGGTTCTCCGATTTACGAGCGATTTTATCGACTTCATCGATATAAATGATTCCTTTTTCGGCCCGTTCCACGTCATAATCTGCCGCTTGAATCAACTTTAAAAGGATGTTTTCCACATCCTCGCCGACATAACCGGCTTCAGTCAAAGAAGTGGCATCAGCGATAGCAAAAGGAACATTGAGGATCTTTGCCAAAGTCTGGGCAAATAAAGTCTTACCACATCCCGTAGGGCCAAGCAGCAAAATATTACTCTTTTGTAGTTCAACATCGTCGAACCGTTCCTCAGAATTAATCCTTTTATAATGGTTATAAACGGCGACTGAAAGAATCTTTTTAGCGTCATCCTGGCCAATCACATACTGATCTAAAATATCTTTGATTTCTTGGGGCTTTGGATTATTGACCAAATCGAGATTAACTTCTTCATTGAGTTCCTCGTCGATAATCTCATTGCAAAGTTCAATACATTCATCGCAGATATAAACTCCAGGACCGGCAATTAACTTCTTTACCTGTTCCTGAGCTTTCCCGCAAAACGAACATTTTAACTGGCCCTTTTCATCTCCGAACTTAAGCATCGTCTCACCTCATTTCGGAATTTTTCCCGGGTCTGATTACTTCTTTTTACTGACAAAAATATCATCTACCAATCCGTAATCTTTGGCTTCCGCGGCAGACAACCAATAATTGCGATCAACATCCCGCTCAATTCTTTCCATTGGTTGACCGGTATGCTTGGCAAGGATTTCATTGCCGATCTCCCGTAACCTTAAAATCTCCCGCGCTTGAATATCAATATCAATAGCCTGACCTTCAGCGCCGCCATGAGGTTGATGAATCATCACCCGGGAGTTCGGCAAGGCAAACCGTTTCCCTTTGGCCCCTGCCGCTAGTAAAATCGCTGCCATGCTGGCGGCAATCCCCACACAGGTAGTTACTACCTGAGGTTGAATATACTGAATGGTATAGTAAATTGCCAGACCGGAGTAGACTACCCCACCAGGGCTATTAATATACAGATTGATATCTTTCTCCGGATCTTCGCTTGCCAAAAACAGCAACTGAGCGATGACCAAATTCGACATGTTGTCGTCGATGGGTCCACCCAAAAAAACAATGCGGTCTTTTAAAAGTCTGGAAAAAATATCATAGGCGCGTTCGCCGCGATTGGTCTGTTCTACTACCATTGGTACCAAATTCAATTCAATCATCCTCCGGTCTTATTTTTCAACTTCAATCGGTTTGGTATTTTCCTTAATGAAATCTACTGCTTTTTCCAATAAAATTGCTTGTTTTATCGAGCCCAACCGGCCATTATCTTCAAGAGTTTCTTTAAGTTTGGCCACATTTTTTTGTTGATACCGCTCGGCTAGTTCCGCCAATTTTTCATTTAGCTCTTCATCGGTAACTTCTAAATTTTCCGCCTGAGCAATATTACTTAGCACCAAATCGGTTCTTACCCTTTTTACAGCTTCCGGCCGAAAATCTTCCAACACCTCTTCATTGGTTTTTTTGGAGTATTCAAGGTATTGTTGCAAATTTAGACCTTGGTAAGCCAAATTGTATTCAAAACGGTGCAGTAATTCGTCCATTTCACGTTTGACCAAAGTTTCCGGCGCCTCAACTTCGGCATTTTCAACGGCTTTGTTCACTGCTCCTTGGGCAAAATTAGCATCAGCTTCTTGTTTGGCAAATTCAATCATCTTTTCCCGTAAGTCGTTTTTCAAAGCGTCAATAGTATCAAAATTACCGATACTCTGTGAAAATCATCATCGGCGGCTGGGATCTCCT
>Ga0123334_1002410_pt1 | contig 21682 bp, 18 predicted proteins | sample BiotimSIPDNA_FD_89706 | JGI IMG/M metagenome (GOLD analysis project Ga0123334, IMG submission 89706) | Anaerobic biogas reactor microbial communites from Washington, USA - Biogas_R1 time_0 SIP DNA | ecosystem: Engineered > Bioreactor > Anaerobic > Unclassified | place: Washington, USA... | reverse complement strand
TAATGGCATGCAACTATGTTTCTCAGAAAATGGCCGTCCATCAATCTTACCAAATAATCCTAGTGAAATGCCTACCCACCCAATTTTAGTTGATGGTCGTGGTGTTTCCACAAGCGTTGATGAAAATATTGTCGACGATCGTCGCCAATTAAGCGTTGACGGCGTGGTTGTGGTTGCCTTATCGGTCTCTTTAGCAGAAAAGCGCATCATCGCTGGACCTGATTGTCAGATGCGGGGCTTTGTCTATGTGAAGGAAGCCGAACCACTCTTAAAATCTATCTCTAATATTTTTGTTGATGAAGTGACAACTGCTTTGTCAGTCAACAATACGAACTTTGAAGAAGTTAAAGCTAACGCTAGAGAAAGAATTAGGCGCTTCATCAAGCGAGAAAATGGGCGCGAACCAATGATTGTTCCTCTAATCGTTGCGAAATAAAAAGCACATCAAAAGTGTGCTTTTATTTTCCAAAAAGTTAGACACTCGCCTTTATATGTATATATAATATGTAATATGGAAGATAGAAAACCTTTTGTTGCTAACAAAAACCACTTTTATGTCTTTTTCGGCTTATTCCTTTGCTTATTAAGTGTCATCTTGTGTCTTAATACCGGGATAGTCGCTAGAGTTATTTCCACTCCATTTACATTTGCACTTGGAGCATTTTCTTATATATTCTATTTAGCCATCAATGCCCTTGGATTACGTTTTATTTTCGTTAGAAAAGGACTGAAGATTCGTTTAAATAATATTTTCTTTGCCACATTCATTCTTTTGGTTTCGTTGATGATTTTTTATGCCCATTTTGCTAGTGCGATGTTTTACCAAGATAATGGTATGTATGTGGCTTTAAGTGATAATGCAACGTTAAACACTGAAAGTTATATTACTTTTTATAACAATGTTTTTAATAATGTTGAAGATGGTTACTATCAAGCACAATCACTCAGCTTATTTTCATATCCTTTTGCCGCTGGTTATGCAGGATATTTCTTATTAGGTTTACTTAACAACTTATTCAATATGAATGTGGGTGGTTTATTCGTCGCTATTGGTTTAGCGGTTTTAGCGATTTTATTATATTTCACTCCTTTTATCATTAAAGCGATGAGACAAAAGAAAATTAATAAGAAAAATGCCTCCAAAGAAGTTAAAGGCACGGTTTCTGATATCGCTGCTGTTGCAAATAAGAAAACTATCATCAAAGTAAAAAATATCGATGTGGTCAAAGGGGCTAGTAAAATTGATCCTGACCACTACGAAAGCGAAATTATGGGTGTGCCTACCCGTCATGCAACAATTTCTTCGCCAACCTTTATTCAAGAAGGCAGTGACGCTTATAATTTTACAATTGCCCAAAATGGCGTGTTTACGCAGGCTAAGTTTTTAGTCGATATGGGTCAACGTTCACAAAACGTCCAAGCTTCTTTTAAAGAAGGTTTAAAGGAAGATGAAGGGGCTGATGTTGCAATTTCACCAACTTTAAGCGACCCTAAAACCGAACAATTACATTTAGATTTTGAAGGCAATCCTTCTACTGAACTAAAAGAGCAAAGCAAACCTGCACGTAGTTTGGCTTCTGAAACTAGACCAGTTGGTCAAGGCCCAGCGATATTTTCTATGAGTGGCAATAAACCTGTTCCTTCGGCCAGCGCTTCGCCAACGCCTAGCGTTGTTACTAGTAAGAAAATCGTGGAATGGGTACCACCTAATCCAGACATTCTCGCTACTTACGAAACTGCGATGCAAGAAGAAGCCAATCGTCAAATCGCTGAAGAAAGAAAAGTGTTAATTAATAACACTTTCTCCGATTTTGGTGTCGGTGCAAGAGTTGAAGATTTTACTATTGGCCCTTCAATTACTAGATTCAATATTCGCTATGACCACAATGTCTCTGCTCGTAGTGTGAGCAGCATGGTCCAAGATATTCAAATTCGTCTTTCTGGAGTAAATGCGCGTTTTGAAAGTATTGTCGAAGGACAATCGACTTCTGGCTTAGAAATACCTAACGCGCAATCGACAATTGTTTCCTTTAAGAGTGTTTTTGAAGACTTGCCTGATCCAAAATCACATCCTTTGGCCGTGGCTTTTGGAAAAAATATTAAAGGAGATGTCATTGCTGCTGATTTTGACGAATTCCCACACTTACTAATTGCTGGTTCTACTGGCAGTGGTAAATCCATTTTTGTGAACTCATTAATTGTCACTTTGATTATGCGCAATTCGCCAGATGATTTAAAAATTGTCCTTGTCGACCCTAAGAAGGTTGAAATGGCGAGATTTAAAGATATGCCACATTTACTATGCCCAATAGTTACTGATGCGGTTGAAGCTAAATATTTAATTGAGCAGTTGTGCCAAGAAATGGAAGATAGGTATGTCCTTTTTGCCGATAATGGTGTGACCAACATTAAAGAATTTAATGAGGATGCTCCAGGACTTGGTTTAGCTAAATTGCCATATATTATCGTTGTTTTAGATGAATACGCTGATTTAGTCGACCAATGCAAAGAAATTTCTATGCCGGTTGTTTCTTTAGCGCAAAAAGCTAGAGCATGCGGTATCCATTTAATGATTTCGACTCAACGTCCCTCCACTAATGTGGTGACCGGTGTTATTAAAGCTAACTTGCCAACGCATGTTGCATTAATGACCGCCTCAAGTGTTGATAGTATGACCATAATAGGAGAAGGTGGTGCTGAAAAACTAATTGGAAAAGGCGATATGTTAGTCCAATCACCACTCGTTTCACGTGTTGGTGTCGTTCGTTTACAAGGCTGTTTCATTCATCGAAATGAAATTTCTCGTGTTGTTGGTTATTTAAAAGAACACTACCCAACAAACTACGATGAAAAATTCTTAAATCTTACCGATAAGGCAGAACAATCCTCTAATAGCGGTGGCGATTATGCTGGCGGACCAGAATTTAAAGATACTGGCAATGCCGAAGAAGACCGTTATCAAGCCGTCAAAGAATGGGTAATGACCCAAGAATATATGTCCATTTCGCGCATTCAAAGAGAGTGTGCGGTTGGTTTTAATCGTGCTGGTCGTTTCTTCTTGCGTTTACAAAGTGAAGGCATTGTCGCAAATGAAACCGAAAGTAACCGTGGCTGTAAAGTGCTAGTGCAGGATAAATTTTCACGCAGTGGAGGAGATGTTGTCACCAGTGATGAGTTGACCACTTTTCGGAGAAATAGTTAATGACAAATTTTATACTCGCCAAACTAGTTGATTGGCGGACCATCAATATAGTTTTTTTCGCGGACCTTCCGCCACATGAACCGCTCAATATTTCCTTATACAAAAATGAAACTTTGATTGAACAAGTAGCTATTGCTCCGAGTGAAATTACGGTGCGAGATTTTTGCTACCAGTTAAAACTATTTGAAGACTATGATTTGGATGCTAAATACCATTTGATTGTCGGTAGTTTTCCTTCGCTATTAATCGATAATAGTATGGCGATAGACTTTCATAATTTCGATGAAAGATATGCCTATGACGGTGATGATTTAGGTGCTATTTATTGTCCTAAACAAACCGTTTTTAAGTTGTGGGCCCCTTTAGCTAGTTCGGTCATTATAAAAATAATTGCTACAGATGGAAAGAGCTTTTCAAGAGTGATGAAGCGCGAGAGTAAAGGCATTTATACCTATATTTTTGAAGGAGATTTATTAAACTACAAATATCGCTATGTTATCACTAATAATGGAGTTACTCGCGTCGCTAATGACCCATATGGAAAAGCCGTTAGTCTCAACAGCGAATATTCAGTCGTTGTGGACTATGTGCGCTTATTAGATATCCCTAATGTTCACCCAATTACCGAAATTAAGCATCATGTTGATGCGATTATATATGAAACTCACATACGTGATATTAACGAAGGCAATTTTAATGATGTCGTTAACAAAGGAAAATACCTAGGATTTGTGGAAACGGGTCGGAAAACCAAAGGGGGAAATCCTGCCGGACTTGATTATATCAAGTATCTCGGTGTCACTCATATTCAAATTCAACCGATTTTCGATTTTAAGTCAGTGGATGATATTAACACGTCAAATTGGTATAACTGGGGTTATGATCCGCTTTCATTTTTTGCTTTAGAAGGAAGTTATTCACTTAAGCCAGAAGTGGCGATGGAAAGACTTTATGAGTTCAAAGAAATGGTCAATAAGCTACATGAAAATGACTTAAGGCTCATTGTTGATGTCGTTTATAATCATGTTTATCAATACGAAGATAGTGATTTAGAAAAAATTGTCCCACATTATTATTTTCGGAAAAATAAATCTTGCCAATTAACTAACCACTCTGGTTGCGGTAATGATTTTGCTAGCGAACGTAAAATGGCCCGAAAACTAATCATCGATAGTGTGAAGTACTTATTTGCCTACTTTGATATTGATGGACTACGTCTTGACTTAATGGGTTTATTAGATTTAACAACTGTTAAAGCGATTTATCAAGAAGCCAAAGCACTTAAATCTAGTGTCATCATTTTGGGCGAAGGCTGGCAGATGGGCGAAAGCTCACAACAAAAAGATTTTGCCAATAAAGGTAACGCTTTGGCATTACCAGAAATCGCTTTCTTTAACGATGCATATCGCGACATCATAAAAGGTCCATCAATGCACAATAATTTGCTTGAAAAAGGTTACATTTGTGGTAATGTTGATTATGTATATGGTGTGGATTATGCTTTCCATGCTTCTGTCTTGAATTTATCTTATCAACCTGTATTTAAAACCGCTAATCAGAGCGTTAATTATTTGGAATGCCACGATAATGCTACGCTCTATGATAAATTGTTAGTTTCTAACGCATCTGAAGATGAAGTGAGTTTATTAGAAAGAGTTTCTTTAGCTAATAGTATCTTGCTTTTATCTTTCGGTATTCCCTTCATCCACATGGGGCAAGAAATTGGCCTGAGTAAAGAAGGTCTCGACAATACGTATAAGACTTTAAGAGTCAATAACCTCGACTATCGCCTTGTCGATCAGCGATTCGATATGGTTAATCGTTTCCGCCTATTTAATATTTTGCGGAAGAAACTAGCTTACCCGAAACTCTTCGCTAAAGAAGAATTAACGAATTTCTTTGAAATAGCGCATTGGCAAAATGGTATTTATGCATTAACTGCAAAAAACAAAAACGTCATCGCTGAGGAAAAGGAGTTTGTTATTTTGATTAATCCAACTAGTCGTAATATCACGTTCGAATTACCTGAATATTACGCGGTAGTTGAAGGGGCGATTAATAGCCAAGAGTTGAATGTCAAAAACGGCTTTCTTCCCAAAAGTAGCATTTTGCTATTATTTCTAAAGGAATAGAAAGGAGGTAATATGATTAATACATTGACGATGTTATGTCAAGCTTATCACTCAATTGAAGGTTATCCTGAGTGCCGCTATATGAAGGTGGAAACCCGTAAATCGGTTGAAGAAAACTCTCAGTTTAGTAAAATACCTGTAATGTATTGGGATCGAAGTATTTCAAACCCATTACTGAAGGTGCCTAATGGCCACTTTGTGATTATTACCGGACGCTTAGAGAACCATCCAGATTTCGGTCTATTGGTGCTCGTTGAACAATTGCGTCATTTCCCATCTAATTTGAAAGAATAAATTTATGTTTCATTATCCTAAAGCAGTTTTAAGAGTTGGTCCACGTATACTTGCAACCTATTTTTTCTTTATAAAAAAATGGGCAAAAAATCCGAAACGTTATCCTTTAACTTTAAAATCGAGCAAAATACGTGTATTGATGAAAAAGATTTCCGACGCCCTACAAGTCGATTTCCATATCTTTGGTATGGAAAATATTCCAACTGATGAAAATTTCTTCTTGGTTTGCAATCATATGTCGGGTTTTGATCCATTTCCATTTTTAAGCATTATCGATGGTCCGATTACATTTGTTGGGAAAATCGAACTACTAAAAGCTCCATTTTTAGGACCGACGATGCAGGCGATTGAAGTTTTGCCGATGGAAAGAGAAAATCTGCGTCAATCACTAAAAGTGATGCAAACGGTCGAAGAAGATTTAAAAAAAGGTGTCAATAACTGGATGATTTTTCCAGAAGGAACACGTATTCGTGATCAAATGTTACCCGTTGCTCCATTTCACCACGGCACTTTCCGTCCAGCCATGAAAGCGGGTGTGACGATTGTCCCAGCCGCCTGCTACGGCAGTTTCCGAGTTTTAAAAAATAAGCCGCAATTTAAGCGTTATCCTGTTTTTGTGACTTTCTTAAAACCAATTAAAAAGGAACAATACCAAAACTTATCAACTGGTGATATGGCGGCCCTAACCCGTAACATGATTCAAAAAGAAATCACTTATCATTTAAGACCACTAGACCACGAAACAATGAAGAAAAATTGTGAGAAAAACTATCGTTTTGATTTGCTCATCACTCAATAAAACTTTTTACGTAAACCTTTTGGCAAGCGGTTTTTAATTGTCCGACCATCGCTTTTTGCGATATCAATAGTTAAACCGTTAAATGTTAATAAGACATATCCCTTTGGATAAGCACGTGAAATACTTTCCCCTTGATAGTACTTCTTTATTTCCTCTTCGCTTAAAGGACAGATATTAGGAAAATCTTTAACAAAACGCGCGTAGTGGATATCATAGCGAATTTCGTTTTTATCAATTTGTCCGACTTTAACGCCATGACGGATAATGTTTAATCCTTTTAGATTGATGGCCTTATCTTGTATATACAAATACTCACCATATTCAGTGAAGAAAGTGTAACCTTGAGTATTCAACTTATAAGGCAAAGGACTTTTGCTTTCGTTTCTAATACTAGGACGAAGCAGTCCTTTTTTCTTAATCAAGCAAACATAATGGCCTTCGCCAGGAAATAAAGAAGGGAATAGATGTGCGCCATAAGGAAGGGTAGAATCAACATAAAATAGAGGGTGCGAAAGAGGAATAATTTCTGCGTCATATTGGGCTAATAAAGAAGCGATTACTTCTTCGTTTTCTTCATAGGAATACGAGCAAGTCGAATAAACCATCGTGCCTCCAGACTTAAGCATGCGATAGGCCATAGCGATTAAAGATTTTTGAATCTCGGCGAATTTTATTACTTTTTGCATCGACCAATCTTTTATCATTCTTTCATCTTTACGAAACATGCCACTGCCAGAGCAAGGAGCATCGACGATAATTTTATCAAAATAATTTTGATAATAGTCTTCAATTAATGAGAAATCGTTATTGGTAATGGTGAGATTACCGCGCCCTAAACGTTCGACATTTTCTAATATCGCGCGTGTTCGACTATACGAGATATCATTAGCAATAATTAAACCTTTATTTTGCATTAATAGCGACGCCTGGAGCGATTTTCCTCCAGGGGCGGCACAAAAGTCTAAGACCGTTTCGTTTGGCTTAGGAGCAAGCAAATACGCGACCGTCATAGCGCTTGGTTCTTGCAAATAAAAGCAACCTAGTTCATGATATATACTCCGCCCTAAATCATAGTCTTCTTTACTATAAAGAAAACCGTTAGGAACAATCGGGTGCGGAGTTAACTTTGGATAAATACTTAATAAGGCAGCAACATCCATCTTCTCAACATTGAGCAAAAGTGCATGGGTGCTTGGTAAAGATAAACTGTCCATTAGTGCGGATAGTTGTTGCTCGCTTAAATACTTTCTTAAATGTTGTATGAATTCCATCGTTATTATTTTAGCAAATAATCATGCAAAAAATGTCATTTTTTATGTTATATTTATTTGGAGGTAACCTTATATGCGCATGGTCGATTTAATTATTAAAAAACGTGAAGGTCTAGCTTTAAGCAAGGAAGAAATTGCTTTTTGGATTTCTGGATATGTGAAAAATGAAATCCCTGACTATCAAACTAGTGCGATGTTAATGGCGATTATTTTCCAAGGAATGACCGAAGAAGAAGTCATCAACTTAACTTCTTTAATGGAACATTCTGGTCAAACCTTAGATTTAAGTGTTCTTAAAGGCGTTAAAGTCGATAAACACTCAACCGGTGGTGTGGGCGATAAAACGTCTTTGGTTTTAGGACCGATGGTTGCTGCTTGTGGCGCGACGGTTGCAAAACTGAGTGGTCGTGGTTTAGGCCATACTGGTGGTACCTTAGATAAATTAGAATCAATTCCTGGTTTTAATGTGCAAATAAATGGTGAGCGCTTTGTCAAACAAGTAAACGATATTGGGATTATTTTAGCCGGCCAAACAGCTTCTTTGGTGCCCGCTGATAAAAAAATGTATGCGCTTAGAGATGTCACTGGCACGGTTGAATCAATTCCTTTAATCGCCGCTTCAATTATGTCGAAAAAATTAGCGGCTGGCACCGATACAATTTTACTCGATGTGACTGTTGGTAATGGCGCTTTCATGAAAGATATTATACAAGCCGAAACATTAGCAAAATTAATGGTTAAAATTGGCAAAGGTTTAAATCGTGACACAAGAGCCGTTTTATCAAATATGGATGAACCTTTAGGTTTAGCGGTCGGTAATGCTTTAGAAGTCAAAGAAGCAATTTCCGCTTTAAAAGGAAATGGCCCAGAAGACTTAATGGAACTATGTTATACATGCGGGAGCATCATGTTAATGCAAGCTAAACTTGCTAATTCATTCGAAGAAGCAAAAATGAAATTAGAAAGAGTTATCAAAGACGGCAGTGCTTTTAATTTATTTGTCAAAATGGTCGAAGCTCAAAGCGGTGATATTTCTTATATAATAAATCCTGATAAATTTATTGTTGCAGACAAGATTATTCCAGTATTGGCTAAAACTTCTGGCTATATTAAAACTATTGAAGCTTTAGATATCGGTGTTTCTTCTATGCGTTTAGGTGGCGGAAGAGCAACAATTGAAGATGTGATTGATATGTCCGCAGGTATTGTGTTAAATAAAAAAGTCGGCGACAAGGTCGAAAAAAATGATGTCTTATGCTATTTGCACACCAATAAGGACGATAAAGAAATTGCCTCAATTATTGGTGATGTCGAAAAGGCATTCGTCATCGTGCCCGAATTTGTTGCAAAACACAAAGTTATCTTGGAGATTATTGAATAATGAGAATTGTTCTTACTACAGTAAAAGAAGCCTCAGTCACTATTGATAATAAAATATATTCTTCTATTGGAAGAGGCTTTTGCTTATTAGTTGGTTTTACTCACAATGATAATGAAACAGTAGTTGATAAGATGATTGACAAACTTTTAACGCTCCGCGTTTTTATGGATGAAAAAGGTTTAACCAATTTATCAATTGATGATGTCAAAGGGGAAATTATCTCAGTTAGTCAATTCACTTTATATGCCGACTTGGCAAAAGGGAGAAGGCCATCTTTTACTAACGCGATGAAACCTGCCGAAGCAGAAGCTTTGTATGGTTATTTTAATAAAAAATTAACGGAAAAATTCGGGCCAATTGCCACTGGTATTTTTGGAGCTGATATGTTGGTTAATAGTGTTAATGATGGTCCATTTACCGTCATCCTAGATAGCGAGGAACTATTCAAATAATGAAAATTTTACTCGGACTTTCTGGTGGCGTCGATAGCGCCGTTTCCGCTTACCTACTTTTAAAAGCGGGCCACGAAGTGACTGGCTGTTTTATGCGTAACTGGGACGCTTTAGCTAATAACGATTACTTAGGTAATCCAACTATTTATAACGACCAATGCCCTCAAGAAAAAGATTATGATGACGCAAAAAAAGTCGCTGATAAATTAGGCATTCCTTTATTAAGAATCGACTACGTTAAAGAATACTGGGATAACGTTTTTACTTATTTGATTCGTGAATATGAAAATGGTAGAACGCCTAATCCTGATGTCTTTTGTAACAAGTATGTGAAGTTTGGCCCTTTTTTAGACTTTGCTAAGCACAATGGTTTTGATGCGATTGCCATGGGTCATTACGCTAAACGCGTCGATGAAAATGGAGTGGCGTATTTACTTAAAAGCTATGATAAGAACAAAGATCAAACATATTTTTTAAGCCAAATCAATCAGGACCAACTTTCTTATTGTTTGTTTCCACTTGGCGATATTGATAAAGGTGAAGTAAGACGAATTGCTCATGAACTTGATTTAGCAAGCGTCATGGATAAAAAAGATAGTACGGGTATATGTTTTATCGGCGAAAGAAATTTCAAAGAATTTTTGAAAAACTATATTCCGGCAACGAAAGGAGCGATTGTTGACGTCGTAACAAAACGTGTTTTAGGTGAGCACGAAGGAGCGATGTATTATACGATTGGTCAAAGAAAAGGTCTTGGCATTGGCGGTATTCCTGGTGAAATCGCTAAGGGTTGGTTTGTCGTAGATAAAGATATCAAGCAAAACATTGTTTATGTCGCTAGTGGCGATGAAAATGATTATTTATATAGTGTTGGTTGTACAGTTGGTCAGTTAAACTGGATTAGCAAAAAACCACAACTTCACAAAGTGTATCAAGCAAAATTCCGTTATCGTCAAGCCGATAATTTAGTAAGAATTATTAAATTAGATGATAAACAAATGGTTTTAGAATTTGTTGGTAATATTAAAGCGGTCACTCCTGGTCAAGCTGCAGTTATTTATGATGGTGATGTTTGTCTAGGTGGCGGTATCATTGATGTAATAATTAAAAAATAAACTTAATTGAAGATTAAATATTACGTTTACGCGCGAAGAGTTTACTTATAATGGTGGTTAAAACGCATTGAGTTGTCACACGGATTTTCTTCAGATTGTACGAGTAGAATCTTTGCCAAACCTTTTTGCTATACGAGAGTTTGTTGCCTCGCATTAGACTTGTTTTGCTTATAAAACATTTCACATTTTCATGGAAACTTCATTTTAAGAAAACATTATATACATAATACTGAAAAGAATATTGCGCATTATTATTTCACTTGGTGGTATTTACTTTTTCAAATAATGATAGTTAGAAAACTATAGTTTTTAATATATATTTGTGTTAAATTAATCTCATTAAGCAAGAAGCCAATTCATGAGATAACCTAAGAGCGAGTACCTAGTGGTGAAAAGGGTATAGGCAAGGCATGAAGCGCCACTTCCCAAGATTCGGGTAATGCCGACGTATAAATCGCGTTAAGATTTGAAGTAAGTGCTTCCACGGGCGTGGGAGAAATAGGATGGTACCGCGGAGAAATTCGTTCCTTATCAAGAGGGACTTTTTAAATTTTTGGAGGTATTTATGCGTTACATGAAAGCCAATGACATTCGTAGAATGTGGTTAGATTTTTTCGCCAGTAAAGGACATCATATTGAAACTGGCGCTTCTTTGATTCCAAAAAACGATCCGACCTTGCTTTGGATTAATGCCGGTGTCGCCGCGCTGAAGAAGTATTTTGATGGTAGTGAAATACCACCTTGCCGGAGAATAACTAATGCGCAAAAGTGTATTCGTACTAACGACATTGAAAATGTTGGTCGGACTGCTCGTCACCATACTTTCTTTGAAATGTTAGGTAATTTTTCAATCGGAGATTATTTTAGAAATGAAGTTATTGCTTGGGCAGTTGAACTACTCACTGATGAAAAGTGGTTCGCCTTTCCAAAGGATAAATTATATATGACTTATCACCCTCACGACTTAGACACAAAAAAGCGGTGGATAGAGTGTGGGATTAGTGAAGATCATCTTATCCCAAAAGAAGATAACTTCTGGGAAATCGGTGAAGGTCCTTGTGGCCCTGATACAGAAATTTTCTTCGACCGTGGAGAAAAATATGATGTTGAAGGTATTGGTTTAAAACTTTTATTTGAAGACTTAGAAAATGATCGCTATATCGAAATTTGGAATATTGTCTTTTCGCAATTTAATTCGGTCGCAGGCGTTAAGCGTGAAGACTATAAAGAGTTGCCAAGTAAAAACATCGATACCGGAGCAGGTTTAGAGCGTTTTGCTTGTGTGTTACAAGGTACAGATACTAACTTTGAAACCGATTTATTTTATCCATTCATTAAGGAAGTGGAAAAGTACACAGGAAAGAAATATAGCGATAACTCAATGCCTTTTCGTGTGATTGCTGACCATCTTAGAGCAATAACCTTCGCTCTAGCGGATGGCGAAAGTTTTTCTAATGAGGGCCGTGGGTATGTGTTAAGAAGATTGCTCAGAAGAGCAGTCCGTTTTTGCAAAGTTTTGGGAATTGAAAAACCTTACTTATATACACTTATTCCTCTAGTTGCTAAAAATATGGAGGATTATTATCCTTACTTAATTAGCAAACAAGATTACGTTGCTAGAATGGTGAAAACTGAAGAAGAGAAATTTATTAAAACCTTGAATAATGGTGAAAACTTATTGATGAAATTAATTGAAGAAAATCACGCAATTACTGGCGCAGATGTTTTTAAACTTTACGATACTTTTGGTTTTCCAAAAGAACTAACGGTCGAAATTTGCCATGAACAAGGTATCCAAGTTGATTTAAAAGTATTCGAACAACTTATGGAAGAACAACGTCAAAGAGCTAGAGAAGCAAGGGTGGATTTACAGTCGATGAATCGACAAGCCATCGATTTGATGAATTGTCAGTTGCCTTCTACTTTTACTTATTCAAGCAAGCAAGTTGAGACAAAAGTTATTGCTCTATTTAAAGATGGCAAAAAAGTAGACGCTATTGATGACGAAGGTGAAATTATGTTAGAGGTTACTAATTTCTATGCGGAAAGCGGTGGCCAAACAGCTGACAGCGGCACTTTAGAAAACGACAATATGTCTGCGAAAGTAACTAACGTGATTAAAGCGCCAAATAAACAACACCTCCATTATTTAAAAGTAATGTATGGCGAAATTAAAGTCGGTGACATCGTGACTGCCAAAGTCGATGAATATCGTCATGCTTTAATTGAAAGAAATCACTCCTCATTACATTTATTGCAACAAGCATTGATTGAAGTTCTTGGCGAACATATCAACCAACAAGGCAGTTACTTAAACGAAGAATATTCACACTTCGACTTTAATCATTACGGGAAAATGAGTCATGAGCAAATCGCTGAAGTCGAAAGAAAAGTTAACCATTTTATTGCTTTGGGTCTAAAACGTGACACTTTGATTTTACCTCTTGAAGAAGCCAAGAAACTCGGCGCAAAAGCTTTGTTTGATGATAAATACGATGATACAGTCCGCGTTGTCACCTTTAGTGACGTCTCAAAAGAGTTTTGTGGTGGTACGCACGTTAAAAACACCGCGGACATTGGTTTATTTGTTATTGAATATGAAGAAAGTATCGCCGCCGGTGTCAGAAGAATCCAAGCCAGAACTTCGATTGGTGCTTATGAATTGCTCAAAAAAAGAGAAAATTTACTCAATCAAAGTCGTGATTTGTTAGGCTTAGGTTCGATTGGTGATGTACCAAACAAACTTAAAACCTTAACAAGCGAAAAAGAAACTTTAAGAAAAGAAAATGAAGAATTAAAAGCCAAACTTGCCCAAGCGATAAGTGACGAACTTAAAAATAGTTTTGTGGAAAAAAATGGCCTACAAGTTTTAGTCAAATTAGTTAAAGATCAAAAAAGAGATTCTTTGCTTAAAATTATTTATGGCTTAAGAGAAAATAAAGACAATTACCTTATCGCTTTAATTGGCGAAGAAAATGGTGGTTATCCAATTGTTGTTTCTGCCAGTCCAAAAGCAAATGAAAAAGGTTTTCTTGCTGGAAAATTAGTTAAAGAAATCGCTGGCTTGTTAGGCGGTTCTGGAGGCGGCAAGCCTGACTTAGCTTCTGGGGCGGGTAAAGATATTTCAAGACTACAAGAAGTAAAGGATTTATTATTAAAGTAATGGTAACGAAATATTTAGGTTTAGATTTGGGTACAAAAACGTTAGGCATTGCCTATAGCGATGCATTGGGTTTTGTCCATGGCATTGAAACACTTAATTTTGATAAAAACCAATATATAGTTGCTAGAAAACGCGTTTTACAACTAGTGGAACAAATGGGCATTAACCACATTGTGCTCGGTTTACCCTTACATTTAAGTGGTAAAAAAAGCGAAATGAGCGACGTATGCTTACGCTTCCGTGATGACTTATTAAAAGAAAACTCAAAGCTGGTGATTGAGATGGTCGATGAAAGACTTTCAAGTGTCTCCGCGAATAAGAGCATCTCTGAAAGAGGGATGAATCACAAACAACGAAAAGATAATGTTGACCGCATTGCCGCTTGTATAATATTAGATACGTATTTACGTATGAAAGGTTATTAGTATGCAAATAAACAAAGAAAATCAAATGGTAATCACTGATAGTGAAGGCAAAGAACATTTAATGCAAATTTTATTCACTTATGACAATGAAGAAAGGAAGGCTTCTTACGTCTTCTTTTACGATGTGGAAGACCCTGAACAAGAAGTGCTTGTCATGCGCTATTACGATAATGGGGAACTCGAAACCATCGACGAAGAAGAGTTCGAAGAAGTTGAAGAAGTTTTTGCTGCTTGGCAAGAAGATCCAAAGATTCAAGACATTAAAGAAGAGCATTAAAATAAATAATGGCAATTATCAATAGATATTGATATAATAGCGACTGCTAGAAAAGAGGTTTATGTATGGCCGAGAAACAAAAACTTACAAGAGCTGGTTATAAAAAATTAGAAGATGAAATTACTTACTTAGTAAACGAAGTTAGAGAAGAAGTTAAACGTCAACTTGCCGAAGCAAGAGCGCAAGGCGACTTATCGGAAAATGCTGACTATGAAGCTGCAAGACAAAAACAAGCGGAAGTGGAAAGCAGAATTAAAGAAATCGAACTCATCCTCGCGGATGCGGAAATCATTGAAGAAAGCAAAGCCAACACTAAAAAAGTTGGTCTAGGTTCTACCGTAACGATTCGTTTCTTAGACAATAACAAAGAACAATCATTTATGATTGTTGCCACCGTTGAAAGCAATCCTTTCTCCGGGAAAATTTCTAACTCATGTCCATTGGGCAAAGCACTAGTTGGCAAAACTGTTGGTGATGTCGTCGAAGTCAAAGCCGCGAAAAATTATAAAGTCGAAATTCGTAAAATCGAAATTAAGTAAGTAAAGCTTAGACAAAAAATAGATTACCTCCCTATTAACAAAGTAAGGAGGTTTTTTATATGCTAAAAATCTTAATGAGTGTCGTGATTGTCGCTTTTATCGTCATTATCGGCTTTTTGGTCATTGATCCAGATTTAGAACCAATCCAAAACACAAATCCGATTTCCGAAGTAGTTAATAATGGCTTTAAATACACAATTGAAGGCGAAGTAAATAAAGCTGGGACGTATGTTTTAAGCGAAGGCATTACCATGGAACAATTAATTTCTGCTGCGGGAGGAGTAACTGCTAACGCTGATGATTTAGCCTATTTTCCAACTGCCGTTTTGAAAAATAATACAACTTATTACATCGCGCCAAAGTTTGATTCTAACGACATTTGCTCAACTACCGAAATTAAGAAGGTGAACATTAATGAAGATGTCGCTGAAACATTGATGAGTGTTACTGGTATTACAACTTCGATTGCTACTTCAATCGTTTCTTATCGTACTGGTAACGGCTTATTCACTACATTAGAGGATGTGATGAATGTATACGGTATTGGTAATGCCACATATCACAAAATCAGGAGCTATATCATTTTACATTCGTGACATATTTCCTTGTTTTTATCGCGCTATTTTTAGGATTAAGTTGGAATGGTTCACACCTAGTATTTTGTCTTGCCATTGTCTTGTTTTTGCTTTTTTCTTACAGAAGAGTTAATAAATGGATGACTTTGCTTTTAAGTGGCGTTATTATTTTGGGCATCGCAATTTCATTTATTAACATTTCTTATCAAAAAGATATCTACCAAGGGGTAATTTATGAAACCAAAGATAATTACTTTTTGCTCAATAGTGGTGGTGAAAGACTATATGTATACGCAAAAAAGCATGAGCATGAAATTGGTGATATCGTCAATATAAAAGGAGATAAACAAAAACTCAATTTCACAGTTCTTGAATCAGATTTTGACTTTACTGATTATCTCAATCGAAAAGGCGTTTTTCATTCTCTTAACGTTAAGGAAATCAAAACTAGTTTCGCTAATCCGATACGTATTAAAAGTTTACAAGAAAAATTTTTGAATAAATTTAACGAAACCGAACGAAGTATCATCGGTGCAATTTTGTTTTCTAAGGGTGAAGACAGCGCTTTAAGAACCACTCTTGATAATTTACACCTAACACGATTTTTAACGGCTACTGGACTTTATATCATCGGATTTGCCGCATTATTAAACTATTTACTCAAAATCTTTTTGAAGGATAAAACTTCTGAGGCTATTTCCACTTTAGTAGTACTAATTTATAGCGCCTTTACCTTTCCTAGATTGGCGATTATTCGCGTGGCCGCATTTCAGGTATTAAAATGGATTAATAAGTACCTAATGAATAAAAAATTTACATATCTAGAAATGTTATCATTGCTCGGCACTATTTTTTTGCTAGTTGACCGTTATTTAGCTAGGCAAGATAGTTTCATCTTAGGTTTTTCCATCCCGTTAGTTACTTACTTAATCCGTGACGTTTGTCCTGAGAATAAATTAAAAAGTTCTTTAGTCAAAACTTTTTCCATTTATTTATTATTTTTGCCTTTTGAAGCTAAATTTTATAATGAAATCAAAGTGTTTGCTCTACCGTTACAAGTTGTCTCAACGCCATTATTCATGGCTTTGGGATTAACTTCGTTAATTACCTTTTTTGGTTTTCCGTTAACAAGATTGTGCAGTTTTTTTGTTACTTGTTTAACTAATTACACCAAAGCAATCAAGTTTATTAATCTAGCTATTTTTCTTCCCCCTTTTCCTGAATTATTAGGGTTAGTTTATGGCATGATATATCTAGGATACTTGTATTACTTAACACTAGGTTTAAGACCGTTCAGTCGCACTTTATCATATATATTATGTTCGTTTATTTTAATGTACTCGTTACCATTCGCCAATGCTATTTCGCTAGAAGTAACTTTTGTTAATGTAGGTCAGGGCGATTGCACGATTGTGCGCTATAATAATCAAGTTTCTTTAGTGGATACTGGAGGTCTAAATTATAAAGATATCGCATCAGATGTTCTTGTTCCTTATTTACACAAAAAGCGCATCTACACAATCGAAAATGTTTTCATCACACATTATGACGAGGATCATTATGGCGCGCTTTCTAGCTTGCAAAAGCAATATAAAATTAAGCAAATTCATGATTATCAAAGTGCTTTTCCAGTGACAATGGGAAAAGTTGTTTTTAATAACTACAATCCGTTTACTGATTACATAGAAGAAAATGACCGTTCGTTGGTGCTTGGCTTTCGACTTGGGAATAGTGATTATCTATTAATGGGCGACGCCTCGAAGAAAGTGGAAAAGCGCATTATGGAACATTATCCAACCTTAACTTGCGATATTTTAAAAGTGGGTCATCACGGTTCAGACACCGCTACCTCTAACGAATTTATTAAATACTTAAATCCAAAAGTTGCAGTAATTTCTTGCGGAAAGAACAATTTTTTCGGTCATCCTGCTAAAAATGTACTGGCAATATTAAATGCCAATCAAGTACAAATAAGGCGCACTGATTTAGAAGGAACGATTACATTTCGCACGATGTTTATCTAGTTTACGCAAGTAAAATGCCCTATAATAAGGGCATGATTTATTTGATAAGCGGCAAACAAAACATACGTTTGAAAAGCCAAATGAAAAAGATTGTAGAAAAATCTTTAGCAGAAGTTGATGCGATGAATTTCGTTAGATTTGATAGTTTGTTGACTCCAGTTCAAGAAATCGTTAAGGAAGCTAATTATTTGCCTTTGGGCTATGAGCACAAGGCGATTGTGATTGATAATCCGTATTACTTAATGAAAGAAAAGGGTCGAAATAAAGTCGAAAGCGAACAAGATTATCCTGCTTTAGTCAATTATTTGAGTAACCCTAATCCAGATGCTGATTTAATTTTTCTAGTTAATACAAATGATTCCTACATTAATAAAAAAATTGAAATATATGACTTAATAGAAAAAAACGGGCAAATCGTTGAAGTGCCCGAACCCGAGAAAAAACAATGGGTAGATATCGTAAAACAATATTTTAAGGAAAAATGGCCATCTCACATTGTTGATAGTGAAGCGATTAATGAAATTGCTAGAAGAACTGATGGAGATTACGCTTCTTTATTTAATAATGGAACGAAAGTCGCTTTATATTCGAATCGCATTACCTATCAATCTGTGTGCTTACTAATTACCCGTCCTTTAGAAGAAAACGCTTTCCTACTATTCAATTATTTAATTGAAGAAAGAAACGCTGAAGCTATAAGTTTATTCCGAGACTTGAAAACTAGCAATGTTGAACCAGTCATCTTAATTTCGATGATTGCCAATCAATTCAGGATATTGAATCGTGTTTCTTATTTATCGCGTCATGGTTATGATAGTGACCAAATAGCTAAAGAATTAGCTATTAATCCTATAAGAGCAAAAATCTTAAGAAAAAATAGCTTCGTTATCTCACGCAAAATCATCGATCAAACAATAGAAGCTTTATATCAACTAGACTTACAAATAAAAAGCGGTATTATAGACCGCTATTTCAGTTTTGAGCTATTCTTAATTAATTTTTCTCGTCAGTAATTACTTCAAAGTATTTACTAAGTCAGAGAGATGTGATTTTTGTCTGGCAGCTGTGTTTTTATGTTGCACGCCATCACTCACTGATTTATCGATTAAACGGAAAGCAGCATCTAATAATGCTTGGGCATTCGCTAAATCTTTGGCTTCGACTGCGAGTTTGACTTTTTTGACAGCAGTGCGAATTGCGGATTTTTTAGAAGCGTTTCTAAGGCGAGCTTTCTCGTTAGTTTTATTACGTTTGATTTGTGATTTTATGTTTGCCATAAAGTTACCTCTTTCTTGGTGTCGTGTGTAATATTATCAAAAGCCAACAAATAATGCAATTATTTATTTGTTTATCGATGCATTTTTCTTGAGTTTGACAATTTCAGTGACGAAATCGTTAACACAAGTGAGGAGACCATATTTCTCTTCCTCGATTTCAATATTGAACTCTTGATTGATGCGTTGGACCATTTCTACATAGTTCATGGAGTCGCCACCAAGGTCATCAATCCAATGATCTTCGTCATTAATTTTAAAAGTTGGAAGGAAAACAGTTTTAGAAAAAATATTTCTAACTTTTGGAACAACGTTATCAATAACTTCTTGCGGGAACTTGACCGTCGATTTCTTTTCTTTTTTGCCGTTTAGTTCTAAGTAGTTCGACGAACCATTTTCGATGTCTTTTTTAATTAAAAAGCGTTTTACCTTCATGTTATTCGCTAGTGGAAGATGATTTTTCGCAAAGTAGATGCGCGCAATTTTGGTATTGTGCGGCAAAGTAGTAGCGCGGACTTGTTTTTCGATTTTTTTCAAACTATCTTCATCGACATGATTACTAAGTTCTAAAACTAAAACAATATCTTCATGGAGTGCGTTGTTGGAGTTTGCCACTCCTAGCACACATAAGTTCACAACATCTTGTAAATCCTTGAAGTAAATTTCTAATTCATCAGGGAAAATGTTTTCGCCGTTTTCGTTAATGATGACATCTTTTGATCTGCCCTTCATAAGGAAACCGGTTGCTTCTTTTTTAACGATATCACCTGTATGAAGGAAACCATCATCTAAAACGGTATCTTTTTCTACGCCACCAATAATTTCCCTAACATGAATTGTAGGTGATTTAATTAGCAGTTCGTTTGTTTTGGAATCAACTTTATATGTGACGCCATGAAGTGGCTTACCGATATATCCTAATAACCGTTGTTTAACATCCGGAGAAAGTTCTACTGAAGTAACACCAACTTCTGTCATTCCATAACCATTATATAAAGGATATCCTAAACCATTAACAGTTTTTAAAGTATCAAGTGATAAGTATCCGCCACCAGAAATGCAGTAGACAACTTTCTTACCAAGGATTACTTTTTTAACTTTATTATTCACGAATTTCTTGCTGGCTAAACCAGCTTCTTTCGCATCGATTTCTTTTAAATTATAAGCAATCATTTTTTCTAATAAAGCTTGCTTTTCGGCGCTTTGGAGTGCGAACTTACGCTTAACGGATTGACTTAATGAGTCCCAAAATAGCGGCACACTATAGACGTGAGTGACGCCAGCTTTTTGACAAACACTTAATAAATCGGTTGGCGTATTGCTCTTTGGGAAGACCAAGGTTGTCCCATAGAATGTATACCATAAAAAGACAGCAACAAAGCCAAAAATGTGGTGAAATGGAACCATAGCCAAGATCTTAATTTTTCCATATTTTTGAGGATACATAATATCAACGCTGGTGTTGCCCATATCTAACGAGCAGCAAATTTGATTGACAAAATTAGCCCCGTTAAAAACCATCAGTTTTGCGTCACCAGTGGTGCCGCTTGAGGAAAACATCACTTCGTCGGCCCACACGGGATTAGCCAAAGGCTTTTTTGCGTTTTGTAGGATAGATATTAATTTGATTTTTGTGAAGTCGTATTGATTAATATCGTCGGTAACAATAGCGATTGCTTTGCTTTGTTTGGCGACATTAACAGTATTATCATAGCCAAGCTTTGCGTCTAATAGAATCGGTACAAAACCGCTCATTAATAGCCCCCAAAACACTTCGCCCCAACTTGGACAATTAGCGAGTTTTAGGATAACGCGATTAGTATCTTTTTTCTCGATATGAGTAACAAAATATTGCGCATATTTATTGATGTTAGCTTGCATATCGCGATAACGATATTTTTTCGTTTTATTATTAACGTCGAAATATTCGGCATAAACTTGCTTTTGGTTGCTAACAAATATTTCGTTATAGATATCACTAAATTGTTGTTTGGTGTTTAGCAGTTTGGCTGCTTTGTAAAGAAAAGAGGTAACGATTTCGGGTTTCTTGCTCATAATTATTATCCTTTATTTCACAGTGTAATATTCGACTTGCACAGCGTTTTGTTCAATCGTTAAGATGGCATAAGAGCCATCAAAACAATCCCTTGCATAACTAATTGCACCAGGATTAATCCACATTACACCATTAATGGTCTCGTTTCTACGAATATGTGTGTGTCCGTGGACAAAGATTTTCACTTCGCGCATTTTTGTCAACAAATTTGCGACATGCGGCTTATGCTGTACATACATCTTCCCATAAGGAGTGGGAATAAGGAAGTAGTCATTAAAATCCTTATAGCGATCGCAGTTACCACGCACTGAAATGAAAGGCTTAATAGCCTCTTCATCGCTTTCGCTATCTCCCGCGTGCAAATATAAATCCATCTGAGGATACATAGCTACTAAACGTTGCAGCGTGATGTTATCACCATGCGAATCACTTACTAATAATACTTTCATTGCTATATAATAACAAATAACGATTTATCATTTCAAAGATATTTCGTGCGTATGCTATTATCATTTTATATAATAAAAAATATCTCATTAACAATATATATATCCAAGGGATGTATTATTGATTGACCCCCAGGGGTCGCTTTTTCTTCCTTGGTAAAATATATAAGGATAGTCGCGGGACCTCTATAATAAAAATACTGCTAGACAGTCTGATTTCCATACTGAGGACGCGGCTTCCCTATTAAACGTTGTTT
>Ga0123334_1002408_pt1 | contig 21693 bp, 16 predicted proteins | sample BiotimSIPDNA_FD_89706 | JGI IMG/M metagenome (GOLD analysis project Ga0123334, IMG submission 89706) | Anaerobic biogas reactor microbial communites from Washington, USA - Biogas_R1 time_0 SIP DNA | ecosystem: Engineered > Bioreactor > Anaerobic > Unclassified | place: Washington, USA... | reverse complement strand
GGAGAGGCTGTTCTGCCTTGATCCGCCCTGGTGGAAAACTTCGACCGGCACCCCTGAATGTTTTGGTTCCCCCGGCACTGCTGCTAACAGTTATTCTTGATGGCAGCAATGGCGTTCAAACATTTCCTGCATACGAATGACATAAGTTTAACATTTCTTGTAAATAATTCAAGTGTTTTCACAAATCGGAAGATTGTTGGTTGTAGGTTTACGCTACATATTGGACATTGAGTAAAGAAAAAGGATAGCAGGAAGTGGAAACATCCGTTATTGTAATCGCGCTGAACAAAACAAGACGGAGGAAACCACAACCTGCTATGGATAAGATAACCCAAGACATGAAGTATCGGTATTCATTGGTGAATTATGCATTGAGGAAAGGAGTAAGCAAGGCCTCTCGCAAATACAACAAAGGACGCAGTTACATCTACTTCTGGATAAAGCGTTTTGATGGTGATATCAGCTCACTGGCGAGCCAGTCAAGAAGACCAAAACATCACCCTCAGCAGCACAGGCAGGATGAGATCGATTTAATCCGGCGGTATTAGAGCCGCAATCGGGAGTTAGGACTTTTAGAACTCTGGTTTAAACTGAGAAAGCAAGGCTACACGCGGCATTATGTCAGTCTTTATCGGGTCATTCGCAGGGAAGGCATGGGAAGGGAAAAAACGGCCAGGAAAAACAAGTACCAGCCCAAGCCCCACAAACAGATGCGCTATGTCGGGCAGAGAGTACAGGTGGATGTCAAGGCTGTACCCAGGGTGTGCATCCTGGACAAAAGCTGGAAGCGCTACTACCAATACACGGCTATCGATGAGTACAGTCGTTTGAGGTATTTGGAAGCTTTCCATACAGCAGACACCTTCTCTTCAGCCCTGTTCATTGAACATGCTTCAGCCTGGTTTACCAGAAAAGTAATCCGGATTGAATGTGTACAGACGGATAACGGGTTTGAATTTACAAAACGTTTTCTCAAGACCAAAGCTGATAGAAACCAGAGTTAGTTTGAGACCGTCCTAGGCCAAAAACGTATCAAACATAAGTTGATCAAACCTTATACCCCCAGGCATTATGGCAAAGTGAAGAGATGTCACAGGGAGGACCAAAAAAGTTTAAAAACAATCATGCATAGTTTTATTCTTTTGAGGATTTCATGCAAAAACTAAGTAGGCACAACCGGCGCAGTAACCATATCCCTATGCGTCCACTTTTGTTCTTATCACCTATTCAATTTCTAGAACAGAATGTCCAATATGTTTGACAAACCTACAATGTCAGATTGCGTGTCTTTTGACAAATTTCCATCGAAACCTGGAATCGATAATTATCTGTTTGTGACATGAAATAATCATTTATGATGAAGATGTCTCTTGCGCTAAATAGACAGAACCCTCCATTTTGCAACATGCAGAATCCCCCTAAGTTTTCTGAGTGTAGGCAGAATGTACATAGGTTGGTCTTTGGGGTCATAATTCATTGCATTTATGAGTTTGAACTTTGCTTAAAATAAAGTGGCGCTTCGTATCGCTAACACCACGATTAAAAGCACCAGGGTTGAATCGCCACGAAACGTTTCATCGAATATCCTCCATGAGTTAAGTTAAAAAAGACGAACAAATTAGAAGGTTATAGTCTCTACCACCACCCGGAGACTGATTGAAATATTGTAAAACAATATAATGTGAGATTCAATATTTGTGGGGTGAACTCTTTGTTTTTTAAGACTAAATCGAAAAAAATTGCTATTGATAATTCTAAAAAGACCTAATTCATTAACAAAGACGAAAGCCTTTACAGAAGATTTTTGGTGCTAATCACAAGGTAGATACTGATTTGGATTGTAGAACGCCTCGGTGGATACTTCTAGCGCCGAAGCATGAAACATGCTCCATAATAGCGTATAATAAACAAGTTGCTATATTAACTAATTTTTTCGCCCATTTAGGGGAGGATTGCATGAATGACTATCTGGAAATTGACATCAGGAAACTTCTAAAAAGTTTGCTATCAAGGTGGTACTGGATTATCGGAGTCACTCTGCTTGTTGGTATAACCGTGTTCCTTATGTTCTTTTTAAAGAAAGAAGCCTTTGAAGCCAAATCAAAAATTGCACTGATACAGCCAAGATTCGAAGCTGAATTCAACTCCAATATCACTACATCTGATCTTACTATGCCTTCAGAAGGATTTATCAACAATGCAGTACTAAGTACCGAGATCGTTCAGGAGCTGTTTTCAGCCCGGTCAAACCCCGAGAAAAACGATATTTCCTTGGAACAATTCGCTGAAAACAATCTGAATGTTGAACTTGAAAGCAAGGGGGCAATTGTCACCCTCATCGTCAAAGCCGAAACACCGGAAGAAGCTGCAAGTTTAGCAAATCATTGGGCAGAATTAGCAATAAAACAAATCAACTCAACCTACTTCGGTATCGACGTAGACCAGGTTGCTTATTTCCAGGAACAAATGGAAATTGCTAAAGCAGCCCGGCTTGAGAGTGGCAACGCCCTTGTTGAATTTGCTGCCAAAGACAATTCGAATTATCTTCAAATTGAGTTGGATAACATTAACGCCAAAGCAGGCGATATTTTACAGCGAAGTGCGGTCTTGGAAGCGGCTGAGTCAGATGTGATGGGGATCTTGAATTACCTTCAAGGTTACGATCTTGATGCCATCGCACGCCAGAGCGACCTGTTTAATTTCACTTTGATTCAAACGCGTGTTTATGGCAGCCCGGTTGTCAATGGATTAGCTGCCTCCCCTATTCAACTTCAGCTGGTTGTCAATTCTTCCAACGAACAGCTGACCAATCGTGATTTTATTGAAACCTTAAACAATTGGACAGAGGTGTTACGTTCCGAGATTACTGCCTTACAATCCGAGCATGCCGCCCTGTTATCTGAGGTCACTCCTCTCCAATCATCCATCAAGGCTATTCAACTGGAGCAGTTTTTGCTGGAGACGGATTACAGTCTCAATGAGTCCACCTTCAAAACCCTACAGACAAAACTGGAAGAAGTAACTCTTAATATCGAAACTGCGGATGGCAACGCCAGACTCCTGAGTGAAGCGCTTCCGCCACAAGAATCTGTACCCCATAACACCGTCAGGAACACACTGATCGCCTCGATAGCAGCTGGTGTGTTGACGTCAATAGTGATTCTGTTGATTGACTGGTGGAAGACCGACGAAGAAGCAGAGAAGGAACCTAAGGCTTAAATCAATGCCGGGGCAAAGAAAGGTATTAGATAAGCGAGGAATTCTGCTTGTGGTAATAGCCGTGGCAGTTATCGCGTTGATCCTCATTTTCAGCCCGGATGCGAAAGCGATCCATTTGCAAACTAAAGCCGGGGGAATTATTTCTGATTATGTTGCCAGTTTGGAACAGACAGAGGAATCGGAAATTGGTGTTTTCTGCTGCATCCTTCCAACCTTGTATCCTGACGCGCCAATAGGAACGGACCTGGACCAGGCAATATCCTGGCTAAAAGAAGCCAAATCGATCGCCCCTCGAAACGAATATAGCAGCTTCTTGTTGGGTCAGGCTTTTTGCCTTGCCCGGAATTATCCTGAAGCGATGGAAGAATTGAGCACATTTTATCTGCGAAGGAGTGATAATCCACTTGTAGTTGCCGAGTTAGGTTTCGCTCATCTTGCCAAGGAGATTTCCAGTTCCGATTCCCAGGAGGATTCAAAAGAGTATGAAATCGCTAACCTGTTGTTTAACCAGGCTGGATTTGGCACACGCTTTTTTGAGACTACGGGCGAAGAAGCCTACAAACAGGGTAAGTATAAAGACTCGTTGGTTTGGTTCAACATTGCAGAAAAATTCGGGACGTTAAACGAAGCAAACAACAGAAAACTGGCAATGTTGAAAGTTGCTTTCGAAAGAGCAACTGATATACCGTCGGATTTACCGATGACTACAATGGCTGAGGAAACTCAAGAGCTATTGATAAAACCTGGAATGTTTTTTCAACTTAACAATTGGCAACCTGTAGATGTCAGACGAATTGGCAACAACGAAGCTGCTGTTATCTGGTCAAATAATAACGCAATCGGTACTTTGATTAATGTCTCCGAACCTTCTGAATCCTGCCTACTAATTTCAGCGATTGATCAGAAACCTGCACCAACCCAATTGGCGATTTACTTGGACTACCAGAGAGTGTCAGAAATCGAACTAAGTGAAGGTGATGGTCAAATGAAAGAGTTCAAGGTTCAGATTACATTAGAGAAAGGTGTTTCTCTGGTAAGCATAAAACTTTTGAATGATTACTACTCTGCCAGTGAAGGTGACCGCAACGGCTACATCGCTTCAGTAATAATCAGCCCCTGTCAGAGTAACTAACTTGTAACATCGCATAGTAGTAAAATTGATTGATTAATCTTTATATCACGTGAAAGAACAATAATGATACCTGTTACGAAATCTTATTTACCCCCAATTGATGAGTATGTACATTATCTCCACAAAATATGGGAATCCAATCAGCTTACCAACAACGGTCAATTTGTGCAGGAATTGGAACTAAAACTCAAAGAGTATCTGGGTGTCAAGCATCTTTTCTTTGTTAGCAATGGAACTATCGCCTTGCAGATCGCGATAAAGGCGTTGGATTTGCATGGTGAAATCATCACTACTCCCTTCTCCTACGTAGCAACCACCTCCAGTATTGTGTGGGAGGGTTGTCAACCGGTTTTTGTCGATATTGACCCAAGGACGCTCTGTTTGGATCCAGTACGGATTGAAGAAACTATTACCCCCCAGACCACTGGGATTTTAGCAACGCATGTCTATGGTATTCCCTGTGACGTGGAGAAGATAAAAGAGGTCGCGCAGAAGCATAATCTCAAAATAATATACGATGCCGCTCATACTTTTGGGGTTAATTTCAAGGGGCAGTCTTTGGTTTCATATGGGGATATCTCTACACTGAGCTTTCATGCCACCAAGCTTTTCCATACAGTTGAAGGAGGAGCAATCATCACCGGCGATGACGAGATTGCACACCGCATTCGTTATATGCGAAACTTTGGACACAACGGTCCTGAGGATTTTTGGGGGTTAGGAATCAATGGTAAAAATTCTGAATTTCATGCTGCCATGGGGTTGTGTAACCTTCCATATCTGCCGGAAATTCTTTCTGGTCGACGGCAAGTAAGCGCATGGTATGATGAACTGTTAGTTGGATCAGGCTTGGTTCGTCCGACGTTGCCTGAGGGAACTGAATATAATTATGCTTACTATCCCGTGCTCTTTCCCTCGGAAGAGATGCTGGTAGGCACCCGCGACCGCCTAAATGCAGCTGATATTTATCCCAGGCGCTATTTCCACCCCTGCCTGGATGCTTTGCCTTATGTGGAAAGGGACAAGGCACCAATAGCCGAGTCAGCTTCTGCGAGAGTCTTATGCTTACCACTTTACCCTGATTTGGAACGATACAATGTTATCCAAATTGCCGGTATTATTCTAAACCGAGGTCTCGATTGAGCAAGCCATCAACTTTAGCAGAAGAAAGCCCAAACGTCACTATCGAATGGGTTGATAGAAACACTTTACCTAAGACACAACTCGTAGATTTGCTCAAGATTTTTGGTGATTTATTGCCTGATCCGTTAAGTGAGAGGGTAGACCTATCGACATATGCCGAAAAGCTTCAAAGGAATGCTGAAATCGCTTTAGCTTACCAAAACGAGCAGATAGTGGGCTTTCTCATAATGTATGCGAATGACAACGATACAAGAAAAGCGCACATTCCGCTCATAACGGTACTTCAAAGTTATCGAGGCAGGGGCATCGGCAAAGTATTAATTTCTCGGGCCATTGCATTAGCTCGGCAAAGAAAAATGCTGAATCTCTGGCTTACCGTAGATGATGATAATAAAGTTGCGCAACATGTCTATTCCCAATTACGCTTCGTAGTATCCGGTAAGGATGAAACCAAGTTGATTATGAGTCGTGATCTGAGCGCAAGCCCGTTGTTACTAGAGCCCCAGATTACAGCAATTGAGCCCGGCAATATCCTCGCTTCTGAACTTGGTTTAGATATCGACTTGAGAATAAAGAGGGATGATCTTTATCCATTCCCCGGAGGGGGCATCAAAGCCAGGAAAATTGGTTTCATTATGAAAAAAGCTATCGAAGATGGTTATGATGCAATTGTGACAAACGGGGGACCTCAATCGAATCATGCGAGATCTGCTGCGATCCTGGCTGCCAATCTGGGAATTAAATGCCACTTGGTGATTGTGTTGAAAGAAGGCAAAAAATATTCAAAAAGTGGAAACATCTTGTTGATGAAATTGACAGGAGCCAGTGTTGAGTACACGAGCAAGGACCTTCTATCAATGAGCATGGATCGAGCAATCGAAAATTTATCCAAGGAAGGGCATAAACCTCTGTACATTTGGGGTGGTGGTCATAACCTCCAAGGCACTATTGCGTTTGTCGAAGCAGCCGCAGAAGCGAGAGGTCAATGTGGAGATTGGATTCCAGATTATCTGATCTTAGCAAGTGGAACTGGCTCCACCCATGCTGGATTAGCAATAGGCTATGCTGATCTGGGTACCAAGGTTGTTGGAATATCGGTGGCACGTGAATCCGCCAGAGGTGGCAAGATAATAGAGGATTGTATCAACGATTATTACCAGCAGACTTCAATTCCCCCCGAAAAGGTAAATATCCATTTCCTGGATAATTGGACTTCTGGAGGATATGAAGAATACGAGGTACCTCTATTCAACATAATCGAAAAGGCTGCCAGGTGTGGTCAATTCTTTGATCCGACATATTCCGGAAAAGCTCTCCTGGGATTGACAGCCCTGGTAAATAATGGGGAAATCCCCAGGGAAAGTAAAGTGTTGTTATGGCATACAGGCGGCTTGATGAATCTGCAAGCCGTTTTACACTACACAGAAGGGACCTTTAGTCGATGAATTTTTTATTTTCCTGCATAGGCAAACGCGGTTACATTGCTGATTTTTTTCGACCTCATTTATCCAAAGGTGATCGGATTATCGGAACCAGTAATACTAAGTGGACTCCTGGATTTGAGCATTGTGATACGAACTATGTGTTGCCGGATATCAATCAGCCAAATTACATCTCCAGCGTGAAAGATATCTGCGAGAAAGAATCAGTAAATGCCATCCTATCCTTTTTTGATCCGGATGTGGTTGAACTTTCAAGGCATTTTGATGAGTTTCTCGAGATGGGCATTCAACCGGTTATTCCGAGGTCTGAAATTGCAGAAGTTTGTTTTGATAAGTACAAGACCTACATTTTTTTCGTTGAAAAGGGCTTTTCTACTGCGAAGACCTTCCTAGATTTTGAGGAGGTTATGGATCTGCATGCGGATGGTTCGCTCGCCTTCCCACTTTATGTCAAACCACGTCGTGGATTTGGCAGTTCGTTGACATTCAAAGCACGTAATGAGCTGGAGCTGAACGCTTTCTTTCATTATGCACCCGACATGATCATTCAAGAGGAAATGACAGGTGAACCGATCAATTTTGATATCCTCAACGACTTGAATGGAGAGGTGTTGTCTGTAAGCCCTTGGAGAAAATACCGATCCCGGATGGGAGAGACTGAACAGGCTGAGACATTTTTCAACCAGGATGTTTTAGATTTCGGAGTCCTACTTGGTTCAACCTTGAAACATATTGGTCCATTGGATGCAGACCTGTACATTAATGGTTCAGATGTTTCAGTATTGGAAGTAAACCTGAGATTCGGTGGTGGTTATCCAGTCTCCCATCTTGCAGGCGCTAACTTCCCTGAGAAAATTCTCAGATTGCTTAAGGGAGAGATCCTTTGTCCCGACATCGGTCAGTTTAAAGAAGGGGTTGTGATGATGAAGGATAACCGGATTATTGGCGGGTTACAGAGTGATTACTTTAAAAAGTTGCTTGGATAAAGTATGGACACTTTTCAGAATCTGCTCAAGAAAATTTCGAAGAAGTTCTTCACACTACGGATGCGGTCAAGGGGTTATTCTGCCTATTCTTCCAACAAAATTTTCGAGGCTGGATGGAATGATCTTTTACACAAGGATTCACTTCCGCTTCATAAAAAAATATGGGCACAAAAGAGAGGTTTTTTATCAGATAAAATCGAAATTTATGAACTGACCGAAGATAATTACCATAATTATTTATCTGATTTTGATTACCTCAAATTACATCCGATCAATGGCAGATATGGTGCATGGATCGACGACAAGTTAACCATGAAATTAATCTTGCACCCTTTTTCAGATTATTTACCTGACTTTTATTTCCATTTTGTCAATGGCGAGATCCTAAGGTTGATGGATTGCCCCAAAAGTTTCGGAGAGGATTTAGAGGGCATAATCTTATTGCTACAAGAAAAAGGTAGTCTTGCTGCAAAACCATTGGCAGGCACGGCAGGTATTGGTTTTTTCAAGTTTCATTTCGAAGGAGATAATTTTTTTCTAAATGATCAAATCCTCTCTAAGGATGAGATTAAAAGTCACCTTCAGGCTCTCTTGAAGCTACAAACCAGCTACCTGATCACAGAATATCTTTACCCTCATAAAGAACTTGCAAAAACATGGAATAAAACAGCGAATACAGTAAGAATCAAAATTCTTCGGGGCGAAAATAGAAAGCCTATCGTATTCCGCCCGGTTTCACGTTTTGGCACGACACAATCGGGAGTTGTCGATAATTCAGCAGCGGGGGGGATTTTTTGCGCCCTCGACCCAGTAGACGGATCATATAAAGAGGGATTAACTCTAGAGGAAAAATTAACAAAATATGAGTATCACCCCGACAGCATGGTCAAACTGGAGGGTCAGGTTCCTTACTGGTCCTGGATGCTGGATGTAATTTTTCAGATATGTGAGTATTTGCCACAACTTACTTACATGGGTTTCGATCTGGTCGTCACTGATGATGGATTCAAGATCATTGAAATTAACTCGCTTCCTAGCATTGAATATGGACAGGCTGAAGAACCCATTTTTAAAAATGAAGACACAGGACCTTTCTTCAGAAGATTGTTAACTGACGTAAGTATAAACTGAAATCATAAGAGAAAATGTGAATTATCCAGTTTTGGATATTTAAACTATGACGAACTTAAAACAAAAATCTATTAATGGCATGTTCTGGACGATCAGTGAGCGAATGAGCGTTCAAGTTGTTCAGTTTGTGGTGCAAATCATCCTTGCCAGGTTACTAGAGCCTGCTCAATTCGGGTTAATCGGGATGTTGATGATCTTCACTGCTGTGGCTCAATCAATCATGGATAGCGGTTTTGGTTCAGCGCTGATTCAGAAGAAAGATGCCGATCAGACTGATGCCTCTTCAATTTTTTTCTTCAACCTGCTGCTTGGAATAATCCTCGCCATAATACTGACCCTGCTTGCACCTCTAATCGCGCAGTTTTATAACCAACCAATCCTTACCCCACTCACCCGAGCATTGTCAATTACCTTGATTTTGAATGCTTTCAGCTTGGTGCAGACTTCTTTACTCGCAAAGAGACTGGACTTTAAAACCCAAATGAAAACCAGCTTGTTGGCTGTATTTATCTCCGGTGTGGTCGGAATCGTGATGGCTTTCCGGGGTTTCGGAGTGTGGAGCCTTGTTGCGCAGATGGTTTCGAAAAGTCTTTTCCAAGCCACTTTCCTATGGCTATTCAATGATTGGCGTCCTTCTGCAATTATTAGCTTCTCATCACTTAAATCAATGTTCGCCTTTGGGTCCAAGTTGTTGTTTTCGGGACTAATTGACACAATATTTCGGAATATCTATCAGACCTTTATTGGCAAAGTCTATTCACCTGCTGATTTAGGTTTCTACTCAAAGGCGAAAAGCATTGAAACTGCTGCTGTACAGTCCACCAGCTCATCATTGGGACAGGTGCTTTTTCCCAGCATGGTTCACCTGCAAAACGATTTGGACAGTCTAAAAAAGGCATATCGAAAGACAATTCGCCTTTCCCTATTTTTGCACTTTCCTCTTATGATCGGCTTATGGACGGTTGCTGAACCCTTGTTCCGTCTGCTTCTGACTGACAAGTGGGCGCCAAGCATCCCATATTTTCAAATCCTGTGCATTGTTGGAATGCTTTATCCACTGCACGTACTAAATTTGAATATTCTGAAAGTAAAAGGACGTTCTGATTTGTTTTTGAGGTTGGAAATTGTTAAACGCGCATTAGTCGTTTTAACGATTTTCACGACCTATCGATGGGGGATTATTGCAATATTGTATGGTCAGATAGCAACCTCTTTGATAGGTTATTTCTTAAATAGTTACTATTCTGGGCGCCTGATCAATTACAGCCAATGTAATCAAATCAAGGACCTCATTCCCTCATTTGGATCGGCAGTGATAATGGGTTTTATTATGTATTTGGTTGGCTTGCTGCCCGTTGACAGCCACTTGCTGAAAATCTTGTTCCAAACCCTTGCAGGGGTACTTGTTTATTTTCTGGTTAGTTTGAAGACAAGTTCGTCAGAGTTGAAGGAGTTCATGGAAATATTGCGTAATGTTATTAGAACACTACACTTAGGTATCCTAAGAATGACCAAAAGGGGGAAATCATGATATTACACTTCATGAATGACGAGAAATTTATCGATGCATTTATTGATCAATTTAATAAAACACATCCTGACCAATCAGTTGCCTATTATGTCATTGTGCCAGATACGAATGGTTTATTAAAACATGTAAAGAGCCCGGACGTTTTAAAAGTATATCTGAATAAGAAATCATTGAAACAAATCCTGAGAGCACACGAGGAAATTGAGATAATCTACCTTCATAACTTTCCGAAAAATACGTTATCGGTGTTTCGAGTTATTCCCAATGAAATTAGGATTGGATGGATCTTCTACGGCACAGAAGTATATAAAAACATGTTATCTACAAATATCCTTGACAGAAATTCAGAAAATATTTACCCGCTAATATTTAAGAAACACAAGAGACTTCTGAAGTTTGCACCAAATTTTTTAGTCAAACAGCTATTGATAACTCGTGAAAAAGTTTGGATGTTTAAATTGAATAAGCTCCTTCAAAGAATTAACTACTTCTGTCATTGGAATCGGTTTGATTATGACCGAATAAAGGAACTTTTCCCAAAATTTAAAGCGCAATTCATTGAATTTGGATATAACTATTCTTTTTCAGCTCATAATAATGTAGATCGAATAAATCATCCGCATTTTATTCATGGAGGAGGAACTAAGGGGACTATTATGGTGGGTCATGGTGCCAACCTTGCGTTAAATCACCTGACAATTTTTGAGCATCTCAGAAATTTCGATGGAAATGAATTCAATATAATTTGCCCATTGAGTTATGGAGATATGGATTATAAAGCACTATTACTCGAATATTTCCACAAAAACAATTTGTTAAATATTAATGTTATCCATGAGTTTATGTCTTTTCAAGAATATGTAAAACAATTATCTCAGATTGACGTTCTGGTAATGAATAATATTCGTAACCAAGGCGGGAGCAATATTGCACTTGCACTTGATCTGGGTAAAAAAGTATATATGAACGCAAGAAACACTAACTATCTTTTCTATAAAAAATTGGGTTTTATCATATATTCAACTGAAGAATTTTTAAGATCTCATGTAGATGAAATACTCACCCCCTTAGAACCCGAACAGAGAAATATTAACTATGAAAAAATTCACAGTTTGCCCGTCATGTCTATCCAGATATACAGTAATCTACCTTGAGAAGATTTTTTGTCTTCGAAGATCTGTTCAATAAGAGAAATTTGTTGTGATAAGAATCCCGGGTAAAGAGAAGGCAAAATAAAGAAGATTGGAGAGACATATGGATAAGTACTCTGTTGCGGTATGTGTATCCACGTATAAAAGACCTTTGGGTTTGGGACGTTTGCTTGAGTCACTGCGGACACAAAAGTTTGTTAACAATGAAGCACTGAGATGGAAAATTGTTGTAGTTGATAACGATGAATTAGCTACAAATGAAGACTATGTTAAAGCGCTTGGCAAAGATTTTCCGGTTCCAATAATATATGGGGTCCAACCTAAAAGAGGTATTGCCTCAGCTAGGAACCTTGCAGTGGAGCTGGCAGGCGATGTTGACTATGTAGCGTTTATTGATGATGATGAGGTAGCCGATCACGATTGGCTTGATACATTATTGATGGGCCTGATTCAATACAAGGCTGACATTGTTGCTGGACCTGTTTTGCCCGCTTTTGAAGTCACTCCAAAAGAATGGATCCTTCGTGGTGGTTTTTTTGACAGACCAAGGCATCAAACAGGTGAGGAAATCAAGCTTAGCGGTACAGGTAATATGCTGGTTTCACAAAAATGGTTATGCAAATGGCCTGGTCCATTTGACGAGCGGCTTAACTTTATTGGCGGATCAGATAGTTTGTTTTTTATAAATGCTTACAGGATGGGAGCCAAGATCATCTGGGTAGACGAAGCTACTGTAGATGAGTACAACTCCCCCCAAAGGGCTAATCTTAAATGGATCTTAAAGCGTAATTTACGTATGGGTAATACGATTGTTCATGTCGAGCGAATATCAGAAGAACCGATATGGAAGCGAATTATTAGAGTAATTAAATGTGGAGGACACCTGTTTGGAGGAATCTTATTGCTTATTCCTTATGGGTTATTCTTTGGTTTTGCCGGAATCGTAAAAAGCCTCTGTATCTTTTGCCGTGGGGTTGGAGAGTTAATTGGGAAACTTAGTTTTCAATATGAAATTTATAAGTAAAGAGTTTTTCTATTGTATTGATAGAGAAAATAATTCCTATGAGCTTTGTGAGATAATGAAGAAACAGGTAACTGGAATATGAAGCCATGAAAATTCATCTAAGACAAGATCTGTTTAAAGTAATTTTTCTATTGGTTTTCTGTTTTAGCGGTCTCCTATCGATAATTTCAATTATCAGTGGTCAGTTCAACTATCGCAACGGAATAACGGTTTCGTTATTAATACTTCCCTTAGTTTTGTTGGGTGGTCTTAAACTCGATAAGGTTACACTCTGGCATGTCGTGTTGAGTGTTGTGATCCTTTTATCTGGGTTAGTCAATAAATCAACTTTTCAACAAACCCTTTTTTTTCTCAGGAACGTAATCTTTTCCTACCTCATATACAATCTGGTGCAGCTCTGTGTTAGACAAGAGAACATTCGTCAGATCCTCAAGTGGTGTGTACTGGTTGCATTAGTTCAATTGCCAATTATTCTTATCCAAAAAGCGATTTACCCTTATCTACCCTCTGCTGTCCACCAGCGCATTTATGCTATTGACATAGGGACAGGTTCTTTTGACATCAACAATGACCCAGGGATGACCTTTTTTCTTGTCTTGATAATCATTTTTTTATTATTTGATAATAAGCGGAATTACTTCATTAAAAAAAAGTGGCTGATTCTCCCATGGCTGACACTGACAATTTTTATTGCCGAGGCTGAGATGCTAAAACTGATTGTATTGATGGTCTGGGGAATTTACTTACTGGTTAGGTTTAGGTCAAAGCAGATATTTTACGGTTTGTTAATCTTGATAATCCTGGTGGGAACACTGGCTTCTATTGGTGTTTTCAATAAACCAATTGAAAGCATGCTAAAAACGATAAAAGGGAGCCTTAGTGTGAGTGAGGGTGCCACCGAAAAGTTTTTATCGGGCAGTTATGCAAGAGGGGCAGCTATAAATTATTATCTTACCAGGGGAATTAGCTTGCTGGGGGACGGCCCATCGAAGTATATAGATGTTTTTACTCGACAAAAATTTGTTGGGAATAATGGTCATTTACTGGCTTTTTATTCTGAGGTTGGGCTTATGGGTTGGCTATCCAGTGTGATAATTTTTTTTGTTATCTCTTTTCCAAAAAGAAGAAAAAGAGACCATATCTACTGGAGCACTTTGCTTAGATTTATATCCTTGATGCTGCTAACTATTACCAGTTTCGTAATGGACAACACTGCCATTCTATTAATATTTAACATAATGTCGATGATATATTTGGTGCCTGAAAACACAAAGCCAATGCAGCAGCAAAGTGTTTCTGAAGAGAGATTGCCTGGCATAGATGCAATGGGGATTAGTGAGTGAAGATTTTGCATATTCATAATCACTACCTTCAGCCAGGCGGTGAAGATCAAGTTTTTGAAACTGAAACAAGGCTACTGGAAAATCATGGTCACACGGTATATGCATACACCCGGCACAATTCAGAACTCACTGGCTGGTCTGCATTGAAGCTGGGGATAAACACCATCTGGAATCGCGAAACATATAAATCAATCAACAACCTGCTTATCGAGATAAAACCTGATGTCTGTCACATTCATAATACTTTCCCCTTGATTTCACCGGCTGTTTATTATGCTTGTAAAAAACATCGTGTGCCTGTGGTGCAGAGACTTCCCAATTATCGATTAATCTGCCCGAACGCGTTTCTGATAAGGGGCGGAAAGATTTGCCTGGATTGTGTCGGAAAAGTGATTCCTTATCCAGGAGTCAGGCATACATGTTACCGAAACTCCACAATGCAATCCCTCGGTGTCGCCACTATGTTAACGATTCACAGGCTCATACGAACCTGGCAACGAAAGGTTGATGTCTTTGTCGCGCTCAATAGTTATGGAAAGCAGCTTTTTATCAAAGGTAGTATCCCGGGACAAAAAATAATGGTAAGCCCCAATGTGATCGATCCTCCACCTGAGCCTGCTGAAAAATTAGGTGATTACGCTGTCTATATCGGCAGATTGAGTCAGGAAAAAGGACTGGTTACACTCTTGAATGCCTGGGGTCAGTTGTCTGGTATTCCTCTACAAGTTGTCGGGGATGGACCATTGATGTCGGAGTTAGTCGAAAAAATGGAGACTGAGAACATAAACAACATAGCCTTCCTGGGGCGCAAGCCACATGAAGAAGCGCTGTCAATACTAAAGAATGCCAGATTGCTCATTTTTCCTTCAGAATGGCTGGAAACATTTGGTCTGGGTATCATAGAAGCATTTGCGTGTGGCGTTCCGGTCATTGCCTCGAGACAGAAAACCATTGAGGAAATTATCCAACACGGTGAGAATGGTCTCCTATTTGAACCTGGAGACACTTCTGATCTTGCTCGAACAGTAAGAGAGTGTTGGGATAAGCCGGACCTCTTAACTGCGATGGGGACAAAAGCACGAAATAGTTTTGAAACAAAGTATTCATGGCAGCAAAAATACGACTCTCTGATGGAGATTTATGAGCGAGCAATCCAGATCAACAACCAATGACTTGAATCTTCGGAATATCCTCGGCATGAGGGTCGATCCAACCAGTTATTCGCAGGTCTGTGAGCAGGTAGACAAATGGAGTTCTGAGCGAATTGGACGCTATATCTGCGTTGCCAACGTGCATATGACTATGGAGGCATATGACGACCCGCAATATCAACAGGTTGTTAACCAGGCTGATTTGGTAACCCCGGATGGTATGCCCCTGGTATGGACATTGAGGAAGATGGGGTATAAAAGTCAGCAGCGTGTTTATGGCCCAACTTTGACAGAAAAGGTTTTGCACTTAGCTTCTCAGCAGAAAATATCTGTCGGATTCTTTGGTAGTACAGACGCAGTCTTAGAAAAGCTCGTTCAGAAGGTTAGGCAAACGTATCCAGATATCGAGATTGGCTATGTATTCAGCCCACCATTTAAAGAGCTCACAAAGTCTGAAGATGAAGAGTTCATCAATCAGATTAACGATTCTGGCATCCGTGTCTTGTTTGTTGGATTGGGTTGTCCAAAGTAAGAAAAGTGGATGCACGACCACAGAGAGAAAGTATTGGCGGTGATGGTGGGCGTTGGAGCCGCTTTTGATTTTATTGCAGGCGTTAAACCCCAGGCACCGGATTGGATTCAGAGATCAGGCTTCGAATGGTTTTTTCGATTGATCACTGAGCCCAAAAGACTGTGGAAAAGGTATTTTTATAACAATCCCAGGTTTTTATATCACGTTGTAATTCAGTTATTGAGAAAACGAAAATAGACATACTGTTCATCAATAACAAGAAGTTTGCTTCGCGATTTTGTATCTTTTTTGTAAGGAGTGACTTATAATACTATCCTTGTCGTAATTAAAATATACTTATTTTTTATAGGGTTAGCATGCTCAAACGTTTTTCGACAAACCACGCTATATCATGTATGCTTCTCGATGCCATTTTTGCGGCGCTTGCGTTGTGGTTAGCTTTCCTATTTCGACCGATGGTGTCTGGATTTAGCACATTAATCATGGACATTCAGACTCCCAAACATATAAATACTTACGCTTATGTCCTGTTACCAATCATATGGGTCCTGGTCTTTCTCACTCGTGATCAATACAATCCGGAAAAGAACCTGAGAGTCGTGGATGAAGTGAGCGGTGTCTTCCTCAGCTCCATTATTGCTACAATTGTTCTTGCTGGTACGCTGTACCTTTCCGACCGAGAAATTTCCCGGGTCTTGTTTCTCACATTTATTTTATTAGCCACACTGTTTGCGTTGTTTCATCGTTTGATATATCGAATCATTTTTAAATTGTCAAAGAATCATCGAGTTGAAGAAAAACGGGTTCTGATTGTTGGCAGAGGACCTGTCGGCAAGAAATTGGCTGATCAAATCAATTCATATGCCAGTTTGGGGTACAGGGTTGTTGGCTTTGTTGATGATAATGTCCGTCTTCAACAACAAGATCCCACAGTATTCGGGACGATCGAGCAGATTGACGATATCATACAGAAATACCGGATCAACGACGTCCTCGTTGCACTCCCCAGGCGGGCTTATGCCAGATTGGATCTTGTAGTAAAAACAGTCCATACTTTGCCTGTAAGATTGTGGGTGATCCCCGATTATTTTCACCTTGCACTCAGCGAAGCTAAGATGCTGGATTTTGCCGGCATGCCCATGATCGACTTGCGCGCACCCGCATTAAACCACTACCAAAGATTGACGAAACGAATATTTGATCTTTCGATCACAATTCCCATGCTCATTCTTGCATCGCCCATTTTTGCCATCATTGCTTTACTGATCAAGCTGGATTCTCCAGGTCCGGTATTTTATGTATCCCAACGCATCATGGAAAACGGCGAGTACTTTGGCATGATCAAATTTCGAACAATGACGGTTAATGCTGATCAACTTTTAACTCAGATCATGCAAACAGACAAAGATGGCAATTTGGTGCACAAAAGACCTGACGATCCGAGGGTTACCAAGATTGGTAAATTTTTGCGCAAAACAAGTCTGGACGAATTACCGCAGTTGTTCAACATCATATCCGGCGATATGAGCTTGGTAGGTCCCCGACCCGAGTTACCGGAACTAGTTGATCGATATGAGTCTTGGCAACGTAAACGCTTCACTGTTCCACAAGGCGTCACAGGTTGGTGGCAAGTGAATGGACGCAGCGATAAACCCATGCACCTTAATACACAGGATGATCTCTACTATATCCAGCATTACTCCATCTGGCTGGATTTGCAGATCTTGTTGAAAACCATCATGGTTGTAATTAGAGGTAAAGGGGCGTTTTAGTCTTTTGAAAGCTAACGCTGCACTAAGTCTCCTGCAAAAAAAGCAGATATTTATACTGCTTTTTTTAGGTCTGATAGTCGGATTGACTTATGTTTTTGTTGTTCCGCCCTGGATGCATTATGATGAACCGGGTCATTTTGAATATGCCTGGTTAATTGCTAACCGGGACGAATTTCCCGAGGTGGGGGATTACGACCAGTATATGCGGCGGGAAGTGGCAGCGTCCATGATGGAACACCACTTTGATGAATACACAGGAGTGTCGACCAGCATTACCTCGATTACCGACCCGGTCAATCTCTTGATCCCTCAAGTGGGTGACCCACCGCTTTACTATTTTCTTGTTTCCTTACCCCTGCGCCTGGTAAAACATACCGACATTGCCTTCCAACTCTACCTCAGTCGGATGGTATCCCTGCTCCTATTTTTAGTTACAGTCTTGATTTCCTGGCAAATCGCCAGAGCCCTTTCCGGACCTGAACATCCCATGAATTGGATCTTACCCGGCTTTCTGATTGCCATCCCAGGTTTTGTTGATTTGATGACCGCGGTCAATAACGACGCACTGGCAATTCTGTCGTTTTCATTGTTTATTTGGGCGTCCACATTATTGCTGATGCGCGGTTTTTCATTTTGGCGTTTGGTTTTATTGCTTTTTTCTGTAGCATTATGCTTTTTTTCCAAAAATACAGCCTGGCTGGCAATCCCCTTAAGTTTGCCGGTTCTGTCGTTTAGTATTTTCAGGGGAAAAAGACAGAAATTCGTATGGATCGGACTGGCTATAATATTGATTACCGCTGGGTTGTTGGCTATTGACTGGGGCAAAACAACCCCAATCCACTATTCAACTGCAGAAGGACAGAATAATTTGGTGCGAGTTACTGATCCCAAGGCACCAAGTGGTCAATATATCCTCAGGCATACTGGAAAGCAATTTCATCAGACCATTACCCAGGAAAATCAAATAGCCGGAAAACTTGTCACATTCTCCGCCTATATCTGGGCTGATCAGGAAACGGAGATTAAATTCCCTGTGATTGGCCGGCTTGATGCGAAGACCATTGTTATTTCCGAAGAAAAAATCCAGGTAACAACTGAACCGACACTTCACAAAGCAATAATTGAGATGCCAGCCGGCAATTACATCGCCTGGCTTACTATGTTTGGAGCTTCTGACACACCAGTCTATTGGGATGAAATCACTTTGACCACCAAATCATCATCTACCATTCTTGAGCCCGGTGAAAATGAATATATCAATGTGATTAAGAACAGCTCGATTGAATCTGGATTCCCAAAATTATCAGACCGGGTTGATTGGTTACTAGCAAAAACGGGTCTCCACATTTCTGCATCCCAGATTGTCGAGTTGTTTGACTACAATAGCTCCGGTTGGTATCTTAATACCACTGCTTTTATGTTCTTCAGAACATTCTGGGGCTATTTTGGCTGGGGTGCCGTACCGTTGCTCGGCACCTATGCCTACGAAGGGCTAAAGATCCTGACGATTTTGTGCAGCCTAACTACCATTTTCTTCATAGTGAAGAATTTTAGATCAATCCCCAAAACAATCTTTTTCCTCTTTGCTGTCATTTTACTACTGCAGTTGTTTATGGTCTTTGCCAGGGGCGCTGGAAGTTGGTACTCAAGACGCTACTACCCTCCTTCCCGTTATTTTTACCCAGTAATTATTCCTGTGATTTTGTTTTTTTCATATGGGATTTATCGGCTTCTGGGAAGTATAAGATTGGGAACAAAGCCGGGTAAAGGACAAAAGGTTAGCACATGGCGAGTAAAGGGTTTGGTGTTTTTAGCCTTCATCTTCTTCATGATAATCTGGGGTATTATATCCATCAATTCGTATTACTTTTGACAATGGAGAATTATGTTCAAAAAATTGGTTTTGTTTTTAAGTGCCTTTTTATTGCTCCTAGGTGGTGGGAGAAGCCCGATAGAGACTGAGGCAAAGCAGAATGATAAAGATCTCTACCTTCCTGTAGTGACTACTCCACCCTCGCCAGTGTATCTACCTTTGGTCATGACACCCTGGTTGGATTCCACCTTTGGCGTTGAGGTCCATACCTTGGACAACACTGCAGCTTTATGGGCAGAGAACGCTGATACCTCCTGGGTGAGAATAAATGGACTCAATTGGTCGAATTACCAACCAAATAACAATTTCGAATTCTTTGCAGATCCTACACTTGAATATGAGTTGATCAATGCCAGTCGAATTGGAGCAAAAGCAATCCTGATTATCAACAGGACCCCGCTTTGGGCGCGTGAGTACACAAATTCCGTTTGCGGTCCAATCAAAACAGAAAAACTCGGAGACTTCGCAAATTTTATGAGAATGGTGGTGCAAAAGTATAGTCAGCCACCCTACAATGTACTATACTACGAACTTTGGAACGAGCCTGATCATTTTCTAGTCAGAGATAATCCTGATACACCGCGCGATGAGTCAAACATGCCTTATGGATGTTGGGGCAATTCAGCAGATACAACATTTTATGGCGGCGGATATTATGCTGACGTTTTAAAGGTCATCACCCCAGTCATGAAATCAGTCAACCCGAATATCAAAATTGTGTTGGGTGGGCTTCTTTTAGACTGTGATCCCGATACTGAGTGTGCTCAGAAATATATGTCTAATTATTTCGAAGGAGTCCTGAACGAAGGCGGTGCCAACTTTTTTGATGTGGTCAATTTTCATGCCTACAATTACTATTCTGCGAATACCAGTCCGATTCTAGCCGAGCGTGAGATACCTAATTGGAAGGATAGAGGTGGGCAGATTGAAGGAAAACTAGCTTTCCTTAAGCAAGTTATGGCAGAGTACAATATTTCAAAATCGATCATCCTCTCTGAGGCAGGTTTGATATGTTCTGGCTGCACGACATTTCCGGAAAAATTTGAGCAGGACAAAGCAGAATATGTCGTCTGGCTTTATACCCGGAATTGGGCGAAGGGATTGCTCGCCACAACCTGGTACACAATCGATAGGGGCGGTTGGCGGGGGACCGGTATGCTGGACGCAAACAACAACCCCTTACCAGCCTATAATGCCTTCCAAACCATGACTGAAACACTCTATGGAAATGATTTCTCCCAAGAAATCACCTCTTTTACAGGTGTTACTGTATTCGAGTTCATAAGGGGCTCAAAAACCTGGGTCCTGTTTTCGATGGATGGGAATCCGAAAGCTGTTAATACTAGTCAGTATGGTCAGATTACCCATGCATTTGATATGTATGGGAATCCTTGCGGTGAAGACACTTATTGTAATATTGATGCCAACGGTCAATTAACCTTTACACGGCCGGTTTACTTGCGCTTTGAATAGGTTATGATTTTAATCTGATGAAAACTTGAAGGTTTTTCACCTTAAGACCGTAACTAAATTAGTTACGGTCTTTTTTATCATCAAATGCAGTTGGGGATACGGGGCATCTGGGTCAAGAAACGCCCTGATGTAAGCAAAATTAGGTGACTAAAGTTCGAATAACCCTAAGGACAAATTCATCAATAATGTTCAATTGTTTTGTAACGACCTAATTACTACGGAGCTATCCTTTTTAATGGGATTAAGTTGTTTGCAATCATAAGGTCTGTTTCAAATGTAAATTGTAGATGTCTTCACTCCCTCTGGAACGACGGCTTAATAAAACTTCATCATAAAGTGATACAAAAAATCTTTCGAATATCAGCTATCCCCTGCTCAATGATAAAATTCACGCATTCAACCATTCGAGGTGATTATGGCACTCTTTAGAATCGATCATTCTTCCCAAACCGTTGGCGTGAATTTGCCGCTCAACCTGATCGTCCCCAACCCGGTCGCCCTGCAGGATAAGGCGCTCTCTTCCTTTAATATACTGTTCCTGCTGCACGGGCTCTCGGACGATGCCTCCGCCTGGCAGCGCTACACCAACATCGAGACCCTGGCGCGCAACCAGGAGCTGGTGGTGGTGATGCCGACCGTCGGGCGCAGTTTTTACGCCGATATGGATAACGGGCAAGCCTATTTCAGCTATCTAAGCGAGGAATTGCCCGATTACCTGCGCAAGGTGTTCCGGCTGGAGATGAACCGCGAGCAAATGCTGGTGGCGGGGCTTTCCATGGGCGGATACGGC
>Ga0123334_1002405_pt1 | contig 21708 bp, 22 predicted proteins | sample BiotimSIPDNA_FD_89706 | JGI IMG/M metagenome (GOLD analysis project Ga0123334, IMG submission 89706) | Anaerobic biogas reactor microbial communites from Washington, USA - Biogas_R1 time_0 SIP DNA | ecosystem: Engineered > Bioreactor > Anaerobic > Unclassified | place: Washington, USA... | reverse complement strand
TTTAGCCTTTCCCGTACCTGTGTTTTCTCTAATCGCAACTGAAATTTCCATAGTGACCCTCCTAAAAGTAGGCTATTATTATATATTCAAAACAACTACTTGTAAAAATACTTATCATACTTGAGATTAAAAGTTCGCTCACATTATAACATTCTCAAAGTATCTTGTAAACAGTTATTACCATCTTTTTCACTGCCGATCCCGAGGGGATTTCCATTCGTTATAATTTTCTTGATGACCACGGGAAACAGCCAAGGCTTTGTCAGGAACATCCTTGGTTATTGTTGAACCGGCTCCGACGGTAGCACCGGCGCCTATCGTCACTGGGGCTACTAAATTAGAGTTACTACCGATAAAAGCCCCATCGTTAATCACTGTTTGATGCTTGTTAACACCGTCGTAATTGCAGGTAATTGTTCCGGCGCCAATATTAACATTCTTACCGACCCTAGTGTCGCCAAGATAAGTTAAATGAGACGCCTTGCTTCCCGGTCCTAAGTGAGAACTCTTAATTTCTACAAAATCTCCTATTTTTACATGCTCATCACTAACCGTTCCCGGCCGAATATTGGCAAAAGGTCCTATCAAATTATTAGATCCAATACGCGCGCTAGTCACTTGGCTATAAGTTATCTCCGTATTATCTGCCACAACCGAATCGGTAATCCTAGTGTGTGGTCCAATCGTACAATTCTCACCGATTATTGTATCCCCAAATATGAAAGTACCGGGTAAAACAGTGGTATCGCGACCGATTTTGACTTGAGGGGCGATATAAGTAAAATTCGGATCATTAATGGTGACCCCTTGCTTCATCAATCCTTCATTAATTTTCAACTTCAAATTATGCTCAGTGGCGCTCAATTGGACGCGGTCATTAGGGCCCATTACCTGTTCCGCATCACCGGTTAACACTCCGGCAATGGGTAATCCTTGATCAACCAAAATTTTAAACACATCGGTCAAATAATATTCTCCTTGGGCATTACGGGGGGATAATAGTTTTAAAGTTTTTAACAAGCCCTGGATCTCAAAACAATATACACCGGTATTGACTTCCTTAATTTCTTTTTCTTCCGTAGACGCGTCTTTCTCCTCAACAATTCCCTTAATATTTCCTTGGGGATCTCTTAAAATTCTCCCATAACCGGTAGGGTTATTTAGTTTAGTAGTTAAAATCGCCGCTACCGCCTTTTGGTTTCTTTTTCGCAAAACTAATTCTTTGATTGTATCCGGTTCTAAAAGAGGTGTGTCCCCATATAAAACTAATAAGTCTCCATCCAATCCGCTTAAAGCCGTTTCAGCCATTAAAACCGCATGGCCTGTTCCCAGCTGTTCCCGCTGCCATATATATTGGTAATCCGGTCCTAACGACTGGATCACTTGTTCGCCTTCGAAACCCACGACCACTAATATTGAACCGGCGCCCGCCTGTTTAGCCGAGTCAATAACATATTGCAACATCGGACGGTCAAAAATTTTATGTAACACCTTAGGGTATGCCGACTTCATTCTAGTGCCTTGCCCGGCGGCCAAAACTATCGCATTCAAATTGGTCATTAAGATTCCCCCAACTTCTATTCTTCATCAATTCTTACGGTTAAGGCGAAAACGATCCGCTTACTATAAAAAAAGAACCCGAAAGAGTTCCAAAAGTTCATTATTAAGATGGCTGGGGCGGCTGGACTCGAACCAACGCATGCGGGAGTCAAAGTCCCGTGCCTTACCGACTTGGCTACGCCCCAGTGAATGCACCATTTAGTATACCAAATTGTCGTTCCCATTGTCAACAGTCAATTTGAAATGGGAAATTTTGATAAAAAAAAGCCAACTATACAGTCGGCCATAACTTACAAATAGTAAGTTAAACTCACTCGGCTTTTTCGTATTCTTTTAGAATTGCGCTTTGAATTACCTCCCGCGCTTCTGAAGTTATGGGATGGGCAATATCGCGAAATTCACCATCAGGTGTTTTACGGCTTGGCATGGCAACAAATAAACCATTCTGCCCCTCTATTACCCTGATATCCCTGACCACAAAAGCGTCATCAATTGTAATTGAAGCGATCGCTTTCATTTTTCCTTCGGTATTAACCTTTTTTAGACGTACGTCTGTGATGTTCATCCGTCCACTCACCTTTCTATGCTTGTTAATGGATACATAATAAATTCCATAATAATTTCAAATTTCCTTCTATTTTGAAAAAATAATTTCTATTTTTTTCTATCGCTGGTAGTTGGCGATTATACTGGGTTTGTCCAGGGTGATTAACGGACTTTCCTTAATTATTTTAAAAAAGCGGTTTAATAACGAAGGTGCAGCCTCCGTTATTTTGTTAATACCTCTCTTGCCAATTTTAAATCACTTGGTTTATCAACATCAATACCAACTTCCGGATAAAGGGAAACAATCCCCACCGCTTTCATCCCGAATATTTCGGTCACTCGGTTCTCAATCTCCTTAATAGTCAACACTCCAAACAATAATTTAAAAATATACAACCAGCCAAGCATTGCACATAATTTAAAAGGTTTCTTACGTAAAGCGATCGCCTTTTTTAAGGTATTAAATTTATCGTTGACGACCTCAGGGGAGAATAATACCAGATTCCCTCCGGTAAACGTACCTTCTTTTAGGCGAACATATGTTCTTTGAACCCCTGGATATTTTTGATCATTGACAGTCTTGGGAACAAATGAGTAATAAATTTCGCCTTCCCTAGCCCGACAGAGGTTTAAAAAGTCTTCCAAAGCCTCTTTAGTAATTAACGGTATATCTGAAGTTAATACTAAAACCGGCTCCCTCTCATTTAAAACCCTGATTCCATTCTCTAAACTTTCGATCATCGTAGGTCCAGGTTTTATAAAAGTAAATTGTCGAGGATTAGCTTGATGGTTTGAAAGCATCGATTCCGAACCGACTATCACTATCTTTTTGATTGATTGTACTCTTTCCAAGGCTAAAACAACATAATCCAGCATTGGCCGACCAGCGATCTCAATCTCCGCTTCATATTGCGCCGGGCTAACCTGCCGTAAAGGTCCTTTGTTTGGAGCCCCGGCCAATATTATTGCGTTCATTCAGCCACCCCCACATTTTTTATCTTGCTGAATCATACTCATCATGCTAGTTTCGGCATTCTCAATATGTTCATGGGCTAATTTACTAGCTAGTTCCCCATCCCGGGCTGAAATGGCTTCCACTATTTTACGATGCTCTTCCAATGCGTTTTTCATTCTACCCGGATATGAAAGTGAAGTGGTGCGAAAACGTTGTATCTGTTCCCTCAGATTATTTATTATCTGCGATAACCTTTGATTACGACTAGCCTGATAAAGAATACTGTGAAAGTCCGTATCGTTTGCTACTACCTTTTCCAAATCACCCTTATCAATTGCTTCCGCAATTCTTACCAGATAGCGTTCTAGCTCCTCCAATTCTTCTTCAGTGATCCGTTCAGCTGCCAATTCAGCTGCCAAGCCTTCCAAAGCACCCCGAATCTCAAATACATCCGCAATTTCTTTAAATGAAAGACCGGCCACATAGGCGCCTTTACGAGGAATCATCGCAACTAATCCCTCTAATTCAAGTTTTCGAATGGCCTCCCGGACAGGAGTCCGGCTGACACCCATCTCCTCTGCTAACTGAATCTCCATTAGGCGTTCTCCCGCCTGGAGTTGACCGGAGATAATAGCTTCTCTTATAGATTCGAATACCAGTTCACGTAAGGGTTTATAATTATCAAGCCGTATTGGAACTAAAGGTTGACGTCCCATATCTAACCCCACCTAACCTATTGATTTAAAAACTCCGTTAAGCAACCAAACCATTCCAAAGGTAATCCGCCTAAAAACGGTTCGACAATCTCCGGAGGTGGATCAAGGGTAAATACGGTCGGACCACTCCCCGACATTAAAGTATAATTAAGGCCGAACCTCTTAAAATAATCTTTCACTTGGAGGACCAAAGGATTTTCCTTCAAAACCACTGTTTCCAGAACATTACCCCAAATATCAAAGAGTCTTTTTAAATCTCCAATCTCTAAAGCGGTAACTACCCCAGGGATATTAGGGTGATCTCGAATCTCATCAACCTTAAGTTTTTGATAGATCAGCCCTGTGGCGATCGGTACTTTTGGAGTAACTAGTAGTACTTTACTTTTCAGAGCGGTTTTAACTGGAGTCAGTTCTTCTCCAATTCCTCTAGCCCGGGCGGTTCCTCTCATTATACAAAATGGAACATCCGCTCCCAGCCTTACTCCTAACTCCATTAATTCCGATTTTGATAAACCCAGTTCCCAAAGATTATTTACCCCAATTAGCACTGCTGCGGCATCAGCGCTACCGCCGGCTAATCCGGCCGCTACCGGAATTTTTTTGCTGATATTTATTTTTACTCCTTTGGAGACACCGCTTATTTCCTGAATTAAACGCGCAGCCCGCCAGGCAAGATTACGTTCATCCAGTGGAACCCCAGGCATATTACAGTTTAACTCGATTTTCACGGCTGGTTCCAATGTCAAAAAATCCGCTAATTCAATTGTTTGCATGACCATATCAACTTGGTGATATCCGTCGGGTCTTCGCGCTATAACATCCAAAGCTAAGTTTATTTTAGCCGGTGCTGAAATAATCATCTTTTAAATTCTCTCATTTTCATGTAATAATTATTAGCTGAAATTTTTTTAATTCCTGCTTTGATAAAGGGATTCCGATTAACCTTGGCCTATTTTGAGACTCACACAAAAAAACACCGGTAAAATACCAGTGCTAATATATATGGCCGTGCACCTTGCCTCGACCTAGTTCTCCCAAACGTACCGAATCAGCCAGCTCCAACCAGGCACCCTCACGGCACACAAAGAATCTTACTTACCGCTGCTTCCTTCCGGACCTGACGGGGTTTATAAGTTTTTGTCGCGTAAGACCCAATCATCAACACCGCTTAATCCGACCGGACTCAAGAAAACCGGCCTCAAACAAGGAATTACATCTTGCTATAGCGGGTTGCAAGTTACAGGGCACCGCTACCTCCCCATCTAGCACGACCATAAACTTTACTTAAAAATAAGTATATCTATTTTATCATATTCCAGGAAGGATTCAATAGTATTTTTATGGTTGTTCAATTTAAATCTAAAATCTTAAATCAAAGATTTACCCATTATTATAGTTGATAACTGTAAATTCTATTTCCAGAAATTACCAATAAATTAGGGTCATTATCATACAACTCGGTAATTCGTCCGATTGATCGTTCCTCCCATACCTTTAAGCCAAATAGACCCTCTCTAGCTTCGAATTTTCCGGAAAGTCCAACTATAACCGCATCTGCTATTCGGACCAATCTTGGAATAATAGCTTCATCCCAATCGACTTTCCATAAAAGTCGACCGGTCCAGCGGTGATAAACATGCAAATGGCCTCGATTTGAAGAATCGTTATAAAGAAGATACACTTCATCTTGACCGATGCTCAAATCCACTTGCCTTAACCCGCCGGCAAGATCAGTTTGCCAAGAAGCAACGCTCCTTCCGGTTTCGGAATCAAATATATTTAACTGACCATTATTTAATAAACAGACCATATAATCTTTATCAACCACTGGAACAGTTGCTAAAGGAGATTCGAATTTTTTCACCCATATTTTTTGGCCTGCTCTGTTTATCGCCCAAAGTTCTCCGGTTGGAAATACCAGTGCTACACGATCTGTTCCTCCGGAAGCAACTTCAATCTGAGCGATAGCGGGTAACTGCCAAATTTCTTGTCCATCCTCCCAATTAAATGCCCGCACCAGCCCTGTTTGTTCCACTACTATTATGGTATCATTTACTAGGTTATATTTGATCATCTCCGGCAAGCGCCGGTCCCAAATATCCGTAAAGCTATAGATATTAATCAGTTCCAAACTATATACTTTTAAAAATTGAGTATTTTTAACTAAGTAACGATCTTTATAAGCCTGATGCGGTTTGAGACCAATTTTAATACGCCTTTTTAACCTACCGCTTTCAGGATTGATAATTTCCAACGATTGGAGCGTATTGATGACTAATGAGAGATTATATTGGGAAATTGACTCGATCCGGTCAATAGTTTCCCTGCTCCAGATCACTCTTGGTTGACGGTTTAAACTTCCGGCCCTTGGAGATTGGTTCCTGGAGGCGCCCAACCATACTTTGAGTTCGATTCGAAATTGGTTTTCCTCAGTCCAATACCGGAGCGGCCTAAAATCAACTACTCCGATCTCTTCTTGAAGCGTAACCAGATCTTTTTCACGGTCATTATTAGTTAATAATGACCGATTTGGATCAACTTCACGGGCCAAGGCAAAGGCCTTACGTAATCCGTTTTCCATAGCCTCTCGATAAACTTGCAATTGGTCCGGACCGGATTGTGCAACACCGATTACCGTAAAATCCCGCGGTTCTATACCGGAAACCGCTCCCTGAACAATCCCGATTGTAGATCCAAAGGTGATCACTAGCATAACTAAGGTGGGAATTATTTTTCTAAACCCATCCATAAAAATCTCCTTGATGAAAATTTTCGAACTCTTTATAAATTATCGGTCGGCGTAATCATTTACTAAAGTCGTGTCTTTTATTAAGAATTTAGCTTAAATAATGCAATTCTATGGGATGAGGTAAAATAGGTCATCTTAAGTATCCTTCTAATAATGTCCGTACCGCCTCTTCCTCATTTAAGCCGAAAGTCATCAACTTAATAATCTGTTCTCCGGAGATTTTACCAATAGCAGCTTCGTGTGTAAGCTCCGCTTCCTCGTTTTTCGCCCATATTTCAGGTAAGGAACGGATATCAGCCTCTCCCATGATAATCGAATCGCAGGACAAATGCCCTTTGCATTTACCATACCCGATTAAAGCCGCTTTAAAGATTTGAACCGAATGATCCTGGCCAACGGAACGGGTCAGTACCTCAGCATTGCTCCCCTCTCCTTGGAGGTGGACGATGATCTCGGAGTTTGCATGTTGTCTCTCATGGGTCAGCAACCGTTCGTTCATGATTAAGCGACTTTGGGCGCCTTGATATACTTCAGTTTTACGATCGGTATTGTCGATTCCCTTTATTTGAACCATTTCCAGCTCCGCAGTGGCCCCGTCCTCTAAATGAATGATCGTTACCGGGTTTAAAACCCTTTCCCCTGTACCGCCCCCTGCGCCATAATGCTTTTCTACATAACGCAATTGGGCCCCTTTTCGAACATAAAACTCATGAATGCCGTCATGGCGGCTTTTTCCGGACGTAGTATGAATTCCACATCCGGCTACAACCAATACATCGGAACCGGCCCCAATTTCAAAAGTATTATAAACCACATCATGCAAATCAGGAATGGTTAGGATAACCGGTATATGTAATGATTGATCGATCGTTCCCGGATCGATCCGTACATCTATTCCAGGCCGATCTTCCTTAGGAGTGATTGTGATCCCATCTTTCGACTCTCTACCAACAGCGACACCGTTTTTACGGATGTTAAACGCTCCTTGCGGGACCCTATGTAGATCAGCGACTTCTCGTAATAATTCTTTATCTAGAACATTGAGATCCATAGTTTTCTTCCTCCCCAAGACATATCTTACGCCAACGGCATTGAATCCCTTCCATGATCAATGGACGGATCGCATCCATCTTTCCTTGCTTTTGAACTTTACCTTCAGCGACCACAATAATCTCATCCGCCGCCTCTAGAAATTTTTCGCTATGAGATATGATAATGGTGGTCCTGTCCTCAGCCTGACGATGAGAGTTAATCACCAAATTCAATAATTGTTCAAATCCCCATAAATCAACTCCGGCTTCTGGTTCATCTAAGATAGCCACTTTAGTCCGGCTTAGCAATACCGAGGCAACTTCCAAACGTTTCATTTCACCGCCGGAAAGGGAGTTATCAGCTATTCGCTCTAAATAATCTTCCGGACAGAGGCCGATTTTAACCATTATTGATCGAAGTTCTTTGAGATTCACATCAGGATTGGCAAGTTTCAATAATCTTTCGATTTCAATTCCTTTAAAACGGGGAGGACTTTGAAAGGCGTAACGAATTCCCCGTTTACCCCGTTCAGTTATACTCAATCCGGAGATATCCTCTCCATTATAAAGAATTTTTCCAGAAAAAGGCTGATAAATACCCATAATTATTTTGGCGATCGAGGTCTTTCCTCCCCCATTGGGCCCAGTTATGACATATATTTTTCCCGGATCAAATCTTAGTGAAATTTCATTTAATATTTCCGTCTCTTCTCGACCTTGACCCAGTTTCAAGCTAATCTTTTCTAAAGTTATCATCATAATCACTCCTAACTATTTCACTTTATTCGAGGTCTTTTATATTTTTCCTTGTGGATGGAAACCTCGAAATAACTATTATCATTCAGTAAATATTATTCCCCCTTATTAAAACAAATCAGTCATTATCTATCAACCTTAATTCGTCAAAACATACAAAAAACCAGCCAAAAAGCTGGTTAAATTATATTTGAATGGCGGAGAGATAGGGATTCGAACCCTAGAGGCTGTTACACCTACACGCGCTCCAGGCGTGCGCCTTCGACCACTCGGCCATCTCTCCTAATTTTAAAGCATATTAACATCGCTTAAACATTATAACAGAATTTGCTTTTCTAATAAAGCTTTTTTTATTAACATTTAATGGCGGAGAGAGCGAGATTCGAACTCGCGAGGGACGTGAATCCCTACCCGCTTTCGAGGCGGGCGCTTTCAACCGCTCAGCCATCTCTCCAGAAGTTGTTCTTTTAATTCTTATCGTTTTCCCTTAAAAAAATCTTTCAACAAAAAGCCACATTCCTGATCCATCACACCACCAGTCACATCCAAGCGGTGATTAAGACGGAGATCCTGAACAATATTCATAATGCTTCCTGCAGCCCCTGCTTTAGGATCCGAAGCGCCATAAACTAAGCGATTGATCCTGGCCATCACCATTGCTCCGGCACACATCGGACAAGGTTCTAAAGTAGTATAGAGCGTTGCTCCTAAAAGTCGCCAGTGTCTCTTAACCTTTGCTGCCTCGCGGATAGCCAATACTTCAGCATGAGCGGTAGGATCCCCGGTTGTTTCCCGCAAATTATGGGCTTTAGCAATAATTTTGTCATTTATAACAATTACTGCTCCGATGGGAACTTCTCCCTCCCGGGCAGCTTCACCGGCTTCCAGAATTGCTTGCTCCATGAAAACTTGGTCCATTTCAAGATTACGGTCCGGAAGAAAGGATTTATTCATATTTAGACACCAACATTATCTTACCATAAACCCTAAACCCGTTTCAAGGTGAGTTTTAGAAAAATCTAAGGTTTATCTTCCTAATCTTTATATTTTATGAAATTTCAAGAAATATGTATAATTGCCAATTTGATAGTGATCTCTTTCAAATTTAATTAAACCTTAACTGCATATTCTTTCTTTGTTGTCATATTATTAAGGAGATGATATAATTTAGATAATTTAATTAATAATTAAATAAAATTGCTGCCCATCGCTTATATATACTTCTGATCAGGTTAATAATGCCCCACTTATTATATATTTTATTCTCCAAAAAGAAAATACTATTGATGCTTGACAATTGACCCGTAGCTGAGGTGATCCAATTGCTCAAACATATCCATAAAGCCAAATCAATCAGGGAAAGAACGTACTTTCGGCAGATAAGATCAAGTATTATTATCATCATAACGATCAGTTCTTATTGGTTAATTCACCGCAATTGGCAATTTATCAATTATTGTTTAACTTTTCTCGGTGTTTTACTATTAATTATCGATTATCAACGATCCACTAAAGACTTGGCCAATCATCACCTTAAACTTCCGGATCTCACCATTATCTTTCTTTTTAATATTTTTTTAATAGGTATTTTTTTAATAACAGGAGCTTCTCAGAGCCCTTTACTTGGTATTCTATTGCTTCCGGTCATTTTATTCGGAGCTGAATATGGAACGGTAATTAGCGCTTGGAATTATCTAACAATGATTGTTTTATTTACTTTTAGCTTAATATTTGGCGTAACTCCTATTAAGATAAATAGCTTGGTTCATTATATTACCTTAATTTTCGTCACCGGCGCTTATTTAGCGACACTCAGAAATTATCACCGTTCTAATAGGCATTATCAAAGAAAAATCGAACGGTTGGTGTTTAACGATGAATTAACCGGTCTTTATAATCGTCGTTTTCTTAAATCCGCAGTTCAAAGAAAAATTAAGGATAAAAATCAATTTGGATTAATTTTATTCGATATTAATTATTTTAAATATTATAATGACTATTGGGGACATGCGGCAGGAGATATTCTTTTGATCAGTATTGGAAAAGTCCTCCACCAAAGTGTTCGTTCCCAAGATATCGTAGTCCGGCACTCAGGTGACGAATTTATAGTGGTATTGCCGGAAGCTGATCGTAGAACGATTGAAGCCATAATTAATAATATAATTCAATCTATTGACTCGTTTAATTTTCCCGGTGAAGAATGTTTTCCCAATCAAAAACTCTCACTATCATACGGCTTCTCTGTTTTCCCAGATGATGCCCGGTATTATCAAGATTTATTCACCACTGCCGACCATGCCCTTTACAATTATAAAAAAGAAAATTTCCATTGATTAGATTAGTTTATTTCTTCTAAATATCCAAGTTTCGGACTTCAGAAGCGTGGGTTTGAATGTATTCCTTGCGGGGCTCAACTTTGTCTCCCATTAACATTGAAAAAGTCTGATCAGCCTCTACCGCATCCTCCAATGTAACCCTAAGAATAGTCCTGGACTCAGGATTCATAGTGGTCTCCCATAATTGATCGGCATTCATTTCACCCAAACCCTTATAGCGTTGAACAGTAATATTTTGGCGACCAATCTTCTGCAACAATTCTTCTAGTTCTTTATCAGAATATACATAATATTCATTTTTTTGTTGTTTGATATAGTATAGCGGCGGCTGGGCAATGTATACATACCCATTTTCCACTAGCGGTTTCATAAACCGATAAAAAAACGTCAGTAATAATGTCCTAATATGTGCACCGTCCACATCGGCATCGGTCATAGTCACGATCTTATGGTACCTTAATTTCGGCAGCTCGAAATCATCGCCAAATCCGGTTCCCAAAGCAGTGATCATTGATTTTATCTCATCATTGCTTAAAATTCTATCCAAACTAGCCTTTTCAACATTTAATATTTTACCACGCAAAGGTAAAATCGCTTGGAACCTTCGATCCCGACCTTGTTTGGCCGAACCTCCGGCCGAGTCTCCCTCAACCAGGAATAGTTCAGATAATTCCGGTTCCTTAAATGAACAATCAGCTAGTTTTCCAGGGAGAGAACTCACTTCCAAAGCATTTTTACGTCGGGTTAGTTCTTTGGCTTTCCGTGCGGCCTCCCTGGCTCTCGCCGCTAATAAACATTTGTCAATAATTTTTTTGGCGACAGCCGGGTTTTCTTCGAAAAATTCGGATAATCCTTCATTTACTATAGATTCGACTATCCCTTTCATTTCACTATTTCCAAGCTTAGTCTTTGTTTGACCTTCAAATTGAGGGTATTTCAATTTAACACTTAATACAGCAGTTAATCCTTCCCGGATATCATCACCGGAAAGGCCTGATTCCGATTCTTTAAGTAGATTATTTTTGCGAGCATAATCATTAATACTTCTGGTTAAAGCGGATCGAAATCCAGTTAAATGGGTGCCTCCCTCGTGAGTATTAATATTATTAGCAAAGGTAAAAACACTCTCCACATAACTGTCGTTATATTGAATTGCAACTTCGATCTCATTCTCTTCAAAAATTTTTTGGATATAAATTACTTCGCGGTGAATCGGATCCTTGGTTTTATTCAGATGTTCAACGAAGGACACGATCCCTCCTTGATATTGATACGTGGTTTCTTTACTGTTTTTTTCATCTTTAACAATTATCTTGACACCTTTATTTAAAAACGCTAACTCCCGGAAACGATAAGTAAGATAGTCAAAATTAAATTCACATACTTCAAAAATCTCCGAATCGGGATAAAACTTAATCACTGTTCCTGTTTCTTCAGTTGTCCCAATCATTTTTACCGCTTCTTCAGGTATGCCTTTACGGTATTGTTGATAATACAACTTTCCGTCTCTTTTGACCCATACTTCAAGCTTCTCAGATAGGGCGTTTACCACCGATACTCCAACTCCATGTAATCCACCGGATACCTTGTAGCCATCTCCTCCAAACTTACCCCCGGCATGTAAAATTGTTAAAACTACTTCCAAAGCAGACCTTTTTTCTTTAGGGTGAATATCTACCGGTATCCCCCGTCCATTGTCTTCAACTGTTACCGAGCCATCTTCATTCAAAGTGACTATAATTTGGTCGCAAACTCCGGCTAAAGCTTCATCAATGCTATTATCTACTACTTCATAGACTAAATGGTGTAAACCTTTAGTGCATGTACTACCAATATACATACTGGGACGACGCCGAACAGCCTCCAACCCTTCTAATACTTGAATTTGGTCGGCATTATAGTTTGGAGCGCCGTTTTTCGGCTTTAAATTGTTCATTTCTTCCTGCATTATTTGAATCTCCTTCCAGGAAACCTATTCGCTTAAATTATCAACAAAATCAGCTCTTTTTCTCAGAGTTAAAGATGAAATAGGAGATAAATAGATATCTTTGTCCGTAATCACAATCGATTTATATTCTTCTTGATCTAAATTGGCAATAAAACCTTCCTCTTGAGCTGTTTTTAAAAACTCTTTGGAGCTATTGGCTCCTAATACGCTATCAGCATTTAGAATAGCAACTAAACTTTTAGAATTGATTAATTTATCTCCGCCCAAGTGAATAAACATGGTTTTCCCTCCTAATATTTTTCACTATTAAGCCCCGATTATATTATTATATCTTCATTTGACAACAAGGGCAATATCGATAATCACCGGTAATTACAGTTTGGCAATTTTGGCAATGATGTCCCCCTTCTGCTAAAACTTGTTTTTGATTAAGGTAAAAAGAATAAATTAATTTAGAAAATGTTTCTGCCAAACCTGGATCCTGAATTGTAGTTGAACAATTTTCGATTATCCCTTTTTCCGTTTCCGTTAGCGAATATTTTACTTTTCGGGGATTGTTCCGGGTTTTAGAAAGGGAAACTGTTCCAATTTTAATCTTGATCCCCTTAATGATATTTTTTCCTAGTATCTTTTGAAACCGCTTAACTATCTCCACCGATAATAACGAAACTTGATGGGCTAAAGCCGGGTTTTCAGTTTGAAGATATAAAAAGCCATTTCGATAGCGGACCGCTTCTACTTTGGAGGCAATCTCCGTTCCAGCTACTCTCGGCCAATAATATACGGATAGTTCTCCTTTTAGCCGAGACCAAGATCCGTTTTTGCGAAAAAATTTTTCGATAATACTCATAAAGCTAATACTGGACATGGTCAATTTCTCCCTGTTCAACTAGGAAAAAAATGGTATGTTGATTATTAATCGGAAAATCCTGTTTGCTGGTGGAAGTTAAAAAAGTCTGTGATGAGCTGATTAATAATTGCAATAAATGTTGTTTTCGTTGATCATCAAATTCCGACATTACATCGTCTAATAAAATTAATGGATTTAGACCCCGCGCTTCCTTGATCTTTTCAATCAAGCCCAATTTTAATGCTAATGCAGCAGTCCGTTGCTGTCCTTGAGAACCAAAATTCTTTAGTTCAATTTTTTGATTTATTATTAACCTTAAGTCATCCCGGTGCGGTCCTACTAAAGTAACCCCTCTTCGTAATTCTGTTCCTTTTAGATTTTGAAGTTCCTCACCAAAAGCATTCTTGATTACTTCCTCATCCTCCGGAAGTTTTTGACCATTAAAACTTAAATATTCCAAGTCTAAATCTTCCTTTGCACCGCTAATTACATGTTGCGCTTCTGCAATAAATGGTTTAACCTCATTTATCAGAGAAATTCGATACCTAATTACCTTAGTCCCTTTTTCAACCAATTGTTCGTTCCAGGCATCCAATTCTTCCGGATTAACAAACCCTTGTTTCAAAAGCCGATTACGCTGTTGTAACACTTTATAGAAAGCGTAATATACAAATCGATAATTAGGATCAATTTGTGCTAAATATACATCAATAAAATCGCGGCGTAGTTGGGGCGCTCCTTTTACTATTTGTAAATCGTCAGGTGAAAATACTACAATTGGGATCCGTCCGAAAATAGAGTTGTTTTTTACAATCTGCCCATTAACTTTGATTCTTTTTTCTTTTGTCCCAATCCCAATTTCTATTTGAAGATCATAATCGCTTTCTTGAAAATATCCTCTACAAAAACAGTATTCTTCCTCCCATTTAATTAAGTCAAAATCTTTTTTAGCCCTTACTGGTTTACCAAGACAAAGTAAAGCAATTGATTCCAACAAATTAGTCTTTCCTTGAGCGTTCTTTCCATAAATAATATTGACTTGTTCTGAAAAATCGAGGGTAAGTTTCCGGTAATTTCTAAAATTTTTTAATTCCAAATGCTTAAGGTACATTAGTTTTCCTTAATTTTTTTAATCTCTTTTTACGATAACTTTAATTTTATTATAACTTACTTGGTCACCAGGATATATTTTCCGTCCTCGGCGTACTTCTATTTCTTCATTTACTAAAACCTTTCCTTCCTCGATCACAAATTTCGCTTCACTTCCCATGTTCACCACATTTGCTAATTTTAATAGTTGATCTAATTTGATAAACTCCGTTTTTAATAGTATTTCTTTTTTATCCACTATATCCACCGTTTTTCCACAATATTATTCATTTCCATTAGTATTTCAATAACTTGCCTCTTTCAACCACTGCTAAATCCTCTTAGCCATTAATTAATAAAACCAGGTTTCCCTGGTTAAGCCGACACCAACTGCAATATGGATCGATTTAAAAAAATCCAAGTTGTAAGTTTATGTAAAATGTTTTCCTTAGTTTGACAATTTAAGAGGCATTACAACATAAATATAATCGTCTTTTTCATTGATTTGCATTAAAGCCGGTTTTTGTTCTTGGATATATTTAAACAGGATTTCCTCAGCATCGACTGTTTTTAAAAAATCTAATAGAAATCTAACATTAAAGCCAATTTCAATCTCCTGTCCTTCAAAATCAACCGGAATTTCCTCATAAGATTTTCCTTTATCCGGTTCTTTAGCAGTAATAATAACTCCTTTATCGGACACAGAAAGACGAATTGAATTACTTACTAAGGAAGTTCTTTCCAAGGCTTCAATTAACATACTTCGATTGATTAAGATACTTCCTTGAAACTCTTTGGGGATAACCTGTTCATACCGGGGAAATTGCGCTTCAACTAATCTTGAGGAAAAAGTAACCCCCGCTCCGGTAAGATAAATTAATTTCTCACCAATATAAATATCGATATTTTCCTCGGGATTGGCTCCAAAAATATTGGATATTTCCTTTAAAGCTCTGACTGGTACTAAAGCTGTCTTTTGGATTCCCGTTTTTACCGGAATATCTTTAACTGCTAATCGATTCACGTCGGTAGCTACCAATCTTAAGCGGTCACTTGAGCTTTCCCATTGAATACTGGATAAAAACGGACGAGGGTCATCTGCCAAAGTAGCATAAATTGTTTGACGAATTGCCTCTTTTAATTTTTCACTATTAATTTCCAATTTTTCTCCATTTTTAATATCCGGTAAAGTAGGAAACTCCTCAACCGGTAAAATAGGCAACTGATACGACGAATGCTTACTTACAATCGAAACCGTTTTCGAATTTTCATCTAACTCAATTTCGATCGGATTCTGAGGTAAATGTCTCACTATTTCCACAAAAGTTTTTCCAGGTAAAACTACAATCCCAGGCTTATGTATTTGAACATTCGGGATATTAACTTCAATGGCAATTTCCAGATCAGTAGCGACACAACGTAATTTAGCATCTTTTGTTTCGAGCATAATTCCTGTTAAAATCGGTAAGGTTGATTTAGTGGCAATTGCTCGTACTACAATTTGTAGAAAATGAGATAAGTCTTCTTGAGCGCAATTGAATTTCATAAAAATGCCTCCTCTTTTCCCCAGAACTAATGATTCTTTATGTATTTTATTTAAGTATATATAAAAATAATAGTAGTAATAGTAAGTGTTGATAATGTTAATAACTGCAGAATACCTCGTATTAAATAGGCTTTTTTATTAAATCAATTTGTGGATAAATAATGGGTTATCGACAAATCAACATGATTCACAACCAAAAAAAATATGTGTAAAAAAAAGATCAACAGAAAAAAAGAACTTATCCTCTGATCAACAACCTAGTTTGTGAATTAAAGTTTTAATAATCCGATCTATCTCAGGATCTTCTTGTATTGAATTTTGAATTTTTTCATAGGCATGAATAACTGTAGAATGATCCCTTCCGCCAAATTCTTCACCGATTTTTGGCAGAGAATAATCAGTTAATTCCCTAATAATATACATTGCTATCTGCCGTGGAAAAGTAATATTTCTGGTACGGCGCTGCGCTTTAAGATCTTCTATTTCAATATTAAAGTATTCGGCAACAGCCTGTTGAATTAGGGGAATGGTAACCCGCTGCGTTTTTGAAGAAGAGATAACATCTTTTAACACTTCGTTTGCCATTTCTAAACTAATTTGTTTATTATGAAAAGAGGCAAAAGCAATTATTCTAATTAAAGCTCCTTCAAGTTCACGAATATTTGAATTAATCTGGTCGGCGATATTTACAATTACATCATTGGGTAAATGCCAACCTTCGATCGAAGCCTTTTTTCTTAAAATTGCAATTCTTGTTTCCAAATCAGGTGCTTGAATATCAGTGATTAAACCCCATTCAAAACGAGAACGCAAACGATCCTCTAATGTAGGAATTTCTTTAGGTGGCCGATCACTGGAGATAACAATTTGACGTCCGGATTCGTAAAGGGTATTAAAAGTATGGAAGAATTCTTCTTGGGTACTTTCTTTTCCTGCAAAAAATTGGATATCATCCACTAAAAGTACATCAACATTACGATAAGTATCACGAAATTGAGGTGTACGATTAAACCGTATGGCATTAATTAATTCATTAGTAAATTTTTCGGATGAAACATAGACCACTCGGTAGTCAGAATGACTTTTTAAAACAAAATGACCGACTGCTTGCATTAAATGGGTTTTACCTAAACCAACCCCACCATAAATAAATAATGGATTATAAGCTTTACCGGGAGCTTCTGCAACCGCAAGCGATGCTGCATGAGCAAATCGATTACTTTCACCGACAACAAAGCTTTCAAAGGTATATTTGGGGTTAAGCGAAGACGGTTGCGCCGTTTGTGGAGCAGATGTTGGTACTTTTACCGTTTCATTCCTTTCAGGAGTTACAAAACGAAGTTCAATATCTTCTTCAACTAAATCCCTGATTGTAGAAGATAAAAGTGAAGCATACCTTGATTCCAACCATTCTCTTGCAAAATCATTGGGAACTTCGATTGTCATTACATTTCCATCTAGTGAAATAGGCTTGGTAGGTTTAAACCAAGTTTCAAAACTAGGTTTGCTTAATAAATTAGCAATTGATTCTAAAGTTTTTCCCCAGACTGTGTCTAAATTAGTCATAGTTGATTACCGCTCCTCAATCTTTTATCCAGAACCAGTGGATAATATGTGAATAATAATAAAAAAACCCGCCAAAACAAAGATAATTCAAACTGAAAAAAAAGAAAAAAACCGTTGTTAGCTGAAGATTAAAATATCCACAGGTTTTAAGTTATCCACTTAATAATCAACATCCTGTGGATTATTTTAAAGGGTAATCCTATAATAACAAAATCTTTTAGCTTTGGCAATTTAAAATTATCCACAATATTGGAAATTGGTTTTGTTTAAATACCTAATCCTCGAATTTTCATGACCAGATCTTATTAATTTATCCGGCTTCTTTTACCAAGATAACTATTGACACTAATCTATTTGACAATTATAATATAAGCGGATAAATTATCTACCAAAAGTGTTTTACAAAAGTTGCATGTGGACAACTATTTAGATATAATGAGGGGTGAAAAAGATGAAAATGACCTACCAGCCTAATCGGCGTAAATATAAGAAAGACCATGGTTTTTTAGCTAGAATGGCTTCCCAAAACGGCAGAAAAGCGATCAGCCGCCGTCGGGCCAAAGGACGAAAAGTGTTATCCGCATAATTTGAATTAGGAAGAACATATCAGTTTGGATGTAATTAAAAAGAATCAAGAATTTCAACAAATATTTGAAAAGGGCCACTCAATTCAAGGAAAATTTTTAGTGGTCTATTTTCTTCGCAATCAATACCAGATAAACCGCTATGGGATCTGCGTTGGTAAAAAACTTGGAACAGCGGTACGCCGAAATTATATTAAACGTTTATTGCGCGAATCGCTTAGAACCTTGACTTTCCCCAATCATCAGATGAACTTAGATATACTTTTAGTAGCCAAAAAGCAGATCTTAAGCGCTTCCTTGAATAGTATAATTGAAGAGATCCAACATATACTTTTGAAAGTGGTTTTTTTAAAACTAAAGAATAAGGGAGAGTTGGAGGATTCCCAATGAAAGGTGTAATCCTTCTTTTTATAACAGGCTATCGTAAATTTATTTCCCCTTTTTTACCAAAAAGTTGCCGCTTTTATCCAACTTGTTCCGAATATACTTTTCAAGCGGTTAAAAAATATGGTGTTAAAAGAGGATTATCTTTAGGAATTAAAAGAATTATAAGATGTAACCCTTTTAATGAGGGAGGATATGATCCACTACCAAAAGAATGATTTAATGGAGAGGGTGCTTTTAATTTGAATTTTATAGTTAAACCTTTTAGTGACCTATTTAAAATTATTTTAGAATACTTTTATTCATTAACCAATAGTTGGGGCTGGGCGATCATTTTATTGACCATATTGATCAAAATGATTCTCTTTCCTACTATGATCAAACAAGTTCAAGCAATGAACAAGATGAAGGATGTCCAACCCAAATTAAAAGAAATTCAGGACAAATATTATAAGACCAATCCCGAGGAGTACCAACGCCGTACCATGGAACTCTATCAAAAGGAAAAGATTAATCCTTTAAGCGGTTGTCTTCCTTTAATTATTCAGATTCCGATTTTATTCGGTATTTTTAGATTATTACAAAATCCTGATTATGTAGCTAATGTAATCAAAGATGCCAGTTTTTTTGGGATTCAACTTCAAGCAAAAGGGATTCTTCCTTTAGCCATTATTTCCGGGGTAACCACCTTTTTTCAACAAAAACTTACTACTCCAACCACCGCCGGTAACGATCAAACTAAAATGATGCTTTATATTATGCCGGTCATGTTTGGTGTATTTACCTATCAAGTTAATGCTGGAATCGGTATATATTGGGTGGTCAGTAATTTAGTCGGTATCGCCCAACAATATATGATCAATAAATATTTTACAGTGAAAAAACAGTTAGACCATAAAGATGAAGAACCCTCGGAAGTAACCAAAAAGAAATAATACCAACTGTTTGGTTTAAGGAGGTATATCGTGAAATCTGTTGAAAAAGTTAGCCGGACTAAAGAAGAAGCAGTTTTAGAGGCTCTTGAGGAACTTGGGGTAAAGGCGGATAAGGTAAAAATCGAAGTTTTAGAAGAAACCACCAAAGGCCTATTCGGATTAGGTGGCAAAGTTGTCAGAGTTAGGGTAAGTGTGAAAGAAGATTTAGCCCAAGTAGCTGGTCTATTTCTCCGTGAAATGCTTGTGAATATGGGAATTCTAGCTCAAGTCGAAATTTTTAAACGTTCCGAGAACACGATTTTAAATATTAATGGAAAAGAACTCGGAATTTTAATCGGTAAACGAGGCCAAACCTTAGATTCCATCCAATACCTGGTTAACTTAGCTATTAACAAGAATCAAATTGAAAAAGAACGAATTATTGTTGATGTGGCAGGATACCGGCGCCGTCGGGAAGATACTTTACGCCGCCTGGCAATGAAAATGGCAGATAAAGTTAAACGGGAAGGGAGACGTCAAGTATTGGAACCGATGTCCCCCCAAGAACGCCGGATAATTCATTCCACCTTACAAAGTTATAAAGAGATAATGACTTATAGTGAAGGTGAAGATCCTTACCGGCATGTAATTATTACCCCTCAACCATAAACTATTATCCCGGCCTAGCCGGGTTTTTTATTGACGTTTTTAGTCCTTATTTTAACTTACCGGCTTCTATTTTAAGATGAATTAAGTTATGTTAAACTAAAAGTGATCTTAGTCGCTCTTGTTAATTTTTATTTCGGAGGCAATGATGATTTTTGACGATACCATCGCTGCGATTGCAACACCTGTTGGAGAAGGAGGAATTGGAATCATTAGAATTAGTGGTCCAGTTGCTCTCCAAATAGGCCGTCAAATATTGACTAATCTGAAAAGAGAGTCCTTTTCGGAAATCAGTGACCGTAAAGTATACTATGGTTTGGTGGTCAACCCAGTGACCCAACAAACATTAGATGAGATCTTATTCTTTTATTTTAAAAAACCGAAAAGTTTCACCGGTGAAGACACCCTTGAAATTCAAGCTCATGGTGGAATGTTTATTTTAGCTAAAATATTGGAACTAGTACTTCAAAATGGAGCCAGGATGGCGGAACCGGGAGAATTTACCCAACGCGCTTTTATCAATGGTAAAATTGACTTGGTCCAAGCCGAATCAATCATTGACTTAATTAGGGCTAAAACCGAAAAAGCCCATGAATTAGCTCTTGCTCAACTTACCGGAAAGACTACCAAAGCTCTTGCCCAGATTGAAGCCGATCTATATCAAATATTAATCAACACCGAAGCTACGCTTGATTTTCCTGAAGAAGTCATACCCGAATTAAAGAGGGAGGAAATGCTTCAACAGGCAGCTTTGATTCATCAAAACCTAAGTTTGATCCTGGAAGGAATAGATGAAGGGCGAAAATACCGAGACGGTATTAAATTAGTCATCGTCGGTAGACCAAATGTAGGTAAGTCAAGTCTACTTAATGAACTTCTTCAAGAGGAACGCGCTATAGTCACTCCAATTCCAGGAACAACCCGGGATATTATCGAGGCTCCCTTTCAATTACGGGGAGTACCGATTCGGCTAATTGACACCGCCGGTTTAAGAGAGACCGAAAATGTCATTGAACGAATCGGTATCTCCAAGACTGAAGAATATATGGCTCAAGCGGATTTAATCTTGCTAATGCTTGATGGAAGCCAGTCTTTGACGGTCGAGGACCGACAGGTGATTGATAAACTAAACGGTCACCAGGTATTGGTGATCATTAATAAGACCGATTTACCTCAGGTTTTAAAAAAAGAAAGTCTGACGGAATTTGCTTCGGATCGGATAATTGAATTATCTTTACTGACTAAAAAAGGATTGGAAGCAGTTGAAGTTAAAATTATCGAATTAGTAGGGCTTGGAAATATTAATCTTGATGATCGTCCTTTATTATCGAGAATAAGGCATAAACAAGCCTTAGAGCAAAGTCTTGCTACTTTAAACGAGTTTATTTCCGGTTTAGCCGAAGGAAGAAGCGAGGATTTATTAGCGGTAGATTTGCGTTCCTGCTTGAATTCTCTTGGAACCATTTCCGGGAAGAATGTTTCCAATGAAATAATTCACGGAATTTTTGCTCA
>Ga0123334_1002401_pt1 | contig 21728 bp, 21 predicted proteins | sample BiotimSIPDNA_FD_89706 | JGI IMG/M metagenome (GOLD analysis project Ga0123334, IMG submission 89706) | Anaerobic biogas reactor microbial communites from Washington, USA - Biogas_R1 time_0 SIP DNA | ecosystem: Engineered > Bioreactor > Anaerobic > Unclassified | place: Washington, USA... | reverse complement strand
GGCCGGGAGTTTTCGGGTTCCATGAGATCTTTCACGTTTTCGTTTTATTCGGCAGCTTCTGTCATTATTGGTTGATGTACCGGTATATTATGGGGATTTAGATTACCCTAATAAACTCAGTGCATTTACCACTTGTAACAGCACACCTATCTTGAGACAATTTTCGTCAATTTGAAATTTGCAATTATGGCCTGGGGCATTTATTCCTTGTGTTTTATTGCTGCAACCGAGATAGTAAAAGGCGCCTGGGGCAGCCTGGCAAAAGTAAGAAAAATCCTCCACACCCATTGAGGGGTACTCTTTAAACAGGACATTCTCTTTTCCCAAAAGAGATATGGCGTTTGTTTCAACAACTTTCACCACTTCATCGTTATTGATCACCGGCGGATATCCCATTTCGAACTCCACTAAACCTTCTCCGCCTAAACCCGATGCGACAGCGGAAACAATACTTTGGATGCGCATTTGAATGTTGGCCCTAGTTTCCGGATCTAGGGTACGGATGGTTCCGCCGAGACAGACTTGGTCGGCGATGATATTCTCTTTAAAACCGCCATTAATAGTTCCAATTGTAACCACTGCGGCATCCATCGGGGATAGGTTGCGGGAAACAATGGTTTGTAAGGAGGTGATCACCTGGGCGGCGATGACAATCGCATCGGTTCCTTCTTCCGGATAAGCTCCATGAGCTGACTTGCCCCGAATAGTAATTGTAAAACCGTCACTGGAAGCGCAGATCTTTCCGGGACGGACCATAATTTGGCCGGCTTCGGCATAAGGAGTGACATGTAACCCCAGGACATAGTCTACATGGGGATCTTCCATACAACCGGCATCAATCATCGGTTTTGCGCCGCCATCGGTTTCTTCGGCGGGTTGAAAGAAGAGTTTAATATTACCGGATAATTCGTTTTTCATCGAGTTGAGAACATGGGCCGCGCCAAGCAAGACCGCCATATGAGCGTCGTGGCCGCAAGCGTGCATTTTGCCTTCAATTTCAGAGGCGTAACTAAGTCCGGTCTCCTCCGGTATCGGGAGGGCATCCATATCAGCCCTAAGGGCAACAGTCTTTCCCGGTTTACCGCCTTCAATAATACCAACAATACCGGTATTGGCAACACCGGTACGGTGAGAAATCCCCAAATCCTCCAAAAGCCCTGCTATTTTTTTTGAAGTCCGGAATTCCGCCATGCCAAGCTCGGGGTGGCGGTGGAAATCCCTGCGAATCTCAATCAGCCAAGGCTCGATCACTGTGATTTTAGCTAATAAAGTTTGATTTTGAATAGTATTCGTTGATTGTAACAAGTTAGTCCACCACTTTTTCTAGTATTTCGATTGTTAGTTGATCAGCATCGATTCCGATTAAAGCGCCAAGGGGTAAAGTCATTAGCGGAACGCAATGACCGCTTTGGAAGTTGGCGATAACCGGAATTCCCAAGTTGGCAAGCCTATCAAGGAATACTTCTTCGAGGGGCATGTCTTCAGGATCCGATTGATTACATTCATTAAAACTACCAATAATAATTCCTTTGAGGTCTTGCAACATTCCAGAAAGTATCAATTGAGTCAGCATCCGGTCAATTCTATATGTCGCTTCTTTTACATCCTCAATAAATAAAATTTTATCCTTCAAATCCGGCTGATACTTCGTTCCGAAGGTTGACATTAAGAGAGTGAGATTACCGCCGATTACGACTCCTTCGGCCTTTCCCCCAACCAACTTTTGGAGGGGTTGATTATGGGGATTAGTGATTTGGTACGGCTGATAACCGAAACAAAGCGCATCTTCAAAGGAGGCCTTAGTTTCAGAATCCAGTTCCGCAGTGAAATTGGAAGTTAACATCGGGCCATGAAAGGTGATTAAATCAGCCCTTTGATTAATGCTCAGATGTAATAAAGTAAGATCACTATAGCCAACCAATATTTTGGGATGGTTCATAATTAAGTTATAATCCAGTTTATCCAACAGACGTAATACGCCGTAGCCGCCTCGGAGGCAGATGATAGCTTTGACAGTATCATCTTCAAAAAAGGAGTTGATATCCCCAGCCCTAAGCTGGTCGTCCCCGGCAAAGGAATGCCAGCGGCTAAAGGAGCTTTTTCCCAACCGTACCCGATACCCAATGTTTGTTAGATTTGTAACCGCCGGTTCAATCTGGTCCGATGAAGCGAAACTAGCTGGTGCTATGATTCCAATCGTGTCACCTGGCTCTAATCTTTTTCCCCGGTTCATGTTTCCCTCGATGATGTTTTTTACCTTTAATTTACCCAAACATCAAACGGCAAATCCATACGGCGGCCAGCATCCCGGCAACGTCGGCTATAATTCCGGCAGCCACGGCGTGGCGGGTCTTTTGGATGCCGACCGCCCCGAAATAAACGGCGATCACATAGAAGGTTGTCTCCGAAGAACCGGTCATAGTGGAAGCCATCCGCCCGATTAAGGAGTCGGGACCGAAGTTTTTTAGTATATCGGCTAATAAACCGTTGGAGCCGCCGCCGGAGAGGGAGCGCATCACGCCTAAGGGGAGAACTTCCCCCGGCATACCCAGTAGATTGGTAATGGGGTGCATCAGATTAACCAGCACATCCATGGCGCCTGATTTACGGAAAATACCGATTGCCACCAACATCGCCACTAGGTAGGGAATAATTCTAATAGCAGTATTAAAACCTTCAACCGCTCCTTCGCAAAAGCTTTCATACACTTTGACTTTTTTGATGGCGGCGTAAAGGGGAATGATTAGAATCAATAACGGTATGGCATATGTGGAAATGGTTTGAACGATTTTAACAAACATTCGGTTACCTCCTCTTCAGCGGAAACTTTTCCAGTAGTCTGGCTGCGATAATCGCGACTATCGTTCCAAAAACCGAGGCGATAATAGTGGGGCCGATAATCTCCGCCGGATTGTTGGAACCGGCGGAGGCCCGGTAAGCGATTACCGTGGATGCGATCAGGGTTATCGAGGAGGTATTAATTGCCAGAAACATGCACATGGAATTGGTGGCGGTTGTTTTATCCTCATTGAGTTCTTGAAGTTCTTTCATAGCCTTAATACCTAACGGAGTAGCAGCATTGCCAAGCCCAAGCAAGTTGGCAGCCATGTTCATCACCATACTACCCATTGCTGGGTGGTTCTCCGGGACTTCCGGGAAGAGCCGTTTCAAGATCGGTTTAAGCAGTTTGCTAATAAGGTTAACAATACCCGATTTTTCCGCCAACCTCATCAATCCAAGCCAAAGAGTCATTATTCCCACCAAACCGATAGAAAGTTCAACAGCGGAATTTGCCGATTCGATAGCCGCGTCGGTGACAACTTGAACATTTCCTTGGAAGATGGCGGTCAAGACACCGATTAGGATCAAAGCCAACCAGATGTAATTGATCATTGGATCACTCCTTAAAAAAAATTCTGTTATTGCGCTATGTAGATGCTAATAATCTTCATCAATTAGTGAAATCATGAGTTTTCGCCTTCCGGGAATTGGTGGGAACTACTTTAATTGTATCGGAAATGATTGGTCGAACATTTAGTATAATTGCAAAAAGGAGAAGGAAAGGCCGGCAGAAAGTAGAATACTTGTATTGCTTTCAAGAATAACACATGATTCCACTGCAAGAACTTAATATTTTTTCTTCCCTCGTCTTCGTGTTCTTCGTGGTAAAATAATGTCAGTTTCAAAAGTTACTGCAAAAGCTACCCCAAAAACCATCTTTACCATATCCTTTTCTTCTTCATGGTGGGGATTAATGTCTTTTCGTAGTTTATTACATAAAACTAAAGATAAATTATTCTCAAAATAAGTAGTTGCAGCAGAATAACACATAAAGGAAGAAAAAAAGATGAAAATTGGAATCGTAACCGACAGTACTTCAGATTTACCACAAGAATTGGTATCACAATATGATATTGAAGTAGTACCTTTAAATGTATTGATGGATAACCAAAATTATCGGGATGGAATAGACCTTACTTCGACTGAATTTTATCAAAAACTCAAATTGAGCAGTTCTTTGCCAACAACTTCACAGCCTTCTCCAGGAGTTTTTGTCGAGGTCTACCGTACTTTATTGAAAAAGGTGGATGCTATCTTATCAATTCATCTTTCCGAGGCTTTTTCCGGGACGGTTCGAACTGCGCGGATTGCCCGGGAGATATTGCCTGAGGCCGATATCCGGGTGATTGATTCAAAATCGACTTCAATAGGCTTGGGAGGATTAGTAGTTGAGGCTGCCCGCGCTGTGGGTCGTGGTATGAAATTAGATGAAGTTGTAAAATTAGTGGAAGGCCTCCGTGAAAAAATTCACTTTTTAGTGACCCTGAACACCCTGGAATATGTCCGTAAAGGAGGTCGGGTCAGCTATTTACAGGCTTTTTTTGGGTCCATTCTCCAGGTTAAACCTTTACTTAAGTTGGCTCCTGGTAAAGTGGAGCTGGTTGAAAGAGTAAGGACAAGGCGTGAGGCGCTCAGCAGGCTATTGAGTGAGTTTAAATCTCAGCTAGCTACGGAAACCGAAGGGATTATTGCGGTGATGCACACTGTAGCCGAAGAAGAAGCCGGAAAACTACAAGCTATTATTAAGGAGACTTTTAGGAATGCCGAGATCATTATTAACCAGGCTGGACCGGTTTTAGGCACCCATGCTGGTCCAGGGGCATTGGCTTTGATTTCGGTTCCGAAAGCGGATCCGGCATTGCTTTGATCTTAGTTTAATAATGCCTATGAATTCCAAATAAGAAAGCCAAAGTCACGGGCTTTCTTATTTTTTTATGATAAAGAAGGAATTCGGAATTTTTGGTGTAAGGTTTAAATAAGAAATTAACTGGGAGAATTTACAATGAAATGGTCAGTTTGTAAAGCCATCATGGTGGATCTTGCCGCACGTGTAAAGCGGCAGTAAAATTAAGATTATCGATCCGCCAAAAAATGTTAGTTAAAAACTTTTTTATTGTGGAACCAAAATATAGTTCAAATAGAGTTTGAGTCTGATTTTTGAAAGGGGTAAATATGAACTCATTTGAATATTGCCAAAGGATTGAAGAACAGGGGTATGAGTTGGTTAAGCCTTATCTCCGGCAAAATTTTGATGAATATGTCTATGTGAATACGGTTGAAAGGAATGAGTTAATCCTCGCCTTTCAACAGAATTTTGGCGACTTAATCGTTAAGAAGGATAAGGCGATTTATTTTATTGATCTTAAAACTGAAAACGAAGATAAATACGGGAATCTATTTTTGGAGACTTGGAGCAATAAAAAACGGCGAACACCCGGTTGGTTTCCGCCGGAGGTCGGTGTTAAGGCCGACTATGTTTATTATATTTTTTTAAAACAACGAATTCTCTATATTCTTGATTTACCAAAACTGAGGAAGTGGGCTTTTGAGGATGGAAATATGAAAGGGTATCCCGAAAAAAGACAAAACAAGTACGATCAATTAAACGATACTTGGGGAAGATGCGTTAAGATAACAGACTTGATCAATGTTAGGCTCTGCCTCGCCATAAAGCTATAAATTCCTACCCCCATATTTTTTTCATCTCATATCCACAATTTCTACACAAATTAATTGTAAAATTAAGCTATTGTAAAAAAATTTATTATAGTCTGGGGGAGTTCTGTCTCCATGGACATTATGGGACCGATAAAAGTTAAGCTTTGTTTGAGTCTATTGCTGACGATGGTTTTAATTCCTGCATTCTCAAAAACGTTAGTAGCCCAAGAGGAAGTGGCGCTCAGTCTTGATCAGACGGTCAGGATGGCGCTGGAGCATGATTATCAGGTAAATTCGGCTAGAAATGATCTTGAAAAGGCAAAACTGGTTGTTAAAGAAAAAGTGATTGGTGCTTTACCACAGCTTCAGATAGGGGCGGAACAAGGGGAAAACTTAACTACCGGTTCTGATCTGCAAAATGCATCGTTAGCCGTAACGGAAACAATACCCACCAGCTTTCAACTTTATGGTAAGAAAACAGCTTCCGATTTGGAGGTGGCCAAATGGGGGCAGCAGGCTTCGGAAGCCGATTATCGGATCAGCCGGGCTAATCTGGTTTATAATACGATAACTTTATACCTTAATGCTTTAAAAGCCAAAGGAATGTTGGATTATCATGAGGCCGTAGTCAATAATTTTGAAGCAAAGGCGAAGAACGCTAAGATTCAGTTGAGCTTAGGCAAGGTCACCAAAGTGACCCAACTCACTGCAGAGAACGATCTGGCGAAAGCCCGCTATGAACTGGAGAACAGCCGTCAAGCTTATTTGCTCAATCTAAAACAGATCGCTCAAACAATTGGTGTTAAAGATTATCGATCATTGCGTTTAGAACAAAATATCCCCCAGACGTTAATCGAAGAGGTTGATTTGGAACAGATGCTGGCAAAGGCATTGGATAAACGTTTGGAAATTTCAAAGAGCCAGGTGGCGGTGAAGGAAGCCGAACAAGAACTGGCCAAGGCTTTTAATGAAGGGTTACCCACCTTAAGCTTGGCTTATCAAAACCGGAGCCAGGAAGAGAGTTATAACTTGGAATATGACTTTTTAAAGGGTGATCTAAGTTGGACCGCCGCATGGCAGCAAGATTATCTTGATGATATTACTTATAGTGGCAATGATGATGTTTTTGGGAACTATAAAAGCCAATATAAACTGAGGCTTTCTTGGGCCCTTAGCATGGGCGGCGCTAAAAATAGGATTAAACAAGCGGGTTATACCCTGGAAAACGCTAAATTGGCCCAATCGCAAACTGCCCGAGGGATCATCGCTGAAGTTGAAGAAGCAGCCTCCGCTTATGAGCTTGCCGGTTTAAAAAGGATCCAGGTTGAACGGGGTCTGGCCCTTTACCAAAAAGATCTGGAACTGACTCAACTGAAATTTCAATTAGGAACCGCCACTGCTTTAGAAGTGACCGACGCAGAACTAAAAATGGCCGATGCTCAACTGGAGATTGATAATGCCCAGTGTGACCTAAGGCTTGCCGCCGAAAAAGTAAGGTTGGCGATGGGTGAATTATACGATTACCCGATCTTTTAAGGCTTAAAGGGCTGATGGATTATTATTAATCGGGAGGGCATAGATGTATAAGAAGCTGGTATTAATAGGAATGACTTTAGTGATAATTGTGGGGTCCGGGTTTTATATACATAGCCGGAACCGTCAAAAAAAGCAGGATTCGCTAACATTAGGGGAGCAGATTTTCCGGGTGGAACGGCGGGATTTAAGCGAAACCGTTGATGGTGACGGAGTAGTGGTTTTTTCAAAAAACGGAGGGATCTTTCCGGCTTATAAAGCTACTGTTCAAAAGATTCATTGTCGGGCTGGGGATAAGGTCCAAAAAGGCGATTTGTTGATGGTGCTTACTTCGGATACTTTAAAATCCAGTTGGGTGGAGGCGGAACATAGATATCAAACGGCGAAACTCAATTTGGAGCAGGCCCAAAAAAACTTGGAACGTCAAAAGATTCTTTTCCAAGCTCAGGGAATAACCATTGACGAGTTGGAAAGCGCTCAAAACAGTGTTGACCTTAATGAAGTCTCTTTACGTGAAGCCTCTTCCAATCTGGAGTTATTGACCCAAACCACCGATGAGGCAAATTTTATTGGGAGCGATCACCGTACGATCATGATCCGGGCGCCCTTCAACGGGGAAGTCGCTTGGGTTGAGGTTAAACCCGGCCAAATAGTGAGCGCCATCGGAAGCAGCAGTAGTGACAGCAGCAGTAATAATTTGTTGCTAAACTTGGTTGCCGAAGATTCTTTAGAAGTTGAAGCAACCGTGGATGAGACTGATATTGATCAGGTGAAATCAGGCCAGAAAGCAAAAGTTATTTTAAACGACGCGAATCAGACCGAAATTTTTGGGGTTGTTACCGAAGTTGGCTCATATGGTTCGGATGATTCCGGAGTAATTATTTTTCCGGTTAGAGTGAGGCTTAATAAAGGGCGGATAACAGTTCGTCCGCAGATGACCGCTGATGTTTCAATTGTAATCATGTCCAAACCCGAAACACCGGTGATTCCAATTGATGCCGTGATCAGGGTTCAGGGAAAATCAATGGTAACGAAGGTAATAGGAGCTAATAGCGAATTGGTTGAGGTGAAACTAGGAGTGGTAAGCGCTGCTTATGTGGAAGTACTTTCCGGTTTAACTGAAGGTGACCAGATCCTGGTCCCTCCAAAAACCGGTCAATTAAAACCATCGACTACTAATAGTCAACCCCGGCAGAGACGGGCGAACATGGGAGGTCAAGGCCGTCCACCGCGATTGTAAGGAGGAGCAGCAATGATTCGGATTACCAACTTAAGCAAGATCTATCAAATGGGTGACACTCAAGTCCGGGCTTTGGATGATATTTCTTTGACCGTCACGGAAGGAGAAATGATGGCCATCATGGGGCCATCAGGCTCGGGGAAGTCCACCTTGATGAATGTTTTGGGCTGTTTGGACCAACCTACCCGGGGCGCCTATCATTTATCCGGGAGGGACGTGGGCCAACTTGACGAACGGGAACAAGCCGCCCTAAGGAACCGGGAGATAGGGTTTGTGTTTCAATCATTCAACCTTTTACCTAAATTAACCGCACTCGAGAATGTAGAATTACCGTTGGTTTATGCTGGAGTCGATCACAAGGAACGGCGGGAGCGGGCCATTGAAGCTTTATCTAAAATGGGATTAGCAGAACGGCTTTATCATAAACCAAAGGAACTTTCCGGAGGGCAGCAACAAAGAGTGGCAATTGCCAGAGCTTTGGTTAGCCGTCCCCGGTTTATTCTGGCCGATGAACCCACCGGTAACCTTGACTCTCGATCCAGCGCCGAGATTATGGGAATTTTTCAAGAATTGAACCAGCAGGGTATTACTATTATCTTAGTGACTCACGAGGAAGATATTGCTTCATATACTCAGAGGGTAGTGAGATTCTTCGACGGTAAAATCGTTTCCGATCAACCGATTAAACAAGGGAATCGAACCGAGGAGGCTTGTTCATGAAAGCTTCTGAAAATATAATGATGGCGGTTCGGAATATATTAAGTAATAAAATCCGTTCTTTCCTGACCATGCTGGGTATTATTATCGGGGTAGGAGCGGTGATTACCATGATCTCCATCGGTGAAGGCGCTAAAAGCAGGATTACCGATTCGATTACCGCCATGGGTTCAAACTTATTAATTGTCACCCGTGGCCGGGGAGGCCGGGGTGGAAGAGGTGGAGGTTTTGGCCAGGCTGCAGTTTCTTTGGGGCAAAAAGAAGTGGAATTGATTCATAATAGTTCTTTGCATATTAAAACCATCGCTCCGGAGGTTCGGACTAACCAAACCGTAGCTTATGGTGGCAATAGTATCAGTACCACCATCCAAGGCTGTACGGTTGATTTTCTGTCAGTCCGTAACTATCGAGTAGCCTTGGGACGTTTTTTTAGTGAAGATGAGATCGCTCGCAGGCGCAGAGTAGCTGTAATCGGTTCTTATGTGGCCCGTGAACTTTTTGGGGACTCTAATCCCTTGGGAGCGATAATCAAAGCCGGACGATTACGTTTAGAGGTAATCGGTGTTTTAGCTGAGAAAGGGCAGAGTGGATTCAACAACAGCGATGATTTGGTATTGGCCCCGTTAGTTATGGTCCAGCAGAAGTTGGTAGGAAGTAAAGATTATCAGGCTATTTACATCCAAGTTGAGAACGAGGAATTTATGGAGAGTACCTACGGTCAAGTATATACGGCCCTTTTGGAGCATTATCAAGATGAGGAAAAATTTAACCTCCGGAATCAAGCTGAAATTTTAGCCACCGTTCAAGAGTCCTCTCAAACCTTTACTTTTTTATTGGCTGGGATCGCCGCAGTCTCGCTCTTGGTTGGGGGGATTGGGATCATGAACATTATGTTGGTTTCGGTGACGGAACGAATTCGAGAGATTGGAATCAGGAAAGCCATCGGCGCTCGCAAAGAAGAGATTTTATCCTTGTTTTTAATTGAAGCGGTGATGTTAAGTTTAAGCGGAGGGTTGATCGGAATTTTGCTAGGTTATTTAGCAGCTCAGATAATGGCTAGTTTTTCCGGATGGGCGACAACGATTACTTTACCGTCGATCCTGCTGTCATTTGTATTTTCAATTGCAATCGGATTATTTTTTGGAGTTTATCCCGCCTACAAAGCTTCCGGTTTGAACCCGATTGAAGCCTTAAGACACGAGTAAGAGGGCTGATAGAGAAAGAATCCATATTAGCATGGGGTTCTCCATGTATGATTAGAGTTTCTTCACCTTAGAACAGAGGCTGTTGCAAAATTCATATTTTGCAACAGCCTCTGTTTGTTAATTCAGTTATTCAGCTTTCACTTCGGTCCAGATCCGATCGAATTCTTTCAGCACATTTACGAGTTTAGTAAAGACCTCGCAGTTTGTCAAATCTTCTTCCAACGGATAGGCCGAACGATTGTCGGTTATTTCCCGGGGTAACTTTTTAACCGCCTCGGTATGGGGTGAGGAATAACCGATATAATCGGCGTTACGGAAAGCGATTTCAGTATCGCACATAAAATTGATGAAATTTTCGGCTGCTTCCTTATTGGCTGCACCCTTCGGAATTATCATGGAGTCAAACCATAAATTTGAACCTTCCTTGGGAATCACATAATCCAAATTTTCATTCTCGCGGATGCAATATACGGCGTCTCCCGACCAGACTACGGCTAAAGCGGCTTCCTCGGCAATCATTTTATCTTTTACTTCATCAACCACATAGGCTAAGACCAAAGGCTTTTGCTGGATTAGGGCTTCTTTTGCTTGTTCCAATTCGGACAAATTTTCGCTATTTAGCGAGTAACCGAGCATTTTCAAGGTAATCCCAATACAGTCTCGTTGGCTATCCATCATTAAAATCTGTTTGGCGTACTTTTTATCCCAAAGGATCTTCCAGCTATCAGGTGTGGTTGGCACCATCTTTTTATTATATAAAATACCTACTGTGCCCCACATATAGGGAACTGAATATTGGTCTTGAGGATCAAAGTCGAGTTGTTTAAATGTCGCGCCGATATGTTGATAATTCGGAATGTTGTTAAAATCTAGCTTTTCGACCATATCCTCATCGATCATTCGTTTGATCATGTAATCGGAAGGGATAACCAGGTCGTAACTGCTGCCTCCGGCTTTAAGTTTGACATACATATCTTCGTTAGTAGTGAAGGTGTCGTAGTTTACCTTGACTTTATATTGTTTTTCAAAATCCTTCAAAACTGTTTCATCAATATAGTCGCCCCAATTGTAGACATTTAGCGCTGCCTTTGAAGATGGACCGCAACCGCCGGCTAAAATGACGGTGCTGATTAATAAGATAGCTACTAAAATCTTGCCTAAGCTCTTCATCTTGTTTCCTCCTTTATTTTTACACCCTTTTTTTGCCGGGACATCATAATGTTGACAATGACCAACAAAGAAAGTACACAAACGAACATTAGAGTGGAAAGAGCGTTTATCTTGGGATTGATTCCCCGTCGCGCCATTGAATAAATAGTAATCGATAAGGTAGATACTCCCGAACCGGTATTAAAAAAACTGATTACAAAATCGTCCAAAGATAAAGTAAATGCCAGCAGCCAACCGATGATTACTCCCGGCATTATCTCGGGCAAAATAACCTTCCGAAAAGCAAAAGCCGGAGTGGCGCCCAGATCTAGGGCCGCTTCGTACATGTTTTTGTCCAATTGCTTCACTCTGGGCAGCACGGATAGGATAACATAAGGAATGTTAAAAGTGATATGAGATAATAACAATGTTAAAAAGCCCAGCCTTAATTTGATAAAAATGAACAATAGCATAAACGAGATTCCGGTCACAATATCCGGATTCAACACCGGTAAATAAGTTAGGTTCATGGTGGCGATCCGGGGCAGGGGTTTCATACTATTAATCCCGAAGGCGGCTAATGTTCCGATGAATGTGGCAATGAAAGCTCCAACTAAACCGATGATCAACGAATAATAAAGTGAAGTCATAATTTGTCGGTCCTGAAACATCGCCAGATACCATTTGAAGGTGAATCCGGTCCAGGCGCCTCTGGTACGGGAATTATTGAATGAATATAAAGCAAGCATGATGATGGGAGCATAGAGAAAAACATAAAGAAAGAGGATGTAGGTTCTTTTCAAGACTTTAGTCACCATAAACCGGACCCCTCCTGTTCGGTTTCATACCTAGAAGCAAACCCCATGCCGATTAGAATAATCGCCATCATCACCGTTGAAATTGCTGAACCAAAATTCCAATCACCAACGGTCAAAAATTGTTGTTCAATTAGGTTACCGATTAAGGTATACTGGCCGCCGCCTAATAATCGGGAAATCACAAAAGTGGTGACGGCAGGCATAAAAACCATGGTGATTCCGGAGATTATCCCCGGAATGCTTAAGGGAAAGGTGATTTTTAGAAAAACTAAAAACGGGTTAGCCCCTAGATCCTCGGCGGCTTCGATTAGATTCCGGTCAATCTTGCTTAAGATCGAATAAATTGGGAGCACCATAAAGGGAAGAAAATTATAAACCATTCCCAAAAAAACGGCAAAATCATTATAGAGTAAACTTAGCGAGGGAAGACCGATAGCCCCCAGGATGGTGTTGATCAAACCTTTTCGCTCCAGTAAAGTAAGCCAGGCGTAAGTCCTTAATAAGAAATTAACCCACATGGGAAGGACCATTAACAGAACCATGGTATTACGGTGTTTTAAATCGCGGCCCGCTAAAAACATGGCCGCCGGGTAACCTAAGGCAAAGCATAAAATGGTGCTTACACCGGCTAATTTTAAGGAACGAAACAAGACTTTCAAGTAGATCGGTTGATTGAAACGGCGAAAATTATCCAAGGAAAAGATGGTTCCGGTTGAGCTGGTAACTGTAAAGCTAAAATATAACAACAACCCCAAAGGGACAATAGTAAAGATGATCATCCAAAGAATATAGGGGTATGCAGTCCAAGTTTTTTTCATTCCTCGGCCGCCTTTTTCATGATGTGAATGTCATAGGGATCAACTTTCAATCCGACCTTCATTCCGGTCGGGCGCATCCGGGTGCTATGAATCATCCATTCCATATCGTGGGCTTGGACCATCATTTCATAATGGACGCCTTTAAAAGTCACCGATTTAATTGTTCCTAGGAAGACACCGTCGGTTTCATCAACGATCTTAAGATCTTCAGGCCGGATTACCACATCGACCGGTTCGTTTTTACCAAACCCTAGATCGGAACAGCGTATATTTTTACCGCTGATCTTAACTTGGTAATCTTCAAGCATTATTCCGTCAATAATATTACTTTCTCCGATAAAGTCCGCCACAAAAGCATTAACCGGTTCGTTGTAGATTGATTCCGGGGCGCCGGCCTGTTGAATTAGACCGTTATTCATAACTACAATCGTATCGGACATGGTTAACGCTTCTTCCTGGTCGTGGGTGACATAGATAAAAGTAATCCCCAATTGCTGCTGCATTGCTTTCAACTCCAGCTGCATTCCTTTGCGGAGTTTCAAATCAAGAGCGCCTAAAGGTTCGTCTAATAAAAGCACTTCCGGTTCATTTACCAAAGCTCGGGCGATAGCCACCCGTTGCTGCTGGCCACCGCTTAAAGAATTAACGGAGCGTTTTTCATAACCGGTAAGGCGGACCAAGTCTAAAATACGATCGATCTTTTGCTTGATAATCGCTGGTTCCACTTTTTTTATTTTAAGACCGAAAGCGATGTTTTCAAAAACATTCATATGGGGGAAGAGGGCGTATTTTTGAAAAACCGTGTTTACCCTTCGTTTATAAGGGGGAAGACTGATGATGTCCGTCCCTTCGAAGAGAATCTTTCCCGATGAAGGGTATTCAAATCCCCCAATGATCCTTAATGTAGTTGTTTTACCGCAACCGCTAGGGCCGAGCATAGTCAAGAACTCATTCTTTTTGATGTTTAAGTTAACATTACGAATGGCTTCGGTACCGTTATAGTCTTTGGAAATGTTTTGCAAGCTAATCAAATATTCAGACATTGGTTCCTCCAGTGGAGAAATGGATAAAAGCTATTTTTAAATTTAACCAATATTAATTATCACAGAAAGTGAAATAAAGTCAATATTTTTGGGATAAAATGATCTGAAAAAAGATCTAAAATTCGAGATAAGGGAAAAAGGACTAACATAACAATTTCCCATAATAATAGACGTCTTTCCTGATGGTAAAAGCCTAAATTTTGATATGGAGTTATGATCTCAAATAAATTTGAAACCTTGGCCTGGATTTTCTCAAATCTCTTCTTAAACTCGTAGAAATCAACGGTTGAATTATAAATTTTTTTTAGTTCTAGGTCATCATATTTTTGGGGTCGGTCTAAGATTTTTAAATCATTTATTACTGTAAGTTGGAGCTTAACGATTTCTAAAATAATTTTTTTAAGAACATGGTTGAAAGGTTTTGGTAAACCCCGTTGCAAGTCGAATACAAGGCGTTCGGATCGGTCATAAATGGAATCTAATTTAGTTTCAAGGTATTTCAATTCAGTTGATTTGGCCAGCCCCATTGCATAGAGGCCTAAGGTTAGTTGGATTGTTGCCGGTTGGATTGGTTTTTCCAGATTTAAACCATGGTTTTCGTTAAATTTTGAGAATAAGCTAAAGTCCACTTTGCCAACTATGGATTCAAGGGAGGTCAGAAAACGATAAGTCTCCGTAGAATTAAAATTAAAAAAACATACACACCCATACTTAAATAGCCAAATGAATTTGTCGGGCGTGTCATACTTTAGGATGGTGCTTATTTGCTTGGGTTGAAGCTGTAAGAATTCAGGTTCCGGTCCGGATAGGGATACCTTGAAAAAGTCCGCCAAACGATGGACTTTGAGTTGCAAAGAAACTTTATAACAATTTAAATAGACGGTGTTGAGCATTTTAACATCCTTTTTGGGGATCGGAGAATTGTCAAGTCTTATCATTTCAATAAATCGGCAATCATCAAAACTACTTCGACCAAGATCAAGACTACAATTAACCATTCCACAAAAAGACCACGGATTGAGTGGCTGATCGAAGTAAAATGTCCTACAATAACATTTAAAATATCGGTTTTTTGCTTAAAGATTTCATATCTATCATTTAGTTCAAAAAACTCGCTCATTTTTTCATAAAAAAGGCCGGCATCGCTGTTAACCCAGGTAATATCCGGTTTATCAAGGATCATTAAATAATTGATAGTATTATACTCATGGCGGATAATACCGGCAGTAGTCCTAGCCAGTTCCTTGTCGCTAATTTTTAGATTAACTTTCTCCAGGCGATCAATCATGTTTTCCAACCGGTCTAAGATCTTGCCAATTTGTTCTTCGACTTTTTCCAAAGCCACCGATTTGGCGATTACTACCGAAATTAATTCCGGATGATAAGGTTGAAATTGGGGTACAACGGCATATTCATCGGTGAAATGTAAATCTTCTTCATATTCCTCTGAATGGGCCGCTTCTCTTAATTCATAATCATCAAAATAAGACCCAGGATATTTCGGTTCCAAATCGGGTTTGATTGATTTTAAGTAACTGAAGAAAGCCGGTTCGTCCCCGGGAGGGACATTGATAAAAACTACGCTTCCAAAGTAAAAAATCAATATCTGTTGAAATTGCTCCACCGGACGGCCAAGGATGGAAGCGAGGGTCTGGTCTTGAAGAATAAGCGGTTCTTCCCAGGTGTATTTTTTAGGGATTCCACAGCGGAAAGCGATTTTGTTGAGATCGATCTCATTGGTGATAGCGTATGCTTTGAATTTCATCTTCATTGATCACCTCATTTATTTTTTTGCCGGGATCTTAGTTTTAATATTCCAATCCCAATGGCTAATAGAGCAAAAAGTCCCAGTGAGACGACTGCGAATAATTGTACCTTTGGGCCCCATTCCAGATAGGCTTTTTCCCAATGTTCTCCCAAAAAACGGCCGATGAATACAAATAAGGTTGATGATAGAAGAATACTTATCGAAAGCCCAATTAATGCCCGACGCTTATCAAAGTTGACGATACCGGCGGCTAGCACCACACCGGAACGAGCGATAGGTAAAAAGCGGCTTAGCAGTAAAGTCCAATAGCCAAATCTGTTGAACCACTTTTCGATCTGTATGAAAGTCTTTGTATCCAGCAACCACGAGTATTTTGGCGAAACGAGCAATTTATGCTCGAATTTATTGCCAAGACTATATAAAAATAATGAAGCGGTAAAGGTCCCCGCAAAGGAACTAATGATGATCCAAACCGGGTTTATACTGGCGATACCGGCAATGGAACTTCCAATGACCAGTAAAGTATCACCGGGTATTGGCGGTATGATCACTTCGAGAAAACTGAAGACTAAAATGATCATGAGTAAATATTGAGTATATTCAATCAATACATCGGGGTTGGTAAGATGAGTTAATAGTCTAAGAATAGTGTCCATAGAACTCCTTCAATTAATATTCACGAATGATAATCCGCCGAAATTAAGGTATGTGATGTAACACTTTCTAAATGATTGATTATCGTATTTCATTATTATTATTGGATATTGGTTAATAATAATCCTATTAGTTTGAGTTAAATTTAAATTATGTTTTAAAATAATACCATTCAAGCCACCCGTGATAAGGCGGCTTGAATGGTTTTGTTTATAGTAAGGGCGCTGATATGCTATTTTATATTTATGATGGTTCTTCTATCCCGGAGCTATCCGTTACTCCGGCTGTCAGATTCACCATTTCCTGGTGGCGTACACTATTGGCGGCGCTAAAATTACCTTGAAGGGTCCTGATAGCGAAAACCGCCACCAAGACTTGGGCGTTGCTCACCGTGAACTGGACTTCGAATTCATTTTGATTTCCGATATTTACATTTGCGAAATTGGAAGAACCAGCAGGGAGTGAAAAGTTGCGAGTTGCTATAAGGATTTTCGTTCCATCTAGGCTAAAGACTCTTGCCTGAATGGTTTGGACCAGGGGTGAGTTGTTAAGAGCTTTTAACCTTAGCTGCGTTACACCCGGTTCGACTTCAATGGGGCCTGTGGAATAAACGATATCAGGCATTAGGTTCACTCCTTTCCGGGGAGATTTCCCCATCTTCATAGTATTGATGAAGGGAGTATATTTTGCCGCTCTAAAGGCATGCGGGAACTGGAATCACCTGATAGTAAGTTTGCATCAAAGCTAAAAAAGTCAATTTCATCGCTAATATCCCACTATCGCTTTGTATTCTTCTTATGAGTGTTTTTATTTTTATGTTTTATCTTTCCGGAATGATAATTGGCCTTATTTTTTATAGCCTTAAACTGTGGTGAACTTAACTCGGAAAGGGCAAAATTCAGATCAGAGTCGGCGCAGGCGGTAAAGGTGAATACCGTCAAACTAAAGACTAAATTAATTAGGAGAACCAGAAAAAGTTTTAATCTCATAATAATATCCCCTTGCTTTTGGCAAGATCATTCGGCGATAACACTAGTTTCCCTTTCATGAAATTGCTGGGATTTTTATTAATAGAACTAAGAACAGAGGTCTTTTCAAAAAATCATCGAAAGTAAAGAAGTAAAGTTATTAATGTAATTCCTAGCCCGATTATTATTGGCAAAAATCTCTTATGGGATGGACATAAATTATGATTAATAAATTTATCTAGAAAATTTTAGAGACGCTTGTCCACTACCAAGTATTTCGATTTGATTAAAGATAAAGGAAGGTTTTTACAAATATTAAACGGAATTAAGTATTTAGATCTATTTCTCAAGCAAAGGGAGGGGAAGAGTGATGAATTTAAAAAAGACTATTATTTTAGGGTTATTTTTATTACTTTTATCTCAGACGGTAGTTATTCAATACGGAATGGCATCTGGATATACACAAGTATTTTATTGCACAAAGGATGCCTCAGCAAAAGTTGAAGAATATAATGAAACCAAAACTTTTACAATTCCTGAAGAACCATTAACTTTTACCACAAATATTAATTGGCGAGCTGAAGTCGATGAAAGACATTTAGTTGAAAATGAAAAACCTTATTGTAAAATTTTCATTGTCGATCGTAATGGGGTAAGTAGGGAAGAAGTAAAAGTTGGGGAAGGAAAGAAACAAAGTGGAACAATTCGTTTGCAGCCGGGTCAATTTTGCAAGTTTACACTATACTCCGGTAAATATAAGAGTGTTATCGGAACTAAACATGCCGCTGAAGTTAAGGCTTCTTGCAATTACCAGACATTACAGGTTACAGCGATGGAGCTCGCTACTGCCGGAGTGTTCAAATTATCAGTAGCCGGACCCGAAGGATATAACTGGATATGGACTATCCCCGGGCTCAGTGAAATATCTGGAAATACTATTCAAAGTACATTCAAGCCTGGTGATACACGGATTACAGTTGCGGATGAAGGATTAAAGCATGCGCTTAATTTTAAATTACCCATTCCGGAAGTTGTTGAGTTGGATCCCATAATTTCTGGAACTAATGGGTATGAAGAGTTTATGGTAAAAGTCACAACGAAGCTTGAAAACCATTATCAGTCAACGTCGGAATGCACTTGGGATCCTGGTGATGGGAGCCCCATAATGAATGGAGTTAATTATGAACATACTTATAAAAAAACAGGCGCCTATCAACTGAAATTGAAAGTTAAGAATAGTTTGGGTCCAATAATTGAAAAAAGTTGGAATATTACCGTTAAACCTTTTAAAATTACAATTGAACCTTATATTAATCCCGATAAAGGAGTGATGCCGCTAAAAGTCCGTTATGAATCAAAGTCAAAAGTATATGGTCAGCCCTTTAAGTTAAAGTATTTTTGGGATTTTGGAGATGGAGCTACTTCAACGACGGAATCCGGGGAACACCTTTATGTAAAACCAGGTGAGTATAGAATAACTTTAAGTCTTATGGATGAACTTCACCCCGAACTAAAGCCTTTATCTTGGTCGGGTATGATTACAGTATCCAAACCGGTGTTGACTTTAGCTCCCAGTGCCAAACAACAAAGCGGAACTATTCCATTTCAAGTTCAATTTAACCCAAACCTTAAAATTGAGGGCAGCCCAACAAAGATTGAATATTTGTGGGACTTTGGCGATGGTACGACTTCAATCGAAAAAGCCCCAAAACATACTTTTTCCGAACCGGGACGTTATAAGGTGAATCTTACCGTATATGATCGGCTTAATGAAACGGAAGTTTCGGAACTAATAGCGATTGACGCATTACCCCCACTATTAACTTCGAAAAGTAATTTATCGCCTTTATCTGGTTCGATGCCATTAATAGTTGAGGGGAAAGCTATTCCTGAAATAAGCGGTTATCCGACAAAGCTGGTTTACAATTGGTATGTTAATGATAAATTGGTTTATACCGGAGAGAATTTTAAATATACTTTCAAGACGCCGGGAGCTTATACAGTAATTTTAAGGATTAGGGATGATTTGCCCGGTCACATTGCTCAAGCATCTCATACTTGGAATGTAATTGTGAACAATCCAGCTCCGCAATAGTAGTAATCTAACTTTCATCTTCGACCTAACCGCAAGCTATTTTGGAAGCGTGATGGTTAAGGAGTAAAATGTTTATCGAAACGTTTGATTAACCCAGATGATGAACTCGGCCAAGGTCATTTTGCCCCCTTATTTAAATATGGCCAGTATTTCAACGACTGTATTACGGTTATCCCCGTTGCAACTGATAAAACGGCGGACTGGAAACTCGATTTTTTGGGCTTTTTGATAGATCTCTTTAATAAAATCGGTTGAATGATTGGAGATCAATACTGGGATACCACGGGCGGCAGTTCGCGAGGCTACTTCGGCTAACCGTTTTTGCTCCGAACGTCCGAAACCTCCGGCGCTATATGAGGTGAAGTTGGATGTTTCGCTTAACGGTTCGTAGGGAGGGTCGCAATAGACCACATCACCGTTGCGGGCTTTGGAAAGCATGGTTTCAAAATCCAAAGAAGTGAATTCGGCGTTTTCAAATTTGGCGAGGAAATAAGTCAGTTCTTTTTCGGCGAAATAAGGTTTTGAATATTTACCAAAGGGGACATTGAATTCACCGCTGGCGTTATAACGGGACAGACCGTTATAACCATGTCGGTTTAAGTAGATGAACAGCGCCGATTTGACCAAGATGTCGGTTTCCCGGTTAAATTGTTTTCTGATCTCGTAATATTTTTCCGCAGTATTAGTTTCAGGAGTAAAATATTCACGGCAGAACTCGATAAAAGCAGTGCCTTCCCTTTGCAATGCTTGATAGAGGTTGATCAAGTCGGTGTTGATGTCATTTAACCAATAGTTATGATAATCGGTATTTAATGATAAAGCGCAACTGCCGGCGAAGGGTTCCAAAAGCCTTTTTCCCGGCGGTAATTGCGCCTTGATAAGTTCGACTAGCCGATATTTACCTCCGGCCCATTTTAAGAAAGGTCGCATTGGTTCTCCTGTGAAAAAATATGTTTAAAAACGGTTGAGAATATTTTTCTTTGGTAGCTTTCATCTTTACAATCCCACGTTAGAAGGGTAAAAATATAGTCTCCTTGGGAAGTGAACACAATACCGGTATCATGTACGATCCCCTCTAGATTACCGTTTTTATGGGCTAGAGTAACTTCTCTGGGCAAACCACGGCTCCACCATGGTTTAGGGGAATGTTTTTTCATAATATCCAGCATAATCCCGCTGCACTCCGGATCAATAACTTTACCTAAGTATAAGAGTTCCAGAAATTTTGTCAAGTCGGAGGCGGTCGTTAAGTTGTCCTTACCCGCTTTTCTCGCGTCAAAATCCAGCATCTTTCTTTGGAGGACTGTATTTCGGATTCCTAATTCCTCGATGAAGAGGTTAATGTTTTGCATTCCAACGGCATCGATGAGCAGGTTGGTCGCTATGTTATTACTACGGGAGATCATTAGTATTATCAGTTCTTCAAGGGTGTAAACAGCGCCGTAGGGGAGGGTGTCCTCGATCCGATCCGCTTCGGTAACCATAAAAGTTTGTTTTAAGTCCAAATTTCCCGTTTTTATTTGGTGAAAGACTTTGGCCATGATGAACAGCTTAATGGTACTGGCGGAGGAAACGATTTGGTTTGGGTTAACGGCTAATATCTGGCCCGAAGATAAGTTTTTGAAGATAAATGAATAGTTTAGCTCGCTTTCATCAATCAATTGTTGAACATCTTTGACCACGGGTTATTACCTGTTCCCTTCGAATTTAAATTTGTTGTGATAGAATTATTTAAAGATCGCATTTCGCGAATAATTTTTTAGTTCATCGAACTTAAAGGACATCTTCACCGGGTTTTTTATTTTCCAAGGTTTCGATCTTTATACATAAATTTCTTTAGTCATTCAACTCAATGCTTTTCAACCTTGATTGCATAACGATTTTTCGGAGCATCTTATTATACATAAAGGGTGATTTTAAGTTCTTTAGGATAATATTAGTTCGTAATTGTGAGGTATTTTTTAGATATAAATCCGACCAGGATTCAATTCCTTGGGAAAGAGCTCTGGAGAGTGCTAATGCGCTTTTAAAGGCATAACTAAGTCCTTCCGCGGAACTGGGACTGATAAAACCTGCCGCTTCCCCGATTAAACCGACTCTGCCACTACCTATCTGAATTTGATTTACAGACTGAGGTCGTAGTAAGTATGTTCCATTCTTTCGAATACTTTTATGAAGTTCAAATCAATAATTTTTTAACTTGAGTTTCAGTAAATCGAAT
>Ga0123334_1002394_pt1 | contig 21769 bp, 15 predicted proteins | sample BiotimSIPDNA_FD_89706 | JGI IMG/M metagenome (GOLD analysis project Ga0123334, IMG submission 89706) | Anaerobic biogas reactor microbial communites from Washington, USA - Biogas_R1 time_0 SIP DNA | ecosystem: Engineered > Bioreactor > Anaerobic > Unclassified | place: Washington, USA... | reverse complement strand
GCAACCGGTTGCCGATAACCGTGACCATTTGCGCCAAGCAGGAAAACTGTCCCGGACAACTGCTGCTGGGGATGATCAGCGACTATGTCAAAAGCAAGCAGTACACTCCTTGGGTTGACATGGATGCCGCTTTCTCTTCACGACCGGCCCAAGATGGCACCATCTGCGTAACCGTAGGTGATCAGATTGTCGAACGAACGCGTTTCCACAATGCCATGAACACCCTCGAGCAACTGCAAAATCAGGCTGCCTTTAAAAACATCACAGACGCCATCGACAAGGGACTCGCACGAATCCGATAATGGATTCCATGGCCACCGGGAGCGGATTTTCATCCAGAACTGCTCCCGGTGGCTTTTTTTTACCTGAATCCTACACTCTTTTTAGAGCTTGGTCACCCAGAGTCCATGCAAATTGCAGTATTCTCGGACGATCATGCCAGGTTTCGGGGCAAGATTAAAAACCGCTTCCGGCTGGGCACCGGGCGTGAGATGATAACGGTTGACATAATCACCGTTGATCACTTCTATCCAGGCAATATGATGCTCGACGGTCATCGGATGCGCCACCGATCCGACCTTGACTTTCATGCCGCCGGGAATCTCTTCCACTACAGGAACATGCTTCTCCTTGGAAACATCCTGCGTATTCTCCACCTGCAATTTCATCGCTTCGCCACAACAAAACGGGGCGGCGCCCGCAGTAAGAATTTCCACAACGGAATCGCACTTGTCGCATTTGTAAATTTGAAGTCTCTTGACGCCCATGATTTCCCTCCTTCTGTATAAAGTACATTGATTTGCTTGCCCACCCATTCCGGCAGAAATGCCACCAGGACATCCGCCAGACTCCAGGCCTCTCTATAATAACATAACCCCAACTCCACACGTTTGCCAGATGAAGCATTGCAGATCGTGTCATATCATCTAACATGCTTAGGAGCCGTTCAACCTATTAGGTACGGGCACCCCGGGTGCTCGTACTCAAGGGATGTCGCCGCTAAAGCGGCGAAACTGGGGCGTTCCTAGCCTGGGCGGGGCGGACTGCCTTAGGTTTTTTCCATCGAGTCCAAAATTCCCTTGAAATACCCGATGGCAAAAATTCGTCCCAAAGCCGCATATCCGGGTTCATCATTGTTTTCTCCGAACATGGTCGGCGCATGGTCTGGTCGGAGCAGGACATCCATTTTCAACTCGCTCAGCAATTTGATGCGTTCCGCCAGATTCGTCGGTCCGTTGTCATGGAACGTTTCCATGAATCCCCCGGGCACTGGCTGGTTGTCCCGCAGGTGAACAAAATGGATTTTGTCTTTCCATTCACGAATCAGCGCCATGTCATCTTCGCCCATTGCACGAAATGTCGCCGCACAGAAAGTGATTCCTGCATTCGGACTGTTCGCCAGGTCCAACATTCGGCGAAATGCGGAAGCCGAAGTGAAGATTCTCGGGTAGCCTTTCAGTTCCGGAACGGGCGGGTCATCGGGATGTAGGCACATGACCACTCCGGCTTCTTCGGCTGCCGGAAGCACGGCTTTCAGGAAATAGGCATAATTATCCCAAAGCTTTTCATGGGAGAATTTCAGGGGTTCTTCTGGAACATCATCACTAGACCAGCGGCTCGTAATGGCTCCGCCGCGGTACGGAATGTCAGTCCGGGATCGGAACCAGCCAATGCCGGCCATGAAATTATAACAGAGAACAGGGATGCCGAGGCGCCCCATGTTTCGAAGCATCATCTGGTATTTTTCAAGGTCTTCATCTCGTCCCGGCAATCCCAGTTTGATTCGGGACATGTCAAACTGATCACCTTCCAGGACCGCAATTTCAAATCCGGCATCCCGGAATCCCTGCTGGGCGGCAGACATGGACTTCAGGTCAAATAGATCATAAACGGGATTGATCCGGCAAACTGCATTGTGAATGCCCACTTGAGCCGCAAGCTTCCAGCGATGATCCGATACCGGCGGCAAAAACATTCCAAGTCTTATCATTGCCAAGCGCCTTTCCTGAATTCGGTCAAATCAAAAAACTCTGTCCTTCGCTCAACATGGGCGTTTCAAGGTGCAGCACAAATATCGTTTAGAATAAAAAATATATCTATTCAATCTTCTGGTATATGCCGGCCTTGTCATTCTTCATTTTCACGGTCAAGGTAGCCAGGCCACCGGCGATCACTTCGCGCTGAACGATGACCCCGTTCGGCACCTTCAGGGTAATATTGGAAAAATTCCAGATGTACTTGATGCCGGCGGCGACCACTTGGTCGGCAACTTCCTGGGCTTGCGCCGTCGGCACGCAGATGATCGCTATGTCCGGCGGCGAATAACTCAGGCGTTGCCCGATCGTTGCAATATCATAGACCTCGCGGCCGCGGATCACCCGGCCGATTTTCTCCGGATCGTTGTCAAAAGCCGACTCGATATACAGGCCATAGACTTGGAATTCATCATAACCCAAGATTGCGGAACCCAGCGCTCCCGCTCCAAGCAATGTCGCGGTGATCCGTCCGCTCCAGCCCAGGTATTCCTTAATATAGGTAATCAGCTCATTGACTTCATAACCGATCCGGCGACGGCCCGTTATCCCTGTCAACGCGATGTCTTTACGAACGACGATCTGCTCGATGCCCATATACTCGGCAAGCTCAGTCGTCGAAACATGACTCCGTCCCTCCATCCTCATCCGCAACAGCTTGTGCAGATAGGACGGCATTCGGCGAATCGTCGGTGAATTCTGTACTTTTACGCGACCCATGATTTTCACGACCAATGAACCAACTCCCTTACAACTCCTTAATTAGGATATAAGTAAAAAAATACACTCTCAAAAAAAATCTTCAAGCGACAAACAAAAAACATTTCTGGAATATATTGCTATTAAATCCATTAAAAAAGCCTGTTGTTTTGTTGACAATCATTAATTTTGGATATATTGTGAGCTTTTATTCAATTTCGCCAAAAAAACTTGATTGTCTCGGCTTGCCTTTGGCATGGTGCTTGCGATGTTTGTTGGGATTGGGCCTGATGATTGAGTCAAGTAGGGATTGAAGGTTGCCTTTTATTATAGTTTTATAGCTATTTGGAAGGCAATAGGTGTAGCGGAGTCGAAGTCACTGTATTGACGGAGGAATCATGACCTGTTGTTGTGAGTGTTCGAAAGAGAAGGCGTTGGACAAGCTTATGCGGCTTGAGCCGGAGAAGACGTCTGAGTTGACGGCTTTCATTGACGGATTGCCGCTTGTTGCAGGGGACGTCGAGAAGAATAGGGGGTTTTTGGTAGAGACGTTGCACCGTGCCCAGGGCATTTTCGGATATTTGCCCGTTGAGGTCCAGCAGGTTGTATCCGAACGCCTTGGCTTGACCCGAAGCGAGATTTACGGGGTTATCAGTTTTTATTCGTACTTCACTGACAAGCCGATCGGTCGTTACAAGATCAACGTATGCCTTGGTACGGCTTGCTTTGTCAAGGGAGCCGCGAAGATTGTCGATGAATTGAAGGCGAAGTTGGGGGTCGACGAAGGCGAGACGACGGCTGACCAGAAGTTTTTCCTTGGCGCCCTGCGCTGTGTTGGGTCCTGCAGTTTGGCACCTGTGGTGATGGTTAACAATCGGGTATATGGAAATGTGACGCCCGACATGGTTGACCAGATTTTGGCGGACTGTGAGGACTAAAGAGGAGGAACGAGCATGAGAATCAATTCATTGGAAGCATTGAAGGATTACAAGTCCCGCTTGTGCGGCGTTTCGAGTGGCAAGACATCAATCTTGATGTCGCTTGGCACCTGCGGATTGGCTGCTGGCGGTGCAAAGGTCGCCGACGCGATCCGCGCCGAATTGGACAAGGGATTGTCCGGCAAGTACGAGGCGGTTTCGGTTGGCTGCATGGGCTTGTGCTATTGCGAGCCGACGATTGAGTTGCGTGACGAGGCCGGTCGTTCCGCGATTTACGGGCATGTGACCCCGGAGCAGATCCCGGCGATTTTGGCAGCCGGCCTTGATGGCGAGGCGGCTGGCGCGACGAAGGTCAAGCGCACGTGGTACTATCCCGAGGAAGAGGAAAACAAGGATGGCGTGCTGCAGGCCAGGATTGCGTTGCGCAACACCGGTCGCATCGATCCCGAGAAGATTGACGACTACCTGAAGTATGACGGCTACCAGGCGTTGGGCAAGGTCTTGAAGACAATGGCTCCCGAGGCCGTATCGCAGGAGATTTTGGATGCGATGCTGCGCGGTCGCGGCGGCGCCGGTTTCCCGACCGGCAAGAAGTGGCAGTTTGCCGCAGCGCAGCCCAAGGGGCAGAAGTACATGATCTGCAATGCGGACGAAGGCGACCCCGGCGCGTTCATGGATCGTGCCGTGTTGGAAGGCGACCCGCATTCGGTTTTGGAAGCGATGGCGATCGGCGCCTATGCGATTGGCGCGGACAAGGGAATCATCTACATCCGGGCCGAATATCCGCTGGCGATCGAACGCTTGCAGAAGGCGATCAAGCAGGCACGCGAAATGGGCTTCCTGGGCAAGGGAATCTTCGGGACTTCGTTTGATTTCGACATTGAGCTGAAGTATGGCGCAGGCGCCTTTGTCTGCGGCGAAGAGACCGCGCTGATCCACTCGATCGAAGGCAAGCGCGGCGAGCCGACGTTCAAGCCGCCGTTCCCGGCAATTCAAGGCTTGTGGAAGAAGCCGACGGTTGTGAACAACGTCGAGACTTACGCGAACGTCGCCGCGATCATCCGCAAGGGCGCCGCCTGGTTCAAGTCGGTCGGCACATCCGGTTCACCTGGCACGAAGGTGTTTGCATTGGCTGGCAAGATCAACTGCGTTGGCCTGGTCGAAGTCCCGATGGGCACGACGTTGCGCGACATCATCTTCGGTCTTGGCGGCGGGATTTTGAACAATCGTGGCTTCAAGGCTGTTCAGACCGGTGGTCCCTCCGGTGGATGCATCACCACCAAGAACCTGGATACTCCGATTGATTACGAGACGCTGAAGTCCATCGGCTCAATGATGGGTTCTGGTGGAATGATCGTGATGGACGAAGATAACTGCATGGTCAACATCGCACGCTTCTTTCTGGATTTCACCTGCGACGAAAGCTGCGGCAAGTGCACGCCGTGCCGTATCGGCAACCGTCGCCTGTATGAAATGCTGACGGACATTTGCCGCGGCAAGGGCACTGAAGAAACTCTGGAGGAACTGCGGACCTTGTCGAATGTGATCAAGGATACGGCGCTGTGCGGCTTGGGACAGACCTCGCCGAATCCTGTTCTGTCCACATTGGACAACTTCTTTGAGGAGTATGAAGCTCACGTGAAGGAGAAACGTTGTCCCGCCGGCGTTTGTACCGCCTTGCTGAAGTTTACGATCAACGACAACTGCATTGGATGCGGATTGTGCGCGAAGAACTGCCCGACGGGAGCGATCTCGGGGAAGGTCAAGTCGAAGCACGTGATTGATCAGGACAAGTGCATCAAGTGCGGCGTTTGCCAGCAGAAGTGCAAGTTCAAGGCAATCGATAAGAAGTAACTCCAACATCGGAGGAGCTTGCCGTCGGCTTTTTGGCCGGCAAGAAGAAGTGAGCTTTTGAATACAGCCAACAATTTGGAGTCCGAAAAAGATGATAAACTTGAAAATAAACAACACTCCAGTGTCTGTCCCGGAAGGATCGACCATTCTGGAAGCCGCCGAAACCCTGGGTCTTAAGATTCCCACGCTGTGCCACATCAAGTGGGATTGTTTCAACACGGAGCACCGTTGCGGCTCCTGCCGTGTTTGCGTCGTTGAAGTTACCGGCCGCCCGAACCTGGCGCCGTCCTGCTGCACGCCGGTTGCCGAGGGCATGGATGTTCACACCAATACCAGCCGGGCGATTCGCGCTCGCCGCACGATGCTCGAGCTGCTGCTCTCGAATCATCCGAAGGATTGCCTGGTCTGCAGCAAAAACCAGGAATGCGAACTGCAGAGACTCGCCAGCGCCTTCAATATCCACCACATCAAATATGAAGGTGCCCAGTCCGAATTCCCAGTCGATGAAAATGGCGCCGCCATCCGCCGCGACATGAGCAAGTGCATCATGTGCCGTCGCTGTGAAACGGCCTGCAACGTCGTCCAGACGGTCGGCGTCCTTTCCGGCGTCAACCGCGGCTTCAATGCTGTCGTTGCCCCGGAAAACTTTGCCCAACTGACCGATACTGCTTGTACTTTCTGCGGACAATGCGTGCAGGCCTGCCCAGTCGGCGCCCTGACCGAGATTGGCTACAAGGATGAAGTTTGGGAACAGCTGAACAATCCGAAGAAAACGGTCATTGTGCAGACTGCGCCCGCAGTTCGCGTTGCGATCGGCGAAGAATTCGGTTTCCAGGCGGGCGAGATCAGCACCGGCAAGCTGGTTGCCGCTCTGCGTCGCATTGGCTTTGCCAAGGTTTTCGATACGGACTGGTCTGCTGACTTGACCATCATGGAAGAAAGCACGGAATTGCTTGAACGCATCAAGTCCGGCGAAAATCTGCCTCTTCTGACCAGCTGCTGCCCGGGGTGGGTGAATTTCCTCGAGCATCAGTTCCCAGATCTTCTGCACATGCCTTCGACGGCCAAGTCCCCGCAGCAGATGTTTGGCGCGATTGCCAAGAGCTACTATGCGGAAAAGATCGGCATCGATCCCAGCGACCTGATTGTGGTTTCCATCATGCCTTGCCTGGCCAAGAAGTACGAGGCTTCCCGTCCTGAATTTGCCAATGACGGTGTACGCGACGTTGACTATGTCCTCTCGACTCGTGAGTTGGCCTCGATGATCAAAGAGGCCGGGATCGTGTTTGACCGCCTGCCGGATGAGCAATACGACAACCCGCTGGGCGAATCCACTGGTGCCGCCGTTATCTTCGGCGCCTCCGGCGGCGTTCTTGAGGCTGCCCTTCGTACTGTGGCAGGTTGGCTCGAGGGCGACAAGGACAGTCCGATCGACTTTGTCGCCGTGCGTGGTCTCGAAGGCATCAAGGAAGCTACGGTTACGATTGCCGGCATCGAGCTGAAGGCGGCTGTTGCCTCTGGTTTGGGCAATGTCCGCAAGTTGCTCGAGCGCATCCAGCGCGGCGAAACCCAGTATCACGCCATTGAAGTCATGGCCTGCCCCGGTGGTTGCATCAACGGTGGTGGACAACCCTACAACCATGGCAATACCGCCATCCTGGAGGCGCGTAAGGACGCCATCTACCGCGCTGATAAAGGGCTGCCCATCCGCAAATCCCACCTTAATCCCTCGATTGTCAAAATCTACGAGGAGTATTTGGGTAAGCCGAACAGCGAAAAAGCACACAAGTTGCTTCATACGCACTACCACGCAAAGTAAAAGGCGGCCTCAGCCGATTCAACGCCTGAAAGGCATCTGGATCGTCTAGCCGCAGAGGCTTGACACGACCTCCCCCAGCACACGAATATACGTGTCCGGGGGAGGTTGTTTTTTTCTCTTGAAGTTTTTGAACGGCTTCATTCATTCGAAATGACAGATTCACAGGAGGTCAGGAACGATGTTGCGCATTGAGTGTCCTCGTCATGGGGCGTTGTTGAATCACAATCATGGATCGGAGACGGCAGATGGCTTGACGATCATGTTGCGGGGCAAGTGCACCCAACCAGGCGAGGTGTTGGTCAATGGAATTGCTGCGAAGAGGCAAGGCGAGGATTTCACCTGCGAGGTGACCTTGACTGAGAAGGTCAATGTGATCCGAGCGGAGATTGATGGCAAATACGGCGAATCCTGCCAACAGATCAAGGTGCTGTGGGACAAGGCGTCGTTCAAGCGTTATAATTTCTTCATTGACGACCATTCGTTTTTCCTGACTGACATTGCGAAGGATCGTCCTTCCTCCTTGTTCGACCATTTTTATCTGAAGGGATTGCAGGACATCCATCGCCGCTACGGTACCAAGTTTACATTGAATTGCTTTTACCGGAACGACCATCACGGCTTCGAGATGAAGGATTTTCCGGATACGTACAAGGGCGAGTGGATTGACAACAGCGATTGGTTGCGCCTGTCCTTCCATGCGTACAGCGAATTCCCCGATCGTCCATATACGTCGTCGGATCCGACCAAGTTGTTGAGCGACTATGATTTGCTGAAGAGCGAGATTACTCGTTTCGCCGGTGCGGAGACGTTTATCGAGCCTGTGGTCGTGCATTGGGCGGTTACGAGCCGCGAAGGCGTCAAGGCATTGGTTGACAAGGGGTACGCTAACGTGTTCACGGGGGGCTTCCGAGGCAATTTCGCACTGTGGCAAGCGGAGATCGACGCCGGACGCGATCCGATGGTGTCCCTGAAGGATTATGATTGGACAGCTCCGACTGACATCGGTTATTACCTCACGCTGGAAGAGGCACTGTACCTGTATGCCAGGAAGGCCTGGATGGATTTCAGTACAGGCGCTTTGTTCTATGGTACGAGCCGGTGCCTGTGCAATGCGAATACGCAGGAGCAGATTCGCGTGAACCTGGCAAAGACGTTTGCGCTTGCCGAACCGTTCGGTTTCGAGACGTACAAGCTGGCGTCGCATGAGCAGTATTCGTTCAAGTACTACAAGAACTATGTTCCGGACCATTGGGAGCGCATGGATTTGGCTTGCAGGATTTGCACCGAGAACGGAGCGAAACCTGTATTCTTCGCCGAAGGCTTGCTTGGCAACAAGGCTTGGGATATGTAACAAGAAACTAGAAAGCTTGGAAAAAAATCAGGAGGTGTGAGCGATGTCTAACCGTCTTGCATTGTGTGGTGGCAAACCTGTGATTGAGGCTTTGGACAAGGAATTGACCCGTTGGCCGATCATAACCGAGGAGGATGTCGCAGCCGTCAGCGACGTTGTCCGTTGCGACGGCAAAGCTAGCGCGACGGATATCACCCGCGCCTTCGAGTCGGAATGGGCTTCGTACAATGGAGTTCGCTTTGCGCTTGGGGTCTGCAACGGTACGGCAGGGTTGGCGGAGGCGCTGTGGGCGTTGGGGGTTGGCGCCGGGGACGAGGTGATTTCTCCAAGTTTGACCTATTGGGCGACCTGCGCTCCCGCGTTGCAGCTGGGAGCCAGTATTCGGTTTGCGGACATCGATCCGGTCAGCTTGTGCCTGGACGTGGCGGACGTGGAGAGGAAGCTAAGTCCCAAGACCAAGGTGATCTGCGCCGTGAACTACGCCGGCTATCCGGCAGATTGGGATGGCTTGCGGGCGCTTGCATCTTCCCGTGGGATCGGGCTGCTGGAGGACAATTCCCATGGTCACGGCTCGATGTATGGTTCCCGGATGTGCGGCTCGTTGGGCGACATTGCCGCCGCGAGCATGATGTCGTCCAAGGGATTTGCGATTGGCGAGGCTGGAATGATTACGACGGATCGGGAGGATTTGTACCAACGCTGCATTGCGTACGGGCATTATGAGCGAACCTTTGCCAGCAAATACTCAGATGCCTTGGAAGGCGAGCGCCTTCCCGAGTTGGTTCCCTTTTCAGGCATACCGATTGGTGGTTGCAAGCATCGGATGAACCAGATGTGCTCTGCGTTGGGGCGCGTTCAGCTGAAGCATTACCCCGAGCGCTTGCAGGAAGTCGATCGTGCAATGAATGCGTTGTGCGACATATTGGACAGTGTCCCTTGCATCCGTAGCCATCGTCCTCCTGAGGGATCGGGATTGACGAAGGGAGCGTGGTACTTTCCGCTGGCTCGGTACGATTCGTCAAAGCTTGGCGGCGTGAGCCTCGCCACCTTTAGCGCCGCGCTTCGCGCAGAGGGATTCGGAGCGTACCCGGGAGCCAATGCGCCGCTTCACAGGCATCCCTACTTCAAGGATTTGGATTATTTCAGGCAGGGCACTCCGACGGTTCGAGCCTTCGGCCAAGAATCCCTGGATGATGTCAATTGCGATGCGATGCTGCCTGAGACCGTCAAGACGATTGGAACAATATTCAGGATCACGAGATTTACGCGATACGACAAGGCCGTTCTCGAGAGGCATCGTGTCGCATTGGAAAAGGTCGTCAGCCAGGTTGATGCACTGCTTGACTGGCAGAAAAGTTCGAATAGCAAATAGGAGGAAGCCGAGATGTTCATCGACATTCACGCCCACTTGGTTGAGGAACCTGTCTGTCCCCGCTTCGGGAAGCCGGCATTTGCGACCCCGGGGTACTTGCTGAAGCGTCACGATGCCTTGGGAATCGAGAAAGCCGTGATCTTGCCGTTGGTCAATGTCGAGACATCGATTTGTTGTCAATCCAACGAAGAGGCGTTGCGGATAGCCAGGAAGCATCCGGGGCGTTTCATCCCGTTCTGCAACATCGATCCTCGGATGAACGGAAATAGCTACAGGACGAATTTGCTGGAGGTTATGCTTCACTATCGCGACAAGGGCTGCAAGGGGATCGGCGAGGTTTGCGCCAACTTGCGTTTCCTCGATCCGAAGGTGCAGAATTTGTTTGCCAGCGCGGAGCGTGCCGGATTGCCGGTTTTGTTCCACATTTCGCCATTCGAGGGGTATTCGTACGGCTTGGTGGACGATGCCGGCCTGCCTGGTCTGGAGGAGTGCCTCCGTCGTTTCCCGACCTTGCCGTTCCTGGGGCATTCCCAGGCGTTCTGGTGCGAGATCGGGACCTATTCAGGTTCGGATCCTCGTTTTGGCTATCCGAAGGGACCGGTGACTGAAGGGCGGATTGCGAAGTTGATGCGTACCTACGGGAACCTGTACGGCGACTTGTCAGCCGGAAGCGGAAGCAATGCGTTGACGCGCGATCGCGGCTATGCGGTTAAGTTCCTCAATGAATTCCAGGATCGACTGTTGTTCGGGACTGACATTTGCGCACCCGATACCCCGACGCCGCTGGTGGATTTCCTGCTTGAGCTGCGTGCAGACGGCTCGCTGCCCGAAGATGCGTTCCAGAAGATTGCCCACTTGAATGCCAGGAAGCTGCTGAAGCTGGACGAAGGCTGAAATCGCGTTCTTTTTGCCCGAAAAATCAATAAGGAATCGAAGCCATGTTCATAGACATCCATGCGCATGCGTATCGTTTGCGTCCTCCATTTGTATGCGGTTTTCCCACGGCGGAGGAATTGTTGGCGCTGTACGATGCCAATGACATCGAGATGGGGTTTGTGCTGCCGATCGTCAATCCCGAGATTTACTTTCCCCAGGCGAACGAGGACATCTTGGAGATGGTCGAGCAGCATCCTGGACGCCTGCGCGCATTCTGCAATGTGGATCCCCGTTGCTTGACGAACTCCTGCGATGCGCCCCTGTGGAAAGTGCTGGGACACTATCGCGACCGAGGTTGCCTGGGAGTAGGGGAGATCATGCCGACGATGCCGATGCGCCATCCGATGGTCCAGAATCTGCTCAAGTGCGCGGAGCAAGTTGGCTTGCCCGTGACGTGGGACAATTCGGATCAGGAGGATGGGGATTTCGGATTGTACGACGAGGCTGGCCTGCCGCAATTGGAGCATTCGTTGGCTCGCTTCCCGAAGTTGTCGTTTATCGGCCACGGTCCTGTGTTCTGGTACGAGTTGGGCGAATTGGAGACTCCCGGTGGCAAGAAGCCGGGATTTTATCCTGGTGGCGGGCAGACGCATTTCCGTCCGCCGTCCCGTCCGATCGAGCGCGAAGGCGTATTGCCAAAACTGTTCAGGTACTTTGACAACTTGTACGGCGAATTGTCTGATGCCTATTCGATTTTTCGCGTCAACGAGGATTATGGACCGAAGTTTTTGACTGAGTTCCAGGATCGTTTGTTTTTCGGGACTGACACATGCAGTCCTCGGCATTCCTATCTCATTCGCGGCTTGCTTCTGGATTGGCGCGAGAGGGGCTTGATATCGGAGACCGTGTTCCAGAAGATTGCCCGCGAAAATGCAATCCGCTTTTTTGGCTTGTGATCAAGGAGACAAATGAAGAGCATTGACTTGAACGGCTTGTGGGACATCAGCTATTCCCGTGAGGCGATTTTGACGGATTGGTTGCCGGACAGTGAGTCCTACACCGGCAAGATGAATGTTCCCGAGTATTGGGAAGATAGCCCCAGTTCCTTTGACGAGATCGATTGCCTGCGCAATCCTGAGTATGAAGAGATTGATTTCAGCAAGTACGGGACGGAATCCCCGGACAGTTCTCTGCCGTTCGTATATGGAACCGTGTACTATCGGCGCAACTTCGACTGGGATGGCGAGAGCACCTGCTCCCTGGAGGTCGGTGGTGTGTTCCTGGAGTGCGCATGCTTCGTCAACGGACGCTATGCCGGATATCATCTGGGGCATTCGACCGGCTTCGAGTTTTCAATCGATCGCGATATGCTGAAAGTTGGTCGCAACGAGTTGGTGTTGGCCGTAAGCAATTTGCGCGACGACCGCTTGGGTTGCATCATCCGCGGGTTCAAGGGGCGTTCAGGGGGGATCAGCGGTTCAGTTGTGATGCATGGCTATCGCACGAGTAGGATTGTGGATGCTCGTGTTGAATTAAGTACGGATTGCCGCGAGGTGACCTGCTTCGTCGAGGTTGCAGGTGCGGGGATGGCGTGCGAATGGGAGTTGATCGACCCGTGCAGCGGCGAGATCAAGCTTGCGGGACGTTGCGACTTGGCTCCCGGCGAGAACTCCTTTGTGTTTTCACGCGGCGACTTGAGGCTGTGGTCGGATTCTGATCCTGCGTTGTACCGTCTTCGCTTCGCGTATGAAGACGCAGGAGCTTGTGAGTTTTCGCGATTGGTTGGATTTAGGCGGATGGTCGTTGACGGGACGCGCTTGCTGTTGAATGGGGAAGCCGTGTTTTTGCGTGGCGGAACCGAGCATGCGTATTATCCCGAGACGTGCAATGCCCCGAAGGATTGCGAAACCTACGAGAAGATGCTGCGCACGATCAAGTCATATTCCTTCAATTGGTTGCGTTTTCACACGAGCGTACCGAACGAGGCGTACATGACTGCTGCGGACAAGGTCGGGATCATGATTCAAGTCGAGCCGCCCTATGGCTTTGGCGAGGAGGAATGGATTGACATCCTGAAGGCCTGCAGGCGTCATCCGTCCGTGGTGATCTATTGCGCCGGGAACGAGGAATTGCTTGACGAACGGCTGCTCGGCTTCCTGCATTATATGCGGCAGTTGCAGCAACACTACGTCCCGGATGGGCTGTTTAGCCCCCAGGAGGCGTTGCGCGGAATCGAATATACGTGGTCGAAGACGGATTTGGGAACGCCGTTGTCCTCCGGTCCGTTCCGTCACAATCCCGTACGCTTGGAGAAGTTGCTCGGGTTCAGCGATGTACTGGCCCAGTATGCCTGGGGAAACCTGTCCTACAACACGTCCGGTGGCGACTGGCGTTTGCTGGACAAGCGTCAAGCGGTCTATGACAAGCCGATCCTGTCCCATGAATTGGGGATTTTAAGCACGTATCTTGACTTTTCATTGCGCGAGCGCTATGTGGGGACCAGGATTGGCGATCGATTGTTCGCGACTGTCGAAACGATGCTCAAGGCGGCTGGAATCTGGGAATTCCGCGATCTCTACTATCGTCATTCCTGCCTGTGGGCTCGCGATTTGCGGAAGCATTGCCTGGAGACGGCTAGGCACGTGAAGCGTTTGGCAGGATACGATGTTCTGGGAATCATCGATTTCCACTGGCATCGGCACTGCTATCCGTGCGGAATGCTCAACGAATTCTATGAATTGAAGGCAGGCGACTGCATTGACGATATCCTGGAGTACAATTCGCCTTCTGTGCTGCTGGCGGATTTCGGGAATCGTTTTGTGTATGCTTCTGGCGAGAAGAAAAGCGTGTGCGTGACCTTGTCGAACTACGGTGGTTCGATTGGCGCCGGCAGTTGCCTTGCCTGGCGTTTTGGCGAGTCTCGCGGAACGCGCAAGATCGATGAGCCAATCGCCAACGGATGCCTGATTGACCTGCACTCCTTTGAATTGCCGATGCCTTCGGTGACATCGCCTGAGAAGGTACGCTTCGACGTGGAATTGCTTGATGCTGAAGGCGAGGTTCGTTGTCGCAACCACTGGTATCTGTGGGTTTTCCCGCGAGTTGAGATGTCGCTGCCTGGGGGATTTGATGATGTCGTTGACGCGGCGTTGCTTGAACGTGTCGCCAATGGCGAGCGTCTGTTGGTATCGGGGAATGGTCTGCGTCGCCTGTCGATGTCGTTCCAGAGTTCGACTGCCGGTCGCATGACGGGGAATTTGGCGACGGTGATCTCGGTTCATCCGATGCTTGGCGATTTCCCCCACGAGGGGTATTGCTCGTGGCAGTTCAAGGATATGTTGAATGGCGGGAGCGCCGTTGATGTTGGCGGCTTCTATCCCAAGGGCGTGCTTCCCGTTCTCGATGTGGCGAGTTCGTACAAGAAACCGATCCGGCAATCTCCTTTGTTCGAAATCGCAATTGGCAAGGGCGTGATTGTCTTCTGCGGGGTGAAGTTGTTGTCCGAGGATCCTGCCGGATGCTGGCTGATGAAATGCCTGCGGTCGTATCTGGCTTCCGAGACCTGCGGGAAATCAGCTCCGTGTGTGGAGGCGAGCGCATTGCTGGCGCCGATTTCAGATGGAAACGCAGGTTCGTCTTCGACGGATATGGGGTTTGATGCGCGAGCGCAAAAGAAGAAAGTGATTCCGAAGTGATTTTTGGAATGGAGTTTGTCAAGGAATAGGAGTTTTGGGATGAGAGTCGTCGAATTCATTGATTTGATGCGTTCTTCCGGTTGTCGTTACAGCTACATTGGCGACGATTTCGGGGGTGTATTCGTCGCATTGGACGTCGAAGGACGCTTGTTTTCCTGCATGGATGGCAAGGTGCTGAGCCGAGTGAATCCCGATGCTTTTACAAAGGTCAGCACCGGAGGCGTGTACTACAATCCTGGTGGCGACGGGCTTTGGCCCGCTCCGGAAGGATCGCGGTTGGGCTATGAGTATTCGACTGGCGACTGGCGCGTCCCGCCTGGGATTACAGGTGCGCGCTGGGTGGAGACGGCACCCGGGGTGGTCAATGCCGAAATCGATTTGATCAACAACGAGGGAATTGGCTTGCCGTGCCGATTCGGGCGCAAGATCGAGGTTGTTCGTAGCGGTACTCGCGAGATGACGGTCAATGTCGTGGAGTCGATAGAGTACTTGGGGCAGAGGAGTTACGGACGGGACGAGGTCTTGCTTGTGCCCTGGTCGCTTTGCCAATTCGACTGCGGTGCGGGGAGTCGCCTGATCTTTTCCGATGGTGGCGAAGGGAGTTTTTGGGACATGTACGCGCCGTCGGCGAAACAGTGTCGGATAGAATCCGGCAAGTGCATTGTTGACTTGTGCACCGCTGAGCGATTCCAGATCGGGATGTCCTCTGCGATTTCGTGTTTGCGGTTTGAGGATGCCGCTCGCGCCCTGGTCGTTGAACGCCGAGGCTGCGGATTGCCTTCCGGGCTTGATTGGATTGACATATGCGACCGTTCTCCTGCCGAGGAGCCTGATGGTCGTCCAGTTGTCCTGAGCGCGTATTGCGATCCTTCGGGATTTATGGAAGTCGAATCCGCTGGTGGTTGCCCGAAGCGATTGGAGCCTGGATTCAAGAACGAGCTTCGGACGGAAACCTGGTTCCGGCTCGATTAACGAGTTTCCGATTGTTCGATTGCACCTCTTGCCTTGTGGCGGGAGGTGTTTTTTATCGCAAAGTCAAAGCAAAAAAACATCGGTTTCGTACTCAAAATGTATGTGACATGCTTTTTTTGGGGGCGGGGGTGGAGGAGTTGGGACTGGGACTGAGACCTATGAGACAAATGAGACGAATGGGACCTATGTGACTGGTGTCTGGGACTTGGGACTTGGGACGTTGACATGGGTTTTGTGGGGCTTGAGTTTCTGGGACTGGGACGTGTCGGACGTGGTCGGACGGGGCGGACAAATTTGACCTGCTGCAAAACAAGGCGGCTTTAAGTACGAACACCCGGGGTGCTCGTACCTGAGCGGTTCCGTTATTTATTAACGCATGGGGAGCGGGGGCGCAAGGAGCGTAAGGGCTAGGAACATGAAGATATCGGCATAAGTGTGTGGAGCGGGTGATTTTTAATTTTCGTCTATTGTAAATGCTGATTTTTCGAGGTACATTACTCATTTAGGTTTTTGTTGTTTTTGGCAAGTTGCGAATGGTTAATTTCAAGACAAGGAGCGTATTGATGCAAGCTGATATTGGTTTGATTGGTTTGGCAGTGATGGGCGAGAACCTGATCCTGAACATGGAGAGCAAAGGGTTCACGGTTGCGTGCTTCAATCGCACGGTCAGTAAGGTTGACGACTTTGTGAACGGTCGCGGCGCGGGGAAGAAAATCATCGGCGCACATAGCATCAAGGAGTTGATGGCCAGCTTGAAGCGTCCCCGCAAAGTCATGCTGATGGTCAAGGCCGGGCAGCCTGTTGACGATTTCATCGAAATGCTGATTCCCGAGATGGAAGAAGGCGATATCATCATCGATGGCGGCAACAGCCATTTCCCGGATACGACTCGTCGGACGAAGTATGTGGAAAGCAAAGGCTTGCTGTACATTGGAACGGGTGTTTCCGGCGGTGAGGAGGGCGCTTTGATCGGCCCGAGCATGATGCCTGGCGGCAGCCCCGCGGCCTGGCCGCATGTGAAGGATATCTTCCAGACGATTTGTGCGCACACGGATGCCGGCGAACCCTGCTGCGACTGGGTCGGCGAAAATGGAGCGGGACATTTCGTGAAGATGGTTCATAATGGAATCGAGTACGGCGACATGCAGATCATCTGCGAGGCGTACCATATGATGAAATCCATTGGCATGAGCAACGAGGAGATGCACAAGGTTTTCGCGGAATGGAATGAGGCAGAATTGAATTCGTACTTGATTGAGATTACCCGCGATATTCTGGCGTACAAGGACGAAGATGGGGCGTCGGTCGTCGATTTGATTTTGGACACTGCGGGTCAGAAGGGCACCGGGAAGTGGACGGCGATTGCGGCGTTGGATACGGGCATGCCATTGACGTTGATTGGCGAGGCTGTGTTTGCGCGTTGCCTGTCGGCGATCAAGGAAGAGCGTGTTGCGGCGAGCCGTGTTTTGCGCGGTGTTACGGTTCCGTTTGCCGGTGACAAGAAACAGTTGGTTGCGGACTTGCGTCGAGCCTTGTATGCTTCGAAGATTGTTTCGTATGCTCAGGGCTACCAACTGATGATGGCTGCTGCGGAGGAGTATGGCTGGCATCTTAACTATGGCGGGATTGCCTTGATATGGCGTGGCGGATGCATTATCCGCTCCAGTTTCCTGGGCAAGATCAAGGAGGCATTTGACCGCAATCCCACACTGAGCAACCTGTTGCTGGATCCGTTCTTCCAGGAAGTCATGGACGGTGCTCAGGAATCGTGGCGTCGCGTTGCGGTTGCCGCAATCCAAACCGGGATACCGATGCCGTGCATGACCTCGGCACTGAGTTATTTTGACGGATACCGCACGGCGCGTTTGCCCCAGAACCTGCTGCAGGCGCAGCGCGACTACTTTGGAGCGCATACATACGAACGCGTGGACAAGCCGAGAGGCGAGTTCTTCCATACGAACTGGACTGGCAAGGGCGGGACGACAACAGCCAATACATACATTGCCTGATTCGTTATGAAATGAGCTGGGGATCTCGTTTGCCGACCGGCGGACGAGATCCGTAATCACCCCCAAACCAAGTCCATTTCAAAGCATGTCGCCGGGTGCATTTTCACGGCGATGTGCGCTTTTCATACTATGAAGCTTCTTACAACTTCCCTTATCTGCCTGTATCTGTTGTCATCGGCCTTTTGTCACGCAGCCGATCCTGTTTCGTTGACGGATTTTTCCAAGGGGGCTGGCGGTTGGTATAACCGGATCTGGTCTGCCGATGGGAAGACGTTCGAGAAAAAAGAGCTTTCTGTCGTCAAAGCCGATTCCGGCGAGGTCAAGGGGCTTGGGTTGCCGATTGTATTTCTTGGTGATTTGGAAGCTGTTTGCGAGTTGTCGGGATCCTTGTCTTCATGGCGTGCCGCCTCCCATTTGGAGCTTCGCCTCGTCGTTCCTGAAGATTTGCCGGATACTGCGATGATGTCATTGTTTGCAAAGGACAACGATCATCTATGGCGTCAGGTTCGTGGTCGCATTGTCGACCTGCCTTTGGATGGCGGAGTTCGCATATTTCGCGTCCCCTTGCGCGGGTCGGATGCCGTCGAGATGTGGACTTGCCACGGTCATCGCCGCCCCTGGAATCCTTTGACTACTCGGAACTTGCTTGAGTACGGCTTGCGGGTCGAGCTTGACACAGGGGTTTCCGCTGAATATTCCGGGCAGTTGCTGCTTGCCAGTGCGAGGTTGCTGAATGAAGGCGATAGCACTGGCGATTTGCAGGTCCATGAATTTTCGTACGCTCCCTTGTCGCCTCATGTTGGTCAGCGCCTTGAAGTTGGTTTCCGCTTGAATGCATGGCCTGCCGATCCGTACGACATGAAGACGACGAGCATCACTTGCGTCGTGACGTTGCCGGACGGCAAGACGACTGAAGAGGTCAGGGGATACTACTACGAGGATTTCCTGTACGACCGCGCCGAGTTTGACAAGACACGTTGCCTGGAGCCCAATGGCGAGCCTTCCTATAAGATCAGGTATTGCCCACGAGTGGCGGGGCGCCATTCCGCCGTCATTTCGATTGCCATTGACGGGAAGTCGCTGACCTTGCCACCCTTGCAGTTCGATGTGCAGGGGGCGCTGCCCGGATATCATGGATTTATACGGGTTGATGACAAGCACGACCAGTTTTTCAAGTATGACGACGGGACGCAGTATTGGGGCTTGGGCATGAATGTGCGTAGTCCTTTTGACAACCGCTACTTCGAGGTCGCCCCGTATTCCCAATGGCTTGACCAGGGGCTGTCCGCATACGATCGCTTGTTTGCGAAGTATCGTGAGCTTGGCATCAATACGGTCGAGGTCTGGATGAGCTCGTGGTGGCTTGCGCTGGAATGGATCAATGACGCTCCGGGGTTCCATGGAGTAGGGCATTTCAACCAATACCGTGCCTGGATGCTAGACCATATCCTGAACCTTGCCGAGGCAAATGGAATCAATCTGATCCTCGTCATCAACAACCACGGAAAGTTCGGCTTGACCTTCGATACGGAATGGAAGCGAAATCCATACAACAAGGAGCTGGGTGGTTTCCTGGAAAAATGCGAGGATTATTTCGTTGACGCAAAGGCGAAAGCGGCATTCAAGAAGCTGGCCGACTACATGGTCGCCCGTTGGGGAGCAAGCCCGAACCTGCTGTCCTGGAAGCTATTCACGGAAGTCGACTTGACCGGTCCGGACCTGTCGCACTATACCCGTGATCCCAATATAGCCGCCTGGCACGCCGAAATGGGCAAGTACCTGAAATCGATCGATATCTACAAGCATCCTGTTACCACGCACTGGATGCTTAGCTACCATCGAATCGATGAAGCGATCTCAAGCGTCCCCGAGTTGGATTTCCTCTCAACGGACGCCTACTACCAAAGCAACGGAACGACGCAATTGGTCAACCTGCTGCGTGGAAGCAGTACCTTCGGAAAGGGCAAGAAGAAACCGCTGGTGATCACGGAATTCGGTGGTTCGTCGTATGCCGACAACATGGGCGCCCTGATGAAGCAGGTTGAAGTCGGGCTCTGGACTGGATTCTTTACCGAAATGGGCATCCTGCCGATGTACTGGTGGTTTGCGCTGGTCGAGGACAAGCAAGTCGAGCTGTACGGGAATTACGTGGCGATGAGTCGCTACGGGTCAAACGAGGACCGGCGTGGAATGGCTGCTACGTTCTATGATCTCAAGGACACCAACCTGCAGCTGAATGAATTGCGGTCGAAAAACAGGTTGTTGTACTGGATCATGGACAAGGAATTCTTCTTCTCCGTTCAGGAAAACCTAACCTTGAAAGAGCAAAAGGGCGTGAAAGTGTCCGTCGCCGCGCCCGAACCCGGCAAGTACCGGATTGAATTCTGGTCGCCGAAGAACGGTGATGTGCTTGGAACGCAGGACGTTCAGGTTGGCGATGAGATGAAGATGCTTGAGTTCGAATTGCCTGAATTCACCCGTAGCATTGCCGTAAAAGTCATTGCTGTGCCTTGAGTCTCGCAAAGTTCTGGACTGTATGGGACTGGGACTGGGACCTATGAGACCTATGGGACAAATGGGACTTATGTGACTGGAGGTTCTGGGACTTGGGACGTTGATGTTGGGTTTTTGTGGTCCTGGGGGCTCTGGAGTTGTTTGTGGTCGATTTTAGGCACAAAAAAAGCACTGGTTTTGATATGAACCAGTGCTGGACGAGTCTTGGTATCCGGGGCGGGATTTGAACCCGCACGGGTGTTATCCCACTAGGCCCTCAACCTAGCGCGTCTGCCAATTCCGCCACCCGGACGTAGTTAGGATTACAAAGTTGCTTTTCGAATTGGTTCCAACCATTGGGTTGGTATCCGGGGCGGGATTTGAACCCGCACGGGTTTTACCCCACTAGGCCCTCAACCTAGCGCGTCTGCCAATTCCGCCACCCGGACGAAAAGCATTTTAGAGTGAAAAGTCATCAGGACTTGCCAAGCAAATCAATGGCAACCCCGTCAAGATTCGAACTTGAACTAACTGGACCAAAACCAGTTGTGCTACCATTACACCACGGAGTTGCGTGAAAAACAGCTTTACTATAGTGCGCAAAAGCGAATTTTCCACAGAAACGGATGAATTTTTTGAATGAATCACCAGATGGAGCCGAGTTTTTGCGCTTCGAGTGAATCTTGTACTTCAGCCGGGAGTTCGTTGAAGAAATCAAATCCTGTCCTTTCCTCGATTTCATCGATGGAAGCGAGGAAGTGATCGAGTGGCTTGTTCTTGTCTGCGTTGTGCTCGAAGATGAAGGCGAGGGCGCGGAGCTGATTGTCGACCTGATCGACGATGATCTTGTAGAATGCATCAGGGATCGGGATGCCCGAGGGCATTGTGCGTACGATTTTCTTCGGGTAGATCGGTCCTGTGATGATCCAGATTTCCTTGCAGCGCGGCGCGTAGGCATACAATTCCTTTGATTCCAATGTTTTCCAGAGACCGGCGTTGAGGTCGTGGCGTTGCGGAACGATGTTCGACATCAGGAAGGTCTGCTGCTGCGCCTTTTCTCCGTAGCAAATGGCGATCGCGTTGTTCGGCGCCATATGGCCTCGGTCAAATCCCGAACCGGTATAGTGGTCCGAAGTGACTTTGGCGATTGTGCGGTCGTCAACCATGAATTGGCCCGGTCTTTCCGAGGCTTTTGCGTTTTTTGGCGGCGAGAAGAGTCGGTATGCGCACCAGACGGGGGCTCTTCGTTCTTCGCTGTAGCCGACCCAGTAGGCGTCGTTTTGAAGCGTCCTGACGGCTAGATTCTGTTCTGTGGTCGGGATTCCCCCGAAGAGCGGCTGCTCTCCGGGCATCACGTCGCAAGGGACGAGGTTTTTCCCGTAGTATAGCGTCCAGATATCGGATGCCAGTTCGATCAGCGAGATGTTCTTTCTGTTTTCCGCGTAGATGGAGACAAGTCGGTTGACTTCCTGCTTTCGTGCTTGTGGTTGGAAAGCATACCAGGTTATCCCGACGAGCAGTATCACCACGTTGATTGCGATGATTCCGTATTTCTTGAGTTTTCGAATGGATGGAATCTTGTTTTTTCGTCTTGGTTTTCGAGCCATATCTTGAGATTGCGTGAGATGAGTTTACTTGAATGCTTTAGGAGGCGATGT
>Ga0123334_1002388_pt1 | contig 21792 bp, 19 predicted proteins | sample BiotimSIPDNA_FD_89706 | JGI IMG/M metagenome (GOLD analysis project Ga0123334, IMG submission 89706) | Anaerobic biogas reactor microbial communites from Washington, USA - Biogas_R1 time_0 SIP DNA | ecosystem: Engineered > Bioreactor > Anaerobic > Unclassified | place: Washington, USA... | reverse complement strand
TTTATTGGATATATGTAAGTATATTTATCTTCTTTAATAGTTTTGCAATTAATATGTTCTTACAGTACAAGAAGATTGGAGCATGGAAAAACTATCTTTACGGTGAGAGAGCATATATTATTCTCTCTTTGGTTGCTAAAACTTTGTTAGCATGGCAGGTATTTGGAGGAACACTTAGGCCTTAATTGACAAATATACTTATGAATACATATTGCCGGACCTAGATTCGAACTAGAATTAACGGTTCCAGAGACCGTCGTCCTACCATTAGACGATCCGGCAATAACTGTTTGTTATTATACCATTTTCGAAATATATCTATCCAACCTATCCATAACCTTTTCTTCTCCCAAAACTGACATCACCTGAAAAAGATCTGGACTCTTAGTCTTACCAGTAATTGCCACTCTTAAAACCATTGCAACATCACCAACTGTACCCTTAAACTTTTCCTTTGATGCTTCATACTCTTTCCTATCGATGCTAAAACCCAGTCTCTTTGACAAATCCTTAACTTTCTCAAACCATTCAACTTCACTACTCTCAGTTGAATATATTTTCTTATACTCTTTTATAATCTCTCTTTGGATATCTTTGCTTATCCTCTCTTGGATATCTTCATAATTATCTGGAAACAACTCATCAAAGAACAGGGATAATTGTTCTTTACAATCCTCAAACTTCACAATATCTTTTCTGATTTTTGCCCCACTCCTCTCAATATTGAATATTTTAATACAGTACTCCTTATTTTCTAAGAGCAACTTCTCAACTTGCCTGTTGTGTAATTTCGCCCATTCAAGACTATTATCGTAAACCTGTTGAGCAGTTAATTTTGATATATAATCTTTGCATATATCACTAAGCTTAACGATGTCAAAAAGAGCTCCAGCCTTATTAAACTTCTCTATCTTCAAAGTAAAATCATTGTAAGTCTTCTCAGGATTTTGAATCCTCCAATCTGAAAAATTTGAATTTGCTAAATTAAGCAAGTATTCAATTACCGCTTCTTTAGGATAACCGTGATCAATATAGAAGGACACGTCAGCTTCTGGATCTTTTCTTTTACTTAATTTTCTTTTACTCTTTCCTTCGTTATCAACTTTCATTAAAGGTGAGAAGTGAGCATATGGAATCTGTTGTAATCCAAGCTTTTGAAAAATTTCAAAATGCAATGGAACAGAAGGGAACCACTCATCTGCTCTAGTAACAAGAGTTATTCCCATTAAAGTATCATCGATAGGATGAGCAAAGTGATAAGTTGGGAAGCCATCAGATTTAAGCAAAACTACATCCATATCATTCTCTCTTAAAGTTACTCTACCCTTAATCAAATCATTCATTTCAAAGGTATTATTTATGTCTCCTGTTGAGAACAATCTGATTACATAAGGAGTCCCTTTGCCCAATTCTTCTTTTATCTCTTCAATACTTGCATCTCTCCACTTTGCCCATTTACCATAATAACCAGTTCTAACACCTAAACTTTCCTGCTCCTTTCTAATTAATTCCAATTCCTCTTCCGAAATAAAACAGGGGTAGGCATTCCCTTTCTGTACAATATCTTTTGCAAAAGTTTTATAAATGTCCAATCTCTGACTTTGCATATAAGGACCATATTCTCCCCTCTGATTTTTTTCATCAATTGGGCCTTCATCAAATGAAATCCCAAATCCATTCAAACCGTTAACAATCATTGAAATACCATTCTCGACTTCCCTTTTCTTGTCCGTGTCTTCAATCCTAAGTATTGCCACACCTCCTGATTGCTTTGCTAACTTAGTACAAACCATACCAGTATATACACTTCCTATGTGCAAAAACCCTGTAGGACTTGGTGCGAACCTTAGAATCATCTCTCCTTGCTTAACATCTCTTTTTGGATATCTTTCAAAAAGCTCCTCAACAGATGTATGGTGATTCGGAAAAAGTAGATTTGCCAATTCCTGATTCTGTTCAGCCGTTCTCATATTCTTTTATATTATTAGAAATTAATTGATAGAAATCCAATTTATGGTAATATTATATCATGACATTGACAGAAGCATCCTTTTGGACAAAAAGATTTGGCATAATTGCCGCTATTACTGTGATGATTATATTCATTATTCTTCTAATAGTTGTCTCTGGGAACAAACCAACAGTTCCACAAGAGTATTTATCAGCCAACTTTGCTTGTACAGAAACAGCAGAAGAATTTCTGGAAAAAGCCAAAATCACGATCCCAAGTCTAAAGATTGATCCTGATTCCATTTCTCAGTTTGAAGAATTAACAAAAACAGGAAAAATAAATGAACTTCCATCAGTCATAAATGTATATAAGTTTGAGAATCCAACTCAATCTTGGACATCAGAAACAAATGCAACTATACTTGCCGGAAAACTTGGTTTTGATAAAGAAAAAATAAACAAGGATGATTTAGGATATTACAAATGGAGAGATAATATTTACAAAAGAACGTTAGTCGTAAATGCAAAGAATTTGAATTTTGTGCTTGAAACGGATATCTCAAGAATAAATGAGACAAAAAAGCTGGGCGTTGTTCCCGATGAAAACAGTGCAAAGTCTACAGCCTTAAACGTTTTAAACCAAACAGGATTAATCAGTATTAAAGATGAATTTTTGACAGCAAATATGACAGTAGCATACATAGATATTGATCTTGATGGAACATTTAAAAAAGCCTCTTCTCAAGCTGATGCGGAATTGGTTAGAGTTGATTTTGTAAGAGAACGCTCAATGATTACATTCTCTACAAAATTAGTTGGAGCAGATCAAATGGTAAAAGAATTCTCAAAAGTAACAAATAAGGAGCCAAAAATTACAAAGAAAACGATTAACGATAAAGCGGTAGAATTCTATACCTACGACACACCAATTGTTTTGGATAATTATCGAGAATCAAATATCTCAGTTTGGATTGGAAATCAAGAGAAAGATAGCAAGCTAACAAAAGGCCTGAGCTCTACTTATCGAATAGAATTTACATATTGGCCCATTTCCTATGACCCTTGTGGAACATACCCTTTAATCCCCACTTCAACTGCTGTAGAGGAAGTTAAAAAAGGTAATGGGAGCATTACATTCCTTTACGAAGATAATGGTGACTATATATCCGGATATATACAAAAAAATGTTAAAACTTTCAGAATTATTAATGATGTAAGACTCTTTTACTACGAATCTCCAGAAGAATCAAATTTCTTAGTCCCAATATATCTAATTTCTGGAGAAGCCGTTTTCGCAGATGGTACGGATGGAGAGTTCAATATTTATTATCCTGCTATTGATTACAACAACCTAAAAGACAAGATTATTATTAAACAGGAAACAGATGTAAATAATGAAAGTTCTTTCCTCTAATTAACTTTTGGTATATAATTCCCTCTCATGAAAAGAACATTATTGATTGAATTAAAGAATAAAATCGGAGATGAAGTAAGAATAAGAGGTATTGTTGAGACCATAAGAGATCAAGGGAAGATAATATTCTTCATTATTAAAGATAGAAGTGCATCAGTTCAGGCTGTTTGCTGGATAGGCAACGGGGAGGAGCTTTTTAATACTGCAAAAAAAGTTACTACTGAATCAATAGTTGATGTGACAGGTATAGTTAAGGAGGCAAAACAAGTTTCAGCTGGATACGAATTGGAAATAAAAAATTTGGTAGTAGATTCTCTCGCTCAAACACCACTTCCGATAGTCATAGAAGAAGAACATTCCGATAATCTTACTGCACTTAACAAAAGATTAGACTATAGATGGATTGACCTTAGATCAAAAAAGAATCACTTGATGTTTGAAGTTGCAACTACGATGACCAAAGCTTTAAGAGATTACTGTTTGGAAAACGAATTTACAGAGATACAAGCTCCAAGAATAATAAGTGCTGCTAGTGAAGGTGGCGCAAACGTATTTGAAGTAAAATACTTTGATAGGAAAGCGTACCTAGCTCAATCTCCACAATTTCATAAACAGATGGCCATGGCTGCAGGTTTCGAGAGAGTATTTAATGTAGGGCCTGTTTTTAGAGCTGAGAAATCTTTTACAACAAGGCATCTGACCGAATATACAAGTTTTGATGTTGAGATGTCCTACATTGATTCATTTAAAGATGTTTGCGAATTTGAAGAATCAATGATTAAACACATGCTTAAAGAGGTTAAAGAGAAATATGGAGAAACAATTAAAGACGTATTTGGTGTTGATGTTGTAGTCCCCGAAGGGAAATTCCCATTCTTGACTGTAGAAGAAGCAAAAAAGAAATTGAAGGATGCCGGTATCCCAAGTAAAGATGATGGAGATTTTTCACCAGAGGAAGAGAGAGCTATTGGTGAGATAATGCAAAAAGAAACTGGCAGTGAGTTTGTTTTTATGATTGACTATCCACACAGACAGAGGGCATTTTATCATATGAAGAATTCAGAACATCCCACATTAGCTTTAGGATACGATCTCTTCTGGAAAGGTGTTGAGATTACCACAGGTGCTCAAAGAGAACATAGATATGAAGAATTAAAAAAGAATGCAATAGAGAGAAATATTTCTGAGGATTCTTTAGAAGATTACTTTGACTACTTTAAATACGGTTGTCCTCCACATGGGGGTTTCGCAATTGGAACTGAGAGACTCCTGATGAAGCTCCTAGAAGTAGATTCTGTACTTGAGGCAACATATCTTCCAAATACGCCAAATAGATTGGGGAAGTTATTAGGCAGTTAAATCGAAGCTAAATTATTACTATGAAAATCTCCACTCTTTTACATTAAACTGTACATTCTCATTACCATTCCATACATTCAAATCCGGATATCCCACAACATCAATGACGGAATCTTTCTCAATCTCCTCCTTGTCCTCTCCTGCACCAAACAAAACTAAAGTTAACATATCATATCCGCTACCTTTCACTAACAACTTCATATGATTCTCTTCTTTTCCCATAATTGTTTTTCTAAATACAACTAGATTTTTCAAACAAACAATTGGCTTTGGATTACCATACCCAAAAGGTTCTAATTGATGCAAATCATCTATTAATTTTTTCCCAACATTCTCCGAATCGATTACCAGATCAATATTCAATTTAGACACAAGCATTTCCTTTGTAATCTCCTTGTTCGCAAATTTCATAAATCCATCAACAAACTCATCTATTGTATCTGCCTTTGCAGTAAAACCTGCGGCTAATTCATGTCCTCCAAATCTTTCTAAGTACTTATCAAATTTGCCCAAGGCTTCTGTGATGTTGAATCCCTTTATACTCCTAGCGGAACCTTTTACAGACTCTCCATTATGCGTAGCTACAATGACAGGCTTGTGAAATTCTTCTAAAAGTTTTCCAGCAACAAGTCCAATTATCCCCTCATGCCAATCTTTGCCAATAACAAAAATTGCTTTGTTTTTCTCATCTTGTATTAGACTACTAGCCTCTTCCTTTGTTTTGAGAGTAAGTTTCTGTCTGTCAAAATTCAAATTGTCTAACTCCTCTGATATTTTTTGACAAAGTTTTTCGTCACTACTCACTAAAAGTTTAACAGCATTCATCGGTGAACCTATTCTTCCTGCAGCATTAATTCTAGGACCAATTAAATACCCAAGATGATATGAATTAATATCCTTAAAATTGATTCCTGCTCTCAAACAAAGCTGTCTTAATCCTTCCCTACTTCCCGTTGCTATTTGTTTTAGTCCGTAACTTACAAAAATTCTATTTATACCTGTTAAAGGCATTAGGTCTGTAACTGTTGCCAAGGCAACTAAATCTAGTCCTTTGCTATCAGGAGATATACTGTAATTCATCCCTACCTGTTTTCGTATCTCTTGGATAAGGAGGAAAACTACTGCTGTTCCGCAAATCTGAGTAAAAGGATATTCATGGTTTGGATACATCTGATGAACTAACGGATATGAGAGTTCTGGGGAAAGATCTTCTGGAGGTTGATGATGATCTGTAATAATTACAGAAAGATTCTTTTTTTTATATTTATTAATTAATTTTTCATCTCTTACTCCACAATCAACGGATATTAGAAGCTCCCCACCTAACTCCAACACATCTTTTAATGAATCTTCTGTAAGACCATACCCTTGCTCAATCCTATTGGGGATATATGGTATTACATCTACTTTTTTTTCTAAAAATTCTGATAGCTCTCTGTACAAAAAATCCCAAAGGAGCGAAGTGGCACATATACCATCTGAATCAAAGTCCCCGTGAATTACAATCTTTTTTCCCTTATTTACAGATTCAATTATTAACTTGGCAGCAGACATACTATCAAAAAGGCTACTTGGATCTGGGATGTCATCTAAAGATGGAGAAAGAAAGTGCTCTGAATCCTTAATCTCTCTACTTTTTAGAATATATTCTAAAATATCATTAATTTTTTTCTTTTTTGGAAGATTCCACTCTCCTCTACTCTTCAGACTCATTATTTATTAATCTCTCAATTAAATCCCAGTCAAAGCCTTTTCTATGCAAAAAATCAATCTTCTTTCTATCTTTCTTTGAAAGTTTACACTCTCCATATTTCTTTTCAAAAACTCTTTTAAGGATATCAAATTCATCTTCTACTAGTTCATTAACTTTTTGTTGTGCTAAATCTTTTGAAATACCCTTTGAAATCAATTCAGATACAAGAATATATTTCCCTCTCGGCTTACTTTTTATCCGTGAAAGAACAAACTGTTCTGCAAACTCCTCGTCATTTATATATGAGTAACTTTTAAGCTTTTCAATTACTACACTCACAATTTCGCTACTTGAAGCTTTACTTAAATCTTCAAACCACACACCTTTCTTTTTAAACAAGAGATTGTTTAAATACATCCTTATCTGCTTTTCACTTTTAATTGCCCTTGAAATATATGTAACTACTCTGTTAAAAATTCTTTCTTTTAAATCATCCTGAAGGATTTTGTCAAATTCATCCTCACTTAGTTCTTTCCCAACAAAAAGATTAAATTTCGCAACAGTATTTAGGGAGACACCACATGAGAACTTCCCATCCAGAAACATATTTACTCTATCAACATTCCTCTCTTGGGTTGCTAACTTAGTAATCTTCATTTCATCTTTGCTCTAACCTCTTTTTCTATCTTATCTCTTAATTTCTTGTCTTCTTTCAGTAATTCAATCGTTCCCTCTCTTCCTTGTGCCAATTGCTGATCTCCATACTTTATCCAGGCTCCTGATTTCTCAACAATACCTGTCTCTATTGCAGCGTCAAGAATACTGCTCTCTTTATCGATTCCGAAAGGATAAATCATATTAAAGGTAGCTTCCTTAAAAGGAGGTGCAACCTTGTTTTTAACAACTTTAACCTTCCTCGAATGACCTATTACCGCACCATCTTTAGTAATCTTGTCTTTCTGTCTAATATCCATTCTAATCGAGGCGTAAAATTTCAGAGCATTTCCACCTGTTGTTGTTTCAGGATTACCAAACATAACCCCTATCTTCATTCTAAGTTGGTTTAAGAAAATGATTGTAGTACCAGCCTTACTTGATATGGCAGTAATCTTTCTTAGAGCCTGAGACATCAATCTCGCTTGCAAACCCATATGACTATCCCCCATTTCTCCCTCAATCTCAGCTCTTGGGGTAAGAGCAGCTACAGAGTCAACAACAATTACACCAAATGCAGAAGATCTAACCAGTGTTTCCAATATCTCTAAAGCCTGCTCTCCGAAATCAGGCTGGGAAATATACAAATTATCAATATCTAAGCCAATATTTTTCGCATAGGTTGGATCAAAAGCATGCTCTGCATCTATAAAAGCAACTGCCTCACCTTTCTTTTGTGCTTCTGTAAGAATGTGTAGTGCCAATGTGGTCTTTCCGGAGGATTCGGGTCCGTATATTTCAACAATTCTACCCTTTGGGACCCCTCCAACCCCTAAAGCTAAATCAAGAGAAAGCGCTCCCGTAGGGATTACTTCAATATCTACCCTCTTCTCATCTCCTAATTTCATAATTGACCCTTTTCCAAATTGTTTCTCAATTTGAGCTACGGCAATTTCAATAGCCTTGTTTTTAGGGTTCTCAATCACAGGAGTTTCTTCAACTTTTTTCTTTATTTCTTTCATGAATATGGGATATACAATTTATTTATATATGATAAAAGGATAACAAACAAAATGACATGAGTAAAGCAACCTAAAAAAATGTTTAATTAACCGATAATATTTTTATACAAACCTCTCATTTATAAAATTTGACATGTTTTCAACAAAACTTTTTCTCAACACTTCGTCCTCTCTAATATATCTTGCAATCTCGATTTGTACAGATGGAATACCCATTTTCCCAGACACAAACTCCCCTAATGTCTCTTCATCGTTATCTAAGAATCTTAAAAGAGTTACACTAATACCATACAACTTCCCACAATCCATCTTCTCTCTCACTTGTTGTGCAAATGACCTCGAACGAAGAAACCTAGTAGGATAATATATCCCCAAATCATAATCTGAGCCCAAAGCCATACCGTGAATATCGATAAACTGTTCTATTCTCTCTCTCTTGCATATCTCTTGCACACTCTTCTTATATTCATTCCTCTCAATTTCATTGTAATTAGGGTCATATTTTATCTCTGAAGACAGATATATTCCCCAGCTATTAGTTAGTCTACAAATCTCTTTTACAATCTCATCAGTAAATTGTTCGGCCTGTCTGTAAGCAGTACTTAATTTCGGTCTCTTGTGTAAACAGGCATGAGGAGCAGAAAAAAGAATTGGTTTCTTACCTTCTAATATTTGGAATTGGGTAGTTTTCATTAATATCTAAATTACCATTATTGCTCTCTTTTTTCAAATATGCTAAGAATGTATTAATATAATTTTACTTTTCCTAAAATGGACAATAGTCTGAAGAAGTTACTAGCGCTTTTTCTTTTACTTCTACCCCTGTTCCTTCCTTTGTCTGCTAAAGCACAATCATTTGAAGAGGGTTCTCTTCCAACAATGGAACAAGTTTACGATGCAGTCCCATTTATGGAGGACTCTACAATTGATACCCAAGATTTCACAATTAATGGACAAGAGAATATCCTAACAGAAGAACAACTTGATGCTATGGTAAAAGTCAGTTCTCTTCTTGGGGGAACTTTTCTTCTGATTTTTCTTTTTTCTGGAATTGTATTGTATGTTTTCTTTGGGATTACCCAACAGAAGACAGCACAAAGACTTGGATTTGAAAAAAGTTGGCATGCATGGGTTCCCATTTTAAGTACTATCCAGTTATTTAAAATGGGAGATCAAAATCCATTGCTGATTCTTCTATCCCTTGTCCCAGTAATTGGCCAATTAGCTTTAACAGTACTAAGCATTATGGTGTATTGTAAAATTGCTGAAAAACTTGGATATGACAAACTCTTTGGACTCCTTTCTCTTGTCCCGATTGGACCTTTCATTATGTGGGGAATGTTTGCTTGGGGGGAAAAGAGTATTACTACACAAACTCCGGTGACTCCTCAAAATCCTGAAAACTTAGTATCTGCACAACCCACTCCTACTATTCTTCCTTTAGTTGAGGAACAACCTCATATACAACCAGCTGCTTCTCCTGTGACTGAAACAACAACTCAACCTATTACTGAAACTACTCCAAACATTCAGCCAACCCCTCCTTCTGAGCCAACAACTTATACACCACCGACACAAACACCAGAGATTCCACCCCAGATATAAGGAAAAGACTAATGAAAATTGATAAGAGGAGGTAATTCTCGTTCCTACTCTTCTTCTTTAATATCCAAAAGCATAGGAGATTCTTCCTCACCCTTTAATCCTTCTTGAGTAACCTTGTCAATTCTTTTCTCAAGTTGCCTAAACCTAGTTGTACTTACAACATCGTACTGCTTCTGTAATCCAGATATTTTCTCTCCAATCTTGTAATATGATTCAGAAAAGACCCCAAATTCTTTTTCAAATGCTTTTACATCCGAAATTATAGTATATATATTTCTTTGAACTCTAAAATTGTCATACGATTGTTTAACCATTCTTAATATTGCTGTAAAACTAAAAGGTCCTGCCAATATTACTCTGCTTGCCATAGCCTCTTCTGTAACATCTGGTAACTTCTCATAAATATATGAGAAAATCATCTCGTTAGGGATAAAAAGTATAACAAAATCAACAGTTTTATCTGTAGGATTGATATAGTCTCTTGAGGTAACTTGCTTAATCTTCTCTTTTACATCTTTTTCAAAAGCTTTCATATGGGTTTGCTTCATTCCCTTATCTTCAGTCTCTGACATTTTTTGGAGATTTGCATATGGGAATTTAGAATCAACATTTATCCTCGTCCCATCTGGTAGAAATACTGCAAAATCTGGTCTTGTTTGAGAACCTTCCTGTTTCTTGTTAAATTCGTAATCTACCCCTTTTACAAAACCCGCCATTTTCAGCAAATCCTCAGCCACTTGCTCTCCGAATTGGCCTCTAACCTGATTGTCAGAGAGAACCTTTTTTAGACCCTCAGTACTTACAGAAAGCTGCTCAGTTATCTTTCTACTCTCATCAACAGATGTTTTCAAAGTAGCATATGTATCAATCCTTTCCTTTTCGGCAGTTTTTAAATACTCCTCCATACTTTTAACCATACGGTTTATCTCTTCCCTTTTATTCTCCAAATCTATTCTACTTTGTTTTGTTTCTGAAGAAAGTTTCTCGTTGGCCATAGTTATAAGCTCTTGATTTGCTTTACTCAAAACATCTGGAAGGAGTTCATTCAATCGATTCCCTATACTCTCCTCAATACTTTCTTTTTCATCTTTACTACCCTTCCTAAGAAAAAATGTAACACCTACACCAAGGAGCACCCCACCAACCAAAGCTATAATAACTAGAATTGTATCCTGCATAATGATAAAATTGTTCAGTTTAATACAATTACATTATAGCAGAAAAGATTGATGTTCAAATTTGAATCAAAAGAGAAGACATTCCTATTGCATCTATTTCTTACTACTTTTCTAGGAGGTGTCGTTGGAATACTCAACTATGCATTTAACATCCTAATAGCAAGATATACTTCGAAGGAAATCTTCGGAATTTTTAGTGCCGCTCTTGGGATTATTTATCTCTCCCAGATAAGTGGTATGTCTATACAATCTTTGGTCACTAAAACTGTTGCAAAAAACAAAGAGAATGATTTAAACCAATACAAATGGAATACTACAATTTCCTTCGCAATTATTGGTGTAGTGGCCTCAATTATCTTTTTCCTCTTTAAAGTACCTATTTCCCAACTAGCATCTATTCCAAAAGAATTAATTCTTTATCTTGCTCTAGCAATTATTTTCGCATTTATCTCTCCAGTATCTAAAGGCCTTCTTTTAGGACAAGAGAAAGTCATTACAGTTAATCTCCTTTTGCTGGCAGAAACGGTAATGAAATTTATCATCGGAATTGTAGCCATTAAAATTGGAGGAAATATTTCTTTACTAATCGTAGCGAATGCAATCCCACCATTCCTAACAACTCTTTTCATTATTCCGATGATAAAGTTTGAAAAGAAAAAGGACACAGAAGTAAAGAATAACTGGAAGGAATTTTTACTAATGACCCTCTCATTTCTTCTGCTTACAATGCCTTTCACAATTGATCTAGTTCTGGTAAACAGTTCATTTAGAGCAGAGTATTCATCACTGTCACTTCTGGGGAAAATCGTATACTTTGCTTGTGTTACAACATCTGCTGTACTTTTTGCACGATTGTCAAATGAAAGTAGTTTTACAAAACAAAGAAAGAGTCTTTTTCTTTCAATTCTTTTGTCTTTATTTATTGGATTATTTCTTTCTTTAATATACTTTATTATCGGAGAAAAAATTATTTCACTATCAGTTGGGGATAGCTATTTAAAGATAAATACATACCTTGGAATGTTTGGTCTTTGTATGACTGGTTACTCTATTGTATATATGATTGCAAACTATTTTATCGCTCGAGGTGACTACTCATACATTTGGGTTTTACTTTCTGCTTCTATCTTACAAATAACTCTTTTCTCCACAAGGAACAATTATCTAAATGAGGTTGTTCAAAATCAAGGAATTCTATATACTTTTCTTACATTATCAACAATTTTATTTCTTCTATTTAACTTTAAGAAAAACAGAAATGAAGAAAACAAAAGTTCAGAAGAGCTTAAGTAAAACCTTAGAGGGTTTTAAAGCATTTGCTTTTAAAGGTTCTGCTATAGATATTGCAATAGGTATGATGGTAGGAGCAGCAACAACCGCAGTAATTAGCTCCTTAATTAAAGACATCATTAATCCTCCAATTGCGAAATTAATATCTGGTATTGATTTCTCTCAGAGATTTTTTGTATTAGGAACTAAGCAGTATGAATCATTGGCCTCTGCTCAAGAAGCAGGAGCTGTTGTTATCACTTATGGGAATTTCATAAATTCTCTCTTCACATTCCTTATCACAGCATTTGTTCTGTTTCTTCTTGTATCATGGATTGGGAAAATAAACAAAAAAGAAGAGAAGAAAGAGGAATCAAATACCAAAGTATGCCCTTACTGCAAATCTGAAATAGCAAAAGATGCAACAAAGTGTGCATTCTGTACAAGTAGTGTGAAGTAATTGGACAATATTGGATTTGAACCAATGACCCCTACAATGTGAATGTAGTGCTCTAACCAGCTGAGCTAATTGTCCATAAGGCCCAATTATACTCTATCCTTAGGCGCTTGATAATACGTAGGCTGTTTGGGAGAGTGTATATTCTGAGAATTTTTCGTTTGAACACCCTCAAGAATTTCTCCTTCTTTGCCTCCCCCTTGAGGCTCTGACTTCATGTACTTCCACATGACATAGAAAACAATTAGAAGAACAGGAAGTAGAATACCCACAACGATACTGTTTGCAAGAAAACCCCCGACTACCCCAAGTATTAACGCGCCTACCACAACTAAACTAATATTCTTGATACTCATAACATCTAATATACCCTACCCTCAGAATTCAATCAAGAAGTAATGATATAATTGGAAATGGTTGATATTAAATATACTCAAAACTTTTACAACAACACTTCTAAAATTTCAAAACTTCTTTCTTCTATCGGAATCAAGGAAAACGATATTGTATTAGATGTTGGTGCTGGAAAAGGTGTCCTTACAAATGAGTTAGAAAAATACTGTAAAAATGTAATTGCATATGAATTAGATCCTAGTTACTATGAAATTCTTAAACATACTTTTCATGACCGTAAAAATATATTACTTGTAAATGAAGATTTTACTCAAGTTCACTTACCAAAGAAACCCTTTAAGGTATTCGCTAATATCCCCTTCTCGCTTACTGCTGATATTGTAAACAAAATAACAAGTGATGAATCTCAACTAAGTGAAGCGTATCTGTTTGTACAAAAAGAATCAGGTGACAGGTTTGTTGGTAAACCGAGAAATACACAGATTGCTACCATACTCTCATATAGATTCAATATTGAAATTATTGATTCTTTTCAAAGAGGTGATTTTAAACCGATACCAAATGTTGATATCGTTCTTCTTAAAATTGTCAGAAAAAAGAATATAGATAGTGAATATTTACTGTTTAAAGATTTTGTAACATATATCTTCAATCAGATGGAGAAGGATGTTTTTGATACTTTAAAAAAGCTATTTACCTTCAATCAATTGAAATATATTAAAGAGGAATTAAAGAAAGCAAATTACACTGTTCCTAGTGATTTACCTAAGGAATACTTTTTTAAAATATTTCAGTATTTTAAAACAAATGGATTGGATTACAGAAACAAAGTTATTGGATATTTCAGGATGCATGTTTTCCAACATTCAAAGAGAGAGAAGATTAACAGAACAAGAAATACTTTTTAAAATGTAAGTACCTCTATTTACAACTTATTGGTTTTTAGAAAGACTCTGTATACATATTGAATATGCGCTATACAGCTCTACAGAGCCTTTCTATTAACTAAGGTCTTTTTTAATTCTTCCTCTTTGGATACATTTTCTTACATTTACGATGTAACCATCTTGATGGAATAACAGAAAGCAAAAACTCTCTTTCTTTTTTGGGATCATTAAATTGGAGAACTGGATATGGTTTAGGAAAGAATTTTGTATAATTATCGGAAGAAGGATCTTGGGATTCCTTTACCTTTGCGGTTAGAACTAGTCTCACCTCTTGTTCGATTTCTGGATTACTAAATTTAAGAACTGGATATGGTGGAGGAAAGTGTTTAATAAGATCATAAGGACTTTTTCTTTTGGGATCATTTATTCTTCTGTACATGTTATCTCCTTTCTAAGGAATGAAGATATAGACCTTAATTTTAATGAACAAAATACTGGGGAACCAGATATTCGTCTAAATTATATCACACTGAAGGGAGACTCAACCCATTTGGAAACAATAGATGGGGGAATGTATTAAAGAGCATGGAATTTAAGAATAGAATTATTCTCTTTCTAATTTTGTAAAAAATATGAATCTCTTATCCATCCCAACAATTCATCATCAATATCCTTCTCTTCTACTATTTCTAAATAATATAATTTCCTGTTAATAGACAACTCTTCCTTATTTATAATCCTTTTACTCTCAATATTATATGGGACTCTAAAATCTAATCTTACTCTATCTTTTAACAACCATACTCCACTAAAAGTGTATCCGCTTACTAAGTGTATACAACATGGTAGAGATTCTATTTTGACTCCTCCAATATTTTTCTCTATCTGATTAACAAGTTCTTTAAATAGTTTTTTTGAATAATCTTTATTCTGAAAATGTTTTTCTATTGGGTATACCACACAAGAATGTGATTGATTATTCTTGCTGAATTCTCTTTTACATTTAGGACATTGCCACATATCCAATTATACCAGAGAATAAACTGAAAATGGTGGACGACACAGGATTCGAACCTGTGACCCTCTCGGTGTAAACGAGATGCTCTAGACCAGCTGAGCTAGTCGTCCATACATATGCCGAGGACAGGAGTCGAACCTGCAAGGGATTTAACTCCCACTACCACCTCAAGGTAGCGTGTCTGCCAGTTTCACCACCTCGGCTAATACATATGGATTTTATCAAACAACTCTTACAAACTCAATCATCAATTCAATTCAACTAACATATATTTTGCAAAATCTCACTTTTTCAGGCAATATATATACGTAGATAAAATAAAACAGAAACATATGAAAATTCAAAACATATCAGCTAGAGAAATACTCGATTCAAACGGGAATCCAACAATCGAAACAACTGTTGAACTCCTAGACGGGACCACAGGTACAGCCTCAGTCCCATCTGGTGCCTCTACTGGTAAAACAGAAGTCCTAGAATTAAGAGATGAAGATATGAATAGGTATGGAGGAAAGGGAGTACTCAAAGCTGTAAACATTGTAAACAACACAATATCTCCTTTGTTTAAAGACAAAGAAATCAACAGTCAGGAAGAATTTGACAATATACTAATTCAAGATGACGGAACAAAAAACAAAGAGAAATTTGGCGGAAATACAATACTCTCATGCTCAGAAGCTTTTGCTCGTGCAGTTGCAAACAGTTTCGGCTTAGAACTCTTTGACTACATTGCAATGACCTATTGGAAAGACAACAACTACAGAGGCAAATTAACCCTCCCTACTCCATTAGTTCTCGTATTAGAGGGTGCCAAACACGGAAACTGGTCAACAGATATTCAAGAATATATGATTGTTCCAAATAGCTTACATTTCAAAACATTTTCTGAAAAGATAGAAGCCTCCGTAAAGGTATACAACCAAATTGGCAAAATACTCTCTGAAAAGAATTACTCCCTTGGAGTTGGTTTTGAAGGTGCATATGCTCCAAAAGAATTAAAAAACAATCAAGAGGCTTTTGATATCATTGTAGAAGGTATTAACAAGAGTAACTACAAATTAGGAGAACATTTCAATATCGCACTTGATGTAGCATCCTCTGAATTCTACTCACATCAATCATCAACATACAACCTAAAGAAAGAGAACAGAAATCTTTCACCACAGGAATGGAACGATTTTCAAATGGAATGGTACAAAAAATACTCTGTCATTTCTGTAGAGGATCCATTTGATCAAGAGGCCTGGGATTCATGGAGTAAATTTACACAAGAATTTGGAGAAAATGGAATGGTTGTTGGTGATGATCTCCTTACAACAAATGTAGAGAGAATTGAAAAAGGAATTGAAAGAAGAGCAATAAATACTGTTCTTATCAAACCGAACCAAATTGGGACAGTAACAGAAACCCTTAACGCAATTAAGCTCACCGAAGAGAAAGGATTGAATTCAATCATCTCTCATAGAAGTGGAGAAACTAATGACAGTTTTATCGCAGATTTGGTTGTTGGGACACCATCAAAATTTGCCAAGTTTGGAGGAGTAAACAGAGGTGAGAGATTAAGTAAATACAACAGATTGTTAAATATTGAAAGCTCACTAACAAGGATATTGACATAAATACTACGATAAGTTAATCTAGATAAGTAGATGTCTGATTTCTATATTATTACTTGCCTGAATGAGGAAGAAAAATTTAATTAAAGTAGATTCATTAAAATTTTTTCTAGTACTTACTATTGTTTCGTTTTCATTTTTTCTATTAAGGGGGTTTAGAGCTCAGGCAGATTCCATAACAACCAGTGTTACAATTGGAAATAATTCTCCATATTTTAGTTCTGGACCAATTGAAGACCCAGCTGTTACATCAACTTCCCCCGCAAATATCGGAGACCTGGTTACTTTCAAAGCAACAGGAACTGACGGCAATGGTGAAGACTACTATCTTTTAGTTTGTTCAACAGACTCAGCCACCGCAGTAAACAACAATATCCCATACTGTAACGGAGGATCAACTTATTGCACAAGCACTATTACCGCAAGTGGTTCACAAGCAACCTGTACATATACAACACAAACTTCCGATTCTTTTTCTAATACATGGTATGCATTTGTTTGTGATACTAATTCAACAGCAGCATCCTGCTCCGCTGGAGATCAGGGAACAGGAGATTCAGGGTCACCTTTCTATGTCAACCACCTTCCATCTTTTACTGGAATTACAAACACTTCACCAGCAAATCCAGGAGGATTGATTACATGGAACGCCACAGCTTCCGACCCTGACAGTAATACCATCAAACTTTTAGTCTGCAAAACAAACTCAATTACAAATGGAGCGTGCACAAGTGAAGAATGGTGCTCAAGTACCCTTTCTTCTTCAAATCCTTCATGTACATATAATATCCCATCAGTCACTCCTGATGGCTCAAGCGATGCATATGCCTTTATTGTAGACCAATACAACAAACCCTCTACCGATGCTACACAAGGCTCAAATTCATACTTTACAGTAAACAATGTAGCTCCAGTTGTTAGTGCTGTTACTTTAAATAGTAACTCTGCGATAGTCCTGACTGAAGCTACAACAACATCTGTATCTGTCACCGCTACTGTAACCGATAACAATAGTTGCTACGGTACGGAGATAGACAGTGTAAAAGCTTACGCATATAGATCTGGAATTACTTATTCAAACTGTAATACAGTACCTGGAAACAACAACAATTGCTATCCAGAAGTTTCTTGTAGTGTAGTTGCGGGAAGTTGTACTGATATAACTGACTCATCTGCTGATTACACATGCTCTTTTAATATGCAGTATCATGCTGACCCAACAGATATTAACACACAATTTGACGCCCAAAACTGGTTAGCGACTGTAAAAGCAACAGATGATGATTCTTCTGGTCACTCAGCAGAATCCTCAAGTGGTGTAGAATTAAACTCTTTGGTTGCATTTAGTATTGGAGCCTCAATTAGTTATGGGAGTTTGGGTGTAGGGCAAGCAAATGACCCTCTTGACAGAACTCTTGTTACAACAGCGACAGGAAATGTTGGTCTTGATCAAGAGCACTCAGGAGCGTCTGAAATGTGTACTGATTATCCAACCTGTTTAGGAGCTACTCCTATACCAGTAGGTTATCAAAGATACGGATTAAGTGCAGTAGCGTACTCTTCAGGAACAGTATTAACTGTAACCCCTGTTGAGGTTGAGCTTAATGTTCCCAAAGTAACTACTTCCACCCCCACAACAGGTACAACATGGTGGGGTATTTCCATCCCAGCGGGAACAATTGCTGGAACTTACAATGGCGCCAACACAATCACAGCCGTTAAGGGTGAGATTGCAAACTGGTAATATATTTATTTAATTCATATTTAATATATAAAAATGATGAAAAACATAAAAAATACAATTAGCAAAATTGTACTTGGAGTTGTGATACTCTTAACCACATCTGTGGTCGCTCATGCTGGAATTGGAATAACTCCCGCAGATATAGTCAACGAGAACCTTAAACCGGGTGCTTCGTTCACTACTGAATTCAAACTTTCCAGATCAGGAAATCTAAATGAAATCAGTATCGTTGTTGAACCTGACTACGGACCAATAAGTAGCTGGTTTACCGTAAAACCAGGGAAGGTCATGACATTTCCTCAAGGACAGCGAATTATGTATTTTCAGATATCTGTAAATGTACCTGAGACAGCTGAATACAAAGATTACAAGGGAGCGATTCATGTAACCGCACTTCCCGATGATGCAGATGTCAAAGGTGTCATGATTACCCAAGGTCTTCAGCTTAATGCACAACTAAAACTTACTGAAGAAGATATTGAGAAACTCTCGATAACTGCAATCAAAACTGAAAATGTCATCAAAGGATCTCCTGTAAAAATTGATATAACTGCAAAGAATGAGGGGAATGTCGATGCTTCACCTGTCGCAAAAGTTAAGGTCATGGACCTCCAGCAGAACCTAATTGAAGAACATGATATCTCAAATCTTGGAGTAGTTAAATCTAACGAAACGAAAACCATTACTGGACAATTCCTATCCAACCTAGAAATAGGTGAGTACTTCTTAGAAGTTGAAGTCTTCCTTGATTCTCAATCACTAAGAAAAGAAAGGTTAGTTCTCTCTGTAACCGAAGACAAACCAGTTGTTGCTACAACGGATGATGATTCAAAAGATCAGAAATCTTCTATTCAATCACTTCTAGGTGACAACCAAGAATACATATTGTGGATTGTTGCTGCATGTGTAGGAGGAGTAATAATATACTTCTTAATAGATAAGCTTTGGAACAATAAACCTGTGGAAGAAAAAGAAAAGCCCGCTTCAGTTGCACTAGGGAGTAAAAAGTCTACAAGAGAAATCCTCTCAATCTCATTTGGATTCCTAATCTTCTTAGGTCTCTTTTCAGCATCTCTCTCTGATGCAAAAGTTGTTGAAACAATGGTAAAGGACTCAAATAAGGATGTACAAGGAGCTCAAGATACAACAGTTGTTCCTGAGCCAACATTCTCCGTATTACCTGCTCAAGAAACAGACACAACCTATCCTATATTCTCAAGACCTGATAAAAACTCCTCTGTAATATATGATGCAAAGGATGGAGAAACATTTGATGTCATGGAATCAGATAATGGATGGTACAAAGTATCACTTCCAGATGGAAGCATCGGTTGGATTCCAGAAGATTTAATAAAATCAAAGGTAACCGAGCAGGCACAACAATAGATAATTAAACTACACAGATTACGGTAATCTTACCGTAATCTAGTGGAGTATGAATATAAATTGTAATTAATTTAAAATACAACATAAATGACAAAGTTTAATTTATCTAGGAAATATAGCAAGGTAGTACTCTTCCTTTTATTACCTCTTTTGATTTTGGGACTCTTTGCCTTTATTTCTAACAAAATAAATAAAGGAGCATCAGCAGCACCATATACTGAAATAAGTACAAGAGTAACAATAGGAAATAGCTCCCCCACATTTTCAGCAGGTCCTGCTGAAAGCCCAGCTACATCCGCAACAGCTCCCGCAGCAATCGGTGCAGTTATTACCTACAGTGCTACTGCAACTGATAGCAATGCTGAAAGCTACTACCTTCTAATTTGTAGAACTAACTCCGCGACTCCAGGTTCTGGTGGTTCAGCACCTACCTGTGCTGCTTCACAGACGCTTTGTACAAGTACGGTAACTGCAAGTGGAACTGGAACATCATGTACATATACAACTGTTGTAGGAGATTCTTGGTCTAATGCTTGGTATGCATTTGTTTGTGATAACAATTCTACTTCAGCTGCATGTTCAGCATCAAGCCAGGGTACTGGAGATTCAGGTTCTCCGCTTTATGTAAACCATGCCCCAGCTTTTACTGCATCAACAGTATCTAGCGCGGTTGACCCGGGAGGTACAATCACATGGGGTTCAACAGCATCAGACCCTGATGGAAATACTGTAAAATTAATTGTTTGTAAGACTGCTGGGATATCAGCCGGTGCATGCGATGGTGGTGCTGGTGATACTTGGTGTACAAGTTCTCTAACAACATCAGACCCTACCTGTTCATATGTAACACCTAACCCTTACGCTGACGGGACATATGCAGCATATACATACATAGTTGACCAATTTAACCTTGCATCTGCAGGTGTTGCTCAAGGTGCTGACAAAACATACACAGTAAACAATACAACTCCTTCAGTATCATCTGTCACACTAAATAGTGGTTCTGCAATTTCTCTAACAGAGAGCACTACAACAAATGTCCCAATGACAGCAGTAATAACTGATACAAATGGCTGTACAAATCAAAGTGCTACCGATGAAATCACCTCTGTTAAGGGATATCTCTACAGATCTTCTGTGACCTATGCTTCTTGTGATACATCAGGTGAAGCAAATGCTAACAATTGTTACCCTGAAGTAAGTTGTTCTGTAAGTGTTACCTGCTCTAATGGGGTCACAACATATTCTTGCACTGCATCAGTGAATCACTATGCAGATTCTACTGTTGCAAGTACTCAGTATCCTTCAGATACTTGGAAAAATTCTATTAAAGCAACAGATGATGATGCCGCAGTTGGCACTACTGAGATTACTACTGGTGTAGAATTAAACGCAATTGTTGGAGGAGATACTACTCCTACTTTGCTTGACTATGGAACATTGGCTGTAGGAGCAGCAAACAATCCTTTAGACAAGGAACTAACTACAACACCAACAGGAAATGTAGGTTTGGATGTTCTGATTAAGGCCAATACCGCAAACATGTGTACTGACTATTCGACTTGTACAGGTGGAACTCCAATACCAATCACATATCAGAAATATGCTTTAGCTGCTTCAACCTCATATGCTTCAGGAACAGCCCTCTCAACAACAGATACAGAAGCAGAATTGAATGTACAGAAACAGACATCGGCTACAGTTCCCTCAAAGAAGACTTATTGGGGTATTCAAATTCCTACTGGTACAATTGCAGGTGTATACAATGGGTTAAATACTCTTACATATATTATGGGAGAGACAGCTAACTGGTAGTAATTTTGAATTAGGAATTGATAAAAGGCATAGATAATCTATGCCTTTTGTAGATAAATTAATATATTAGAAGCTTAAACAGTAATGATTAGATTTAATATGTCTAGAAAGTTGTTTAATCCAATATTAATTATCACTACAGCATTTTTTGTAGTAATACTTTCTACATTTATTTCGAAGGGACTTTTTAGATCATTTTCTGCTACATATACAAATATCACAACTCAGGTTACTGTAGGTAATAGTGCTCCTAGTTTTACTTCTGGCCCTGCTGAAAATACTGCTAGTACTAGTACAGCTCCTACTTCAATTGGAGCTACAGTTCAGTTTAATGCTACTGCTACTGATGCTAATGGTGAAAGTTACTACCT
>Ga0123334_1002385_pt1 | contig 21817 bp, 16 predicted proteins | sample BiotimSIPDNA_FD_89706 | JGI IMG/M metagenome (GOLD analysis project Ga0123334, IMG submission 89706) | Anaerobic biogas reactor microbial communites from Washington, USA - Biogas_R1 time_0 SIP DNA | ecosystem: Engineered > Bioreactor > Anaerobic > Unclassified | place: Washington, USA... | reverse complement strand
GGCGAATCGACTTATTAAACATTTTGAAGATTATTCTGTATCTCCAAATTTTCCACAAAGTAATGAACCTAAAGAACCAGATAAAAGTAAAAGTATTTCAGAATTAAACATGAAAGATTTACAGATGCTTGTAAATAGATTGAGACTCGAAAATGAAGCAGAATTTATTCTTAAAGAACTTAATAGAAATGCCGGCAAGACAGATACATTTGATAAGCCTTTGATTATTGATACAATTACTCCTGTTAATCAATTGTATCATTACGGAATTAAAGGTCAAAAATGGTATGTTCGACGGTTTCAAAAGGCCGATGGCTCTTTGACTTCTGAGGGTAAGAAACGATATGCAGATTCTGATGACTATATTGAAAGTCGGGCAAGAAAGGAAAGGGCAACTCGTGGTTTATCGAATGATGAGCTTCGGAGATTGAACGAACGTCTTCAGTTAGAAAATACATATAGAAGTTTATCTCAAGAAAAACTTAGTAAAAGCGAATCGTTTGTTCAAAAAGCATTGCGAGATGCTGCCGGACAGGCATTGACCGATTTTAGTAAAAACGTGATGCTTGGCGGTGCAAAACTTCTTGTATCAAAAGTATCTCCACAATTTGCAAATATTGCATTTAATATTAAACAGGATAAAAAGAAAGATTAAAGGAGGAAACTAAGTATGAATCAGGTTGTCCTCCAACATTTTGGAATTAAGGGTCAAAGATGGTATGTTCGTCGTTTTCAAAATCCAGATGGTTCTTTAACTCCAAGAGGTCGTGCCCGTCTCGATAAAAAAGACAACAAGTGGGCATCAACAAAAGGCGAAAAAATTAAAGTCAAACTTCAAAAGACAGTATCAAAAGATATGAATGATTTTATTCAAAATCAATTAGATTTGTCGTATACATCGCGTGGTCGTCTTTCTTCAAGTACAATTTTGCAGTATAATAATAAACTGGCATCTCTTATGAACGAAAGAGTCGGAGACGTTCGGGCGCCTTCCGGTCGTGTTTTAAGATTTGTTGCAAAAAGAGGAGAAATTGGCGTTCATACTGCCGTTGCCGATATTGGATACGATATGGACCAACTTCGTCGAGGAGTATTCAAAACAGGTAAGGTTGCTTATAGGCAAGAAAATCTTATGAAAGGAGGATGAGTTATGTGAAATCATTTGGCGAAATATTAAAACATTCTTGGAATGCATTTCGAGCCAGAGACGAGACGCCGATAGAAACATATCCACAAAATAGTATAGGGCTTTTTTCCATGACGAATCCTTCACGATCAAAAGCTTATAAGTTATCAGATAGATCGATAATTACCACGATTACTAATCGTATTGCAATTGACGTGGCAAGCTTTGACATTCAACACGTTAAAGTAGATCAAAATGGAAGGTATTTGGAAACAATTAATGATCCTTTAAATATGTGTTTAACTGTTGAAGCTAATAAAGATCAAACTGGTCGTAATCTTATAATGGATATTGCTATGAGTATGTTCGATGAGGGTTATGTTGCAGTAGTACCTATTGAAACAACTTTTGACCCTTATGTAACTGGAGCATACGATATTTATTCATTACGAACTGGAAAAATTTTAGAATGGTTTCCAGATTATGTTAAAGTTGAAGTTTATAACGATCAAAGCGGTCAACGAGAAACTTTGGTTGTTCCAAAAAATATAACGTGTATAATTGAAAACCCATTGTTTTCAATTATGAACGAACCAAATTCAACTTTAAAGCAACTTATTCAAAAATTAAACATGTTAGATTCGATTGATAAACAAGTAAGTTCTGGAAAACTTGATTTGATTATTCAACTTCCTTATAGTCTTAGTACTGAAAGAAAGCAGGAACAAGCAAATCAAAGACTTAGGTCTATTGAAAGTCAATTAACGACTGGTAGATATGGTGTTGCATATATTGATGGAACAGAGCGAATTACACAATTAAATAGACCTGTTGAAAATAATTTGTTTACACAAGTTCAATATTTAACCAGTTCTTTATATAATCAGCTTGGATTAACCGAAGAGATTTTTAATGGAAAAGCAAGCGAACAAGCTTTACGAAATTATTATGATCGAACAATTGAACCAATTGTAACCGCAATTATTGAAGAGATGCGTCGTAAATTTTTAACAAAAACGGCGCGAACACAAGGGCATTCAATTATGGGATTTCGTGATGTCTTTAGACTTATTCCGGCCAATGAAATTGCTAATATTGCCGATGTGTTTAGTCGAAACGAAATTCTTACAGCAAATGAGATTCGTCAAATTGTTGGTAGAAAACCTTCCGATGCGCCACATGCTGATGAATTAAGAAATAAGAATATGCCAATTCCTAACAATCGAAATATAGCAAACACATCAATTAATACAGGAGGAACGAATGATGAGCAAAAAGAAATATGACTTTAGTGGATACGCCACAAAAGTTGGGTTGAAGTGCTCTGATGGAAGAACAATTCTTCCGGATGCATTTCAGGAATGTGATGGTAAAATTGTACCGCTTGTTTTTCAGCATATCCACAACGACCCCAAAAACATTCTTGGGCATGCTCTTTTGGAAAATAGAAAAGACGGCGTTTATTCGTATTGTTCTTTGAACGACACCGAGGCGGGAAAAATTGCAAAAGCTTTGGTTGCTCATGGGGATATTACGGCGCTTAGTATTTATGCAAACGGTCTTGTCGAAAAAGGAAAGAATGTAATGCATGGTACAATTCGTGAAGTTTCTTTGGTAATTGCTGGCTCTAATCCAGAAGCATATATCGATAATCTCGCTTTTGAACATGCAGACGGTTCTATTACAACCGACGAAACAGAAGCTATTATATGTGCTGGAGCATTTTCTGAAGATAAACTCGATATTTCTGAAGATTTGACTTTGTCGCATGAAGATAAAAAAGAAAAGAAAGATTCTGAGGAAACTGTTGGGGATGTTTTCGATACACTGACCGATGATCAGAAAGCAGTTGTTTATTCGCTAATTGCTGTTGCTTTGGAAGAAACTTCCGAAGATGATAAAAAGAAGAAAGAAGATAGCAAGAAGGAAGATAAAAATGAGAACACTGCGGAACATTCTAATATTGGAGGAGAAACAGATATGAAGAAAAATATTTTTGATAAGGGTACGACTTCTACAACTGGTGCGAAGACCAAGTTGACTCGCGAAGAGCTTCGTACCATTTTTACAGAGGCTAAGCAGTCTCAGTCCACTCTTGCAAATGCCTTCCTTGCGCATGGTTATGAGTCGATTGGTGATGCTTTTGCCGCCTATGAACATCGAGACAATGTTCTTGCACATGCTGGAACGTATGGTATCGATAATATTGGGTATTTGTTCCCGGAAGCCAAAACCCTTACAAATACTCCTGCATTTCTAAAGCGTGATACCGAGTGGGTTAGTAAGGTGTTTGGTGCTGCTAAACACGTTCCGTTTTCTCGTATTAAAAGTGTTGTTGCAGATATTACTGCCGACGAAGCTCGTGCCAGAGGTTATGTAACTGGTAAGAAGAAGCTTGATGAAGTTATTACACTTTTGAAGAGAACGACCGATCCTCAGACTGTATATAAGCGTCAGCGTCTTGATCGTGATGATGTTATCGACATTACTGATTTTGATGTTGTTATGTGGCTGCGCTCTGAGATGCGTATGATGCTGGAAGAGGAAATTGCACGTGCTCTGCTTGTTGGTGATGGACGTCCGTCTTCTTCTGATGATAAGATTAAGGAAGATAAGATTCGTCCTATTGCCACCGACGATTCTCTATATACTGTCGAGATTCAGATTCCTGTTGGCGCAACGACTTCTTATATTATTGATCAGATTGTTCTTGGTAGGAAGCAGTATAAGGGAACTGGTAATCCGACTTTCTTTACGACTTCCGATCTCAATGGTGATATGCTGCTTCTGAAAGATAAGAACGATCGTCGTATTTATAATAACGAAGCCGATCTTGCTGCTGGTATTCGTGCTCGTGAAATTGTTGAGGTTCCTGTAATGGACAATAAGGTTATTGTGATTACTCCTGCCACTTCAACCGAAGCCGGCCTTCAGAAGAGACTGATTGGTATTTCTGTTAATATGTCCGACTATGCTCTTGGTGCAGATAAGGGCGGAAGTATTACTGCGTTTGATGATTTTGACATTGATTACAACCAGTATAAATATCTGATTGAGACTCGTTGTTCTGGTGCTCTCACTCTTCCGCATTCTGCCATTGCTTATTGGAAACTCGAGACCATTCCGAAGACTGGTGAATAATTAATAAGGGGCGATTAATTATGACTTATAAGGAAAAAATTGGAAAGATTCTTCATCGAGTGCATGCAGAGGCTAAGGATGTTTTTGTAACTAACTATATTGTTTATAAAAATAGCGAAGGCGTTGCTTGCATTAATTCTGAAGGACTTATTGCTATTGGTTCGACAATGCTTGAAGACCTTTATAAGAAATCAGTTCTTATTTCTGATGGCGGAGTATTGTACGTTCCTGTGTCTATTTCAAAGGGTTCGCCGACCGTTACTCTTTCCTATTTGAAGAGTGATAGTAATGGTAAACCTGTATTTGCGACAATTAGAAGTTATGAGGAAGAAGAGTTTGTTGATCCCGTGTTGCTTTCCCTTAGTGTTGGTGGTAAGACTTTGGCGCCCACGTTTGGTTCTGATGTAACATCTTACACAACTACAACTACAGATGCATCAAATATTGTTTCTTTCGTTCCTTCTTCTGAAAATGCCGAAGTTACAGTAAAACTTAATGGTACTGAGATTACAGATTTCGAAGCAGTAACTTGGTCTGCTGGAAGCAACACACTTACAATCAAACTTGATATTGAGGGAATTTCAACAACATATACAATTACAGTAACAAAGGCATCGCCTCCAAGTTTGTCTGCGCTTAGTGTTGGCGGTAAGACTCTGACTCCGACATTTGCTTCTGGAACCTATGAGTATACCGCTTCTACAACCGATGCTACTAATATTATTACATTTACAAAATCTCCTGCATCTGCTGCTGTTACAGCAACACTTGGCGGCGTAGATGTTACAGATGATCTTGCAACTGGTGTTACTTGGGCGTCCGGAGAGAATGTATTTGTTCTTAGTGTTGCAGCATATGACGTTGCTACCAATTACACGGTAACTGTTACTAAGTCGTAAAATCAAAATGGAAGTGGGTGTATTCTATGGCGAAATTTTATGGCGTAATAGGATACGCCAAACAAGTTGAAAGAAGCCCCGGGGTTTGGGTTGATGAAATTGTTGAAAAAACTTATCGAGGAGATATTGTTTTAAATCAACAACGATGGCAAACATCGGAAAATTTTCACGAAAATATTAATATTGACAATAGTATCTCTATTATTGCAGATGAGTATTTGTATAACAATATTGGGTTTATGAAATATATTCAATGGAATGGTACAAAATGGAAAATTCAATCGATAGCTTTTAATAGACCCCGAGTTGTACTCCAGATTGGGGGAATTTATAATGGCTGATACACGATTAAATTTACATTATTTGTTAGTAAATGTTTTAGGTTCAAACAATGTATATTTTCAACCACCATCGACAATAACAATGAAATACCCATGTATTGTTTACAAGCGCGCTAGTCAAAACGATATTTATGCAAATAATAGTTTATATACAAATAAAAAAAAGTATTTGGTTACTATTATTGACTCAAACCCCGATTCTGAAATTCCAGACCGCATGATGCAATTGAGATATTGTTCTTTTGATCGACATTATGTGGCAGATGGATTAAATCATGATGTTTATGAAATATTTTTTTAAAAGTAAAGGAGATATAAATTATGGCTAGATTGATTTGGGATGCAATTGGTGAAAGAATTGCAGAAGCTGGTGTACAGCAGGCTATTTTCTTCCCGCTTACTGCTGGTGTTTATGGTGCTGGCGTTGCGTGGAACGGTCTTACTTCCGTAAACGAAGCTCCTAGTGGTGCAGAAGCGAATCCGTTTTATGCTGATAACCGCAAATATATTGAGATTATGTCAGAAGAAGAGTTCGCTGGTTCAATTGGTTGTTATACATATCCTGATGGGTTCAAGAGTTGCATTGGTGAAAAGGAACTTAAGACCGGTGTATCAATTGGTCAGCAGGTGCACACACCTTTTGGTTTTGCATATAGAACCGAAATTATTAATGACACTAGTGGTGTGTCCTATGGGTATAAGATTCATCTTGTATATAATGCTCTTGCTGGTGTATCCGAAAGAGAGCATAGTACAATCAATGAATCTCCCGAGCTCGAAGAGATTTCGTTTGATTTCACAACCACAAAGATTAATGTTACTGGCGCAAAGCCGACCGCTCATGTTGTGATTGATTCTACGAAGTTTACTGAGACAACTATTGAGAAGCTTAATAACTTCCTCGATATTCTTTATGGTACTGATGGCAGTCCTGGTAGTGGTATTGAAGGCGAACTCGGATATATTCCTCCGGTTGAAGCCACAACGTCGAGACTTCCTCTTCCCGACGAGCTCGCAACGATTTTTGCGTAAGTTAATTAATAAAAGGGGCTCTGCAATTTTGCATCCCCTTTTTATTATTTTTTAAAGGAGAGACGATAATGATTAGAAAGGTAATCTCATATACAGATTATGATGGAAAGTCTGCAACTATGGTTGCATATTTTCATTTGAATAAATTTGAGTGGCTCGAACTCGAAACTTATACAAGTGGCGGTTTAGTTCGAAATTTGGAAAATGCACTCGAAACCAATAATACTAAGAAAACAATCGATATTCTCAAGAAGCTTTTGCTTAGGGCATATGGAGAAAAAGATCCCGAAACGGGAGAATTTCTTAAAGATGATGATCGTGCCATTAAGTTTAGCAAGACTGAAGCTTTTAGTGAATTGTTTTATGAACTTGCTTATAATGAAGAAGCAGCAAAAGAATTCTTTATGGGATTGATTCCCGCAGAGTATCGCGTAGAAGCAGAAAAGAAAGTAATTGAAAAGCAGAATGAAGTAGTTAACCAACCAAATTTGACAGTTCTGTAAAAAAAAAAAGAATGGAGGTAAAGAATGCTCGAATTAATTATTCCTGAAAATGAATTTTTTAATGCTAAACAAAATAAATTTTTTACGACTCCACAATGTAAAATAATTCTTGAGCATTCTTTAGCCTCTGTTGCAAAATGGGAAGCAAAATGGCATATCCCATATTTAGGTCCTCAAAAGAAAACGCCGGAACAACAGCAAGATTATGTGCGTTGTATGCTTGTTTTTCCATTAGAAAACGATTTAAAAGTTCCGCTTGAGAATTTATTTACAATTGAAAATCAAGTAAAAATTAGAGCATATTTAGACGATTCAATGACAGCAACAACATTTTCTGATACTAATAAAAAATCAAGAACACAAAAAATTGTGACATCTGAAGTTTTATATTCGCGCATGTTTACTTATAATATACCAATAGAATGTCAAAATTGGCATTTAAATCGTCTCATTACACTTATTCGAGTTTGTGAAGAAGAAAATACTCCAAAACAGAAAATGGGTAAAATGGCTGCACTTGAAAGAGCTGCAAAATTAAATGCCGAGAGACGTAAAAAATTTAACTCGAAGGGGTGATGGTTTATGGAAATGTGGGCGATAATTATTGCAATTGCCGGAGGCGTTTTGACATTTTTTAATTTGTTTGAAAAACTGGGTTTAATTAAATTTTTTAGACAAGTAAATTGTGATTTTAAAGAGCTTAAAAAACTTCCAGACCAACTGAGTGATTTACAAAATACGGTTTCATCAATTCAAGAATTTCAGCAGATACAGAATTCTGCATTGTTAGCAATCATTCGTAACGATTTATATCAATGTTTTAAAAATAATCGAGATGTTTGTGCTTGGACAGATGATGATTTTGGCGTTCAAACAAAACTTCACGAAGCATATAAAGGCCTTCATGGAAATGGTGAAGAAGGAATTTGGTGGGACAAAAAGAAAGATTGGAAAATTGTTTCCGCCGATGAATTGGATGATTTAATTAGAGAAAGTCATAAAAAGAAAGAGTAAAAAGGAGAAATGGGCATGATTAAAATGACTCACCGTGGGTCTTTTAAAAATGCCGAACGGTTCTTCGATAATAGCAAACATCTCAGTCGTAGGCTTAGAACCGCGTTCGCGAGATATGGAGCACAAGGAGTCGAAGCGCTTCGATCGGCAACTCCAAAAGACAGCGGACTTACTGCTAATAGTTGGTTTTTTACCATTGAAGACTGGGGTATTGGTTTTAATAACTCAAACATCCAAAATGGTTTTCCTGTTGCAATTCTTATTCAATATGGACATGGTGTCAAAGGTGGCGGCTATGTTCAGGGTATTGATTATATAAATCCCGCACTCCGTCCAATTTTTGATCAAATTGCAGAAGCGTGTTGGAAGGAGGTTCGGGCATTATGAGTGATAAAATAGACCAAAGAATTGTAGAAATGTCTTTTGAAAATGCAAAATTTGAAGAAGGCATAAAACAATCAAAAAATAGTTTAAAAGATTTTACCGATGCTTTAAAACATTCTCCTCAAAACGATTTCTCTGGATTAGAGAAATCTGTGGGTAGTATGTCTAATTCTTTTTCTGCTCTTCGAGAAGTAGCGGTTGGTGCTCTTAGAAAAATTGGCGAAGAAGCCGTTATGGCGGGCGCCAATTTAGTCAAATCAATTGCTATTGAACCAATTAAGCAGGGTTTCGACGAGATGGAATTAAAAATGGGTTCTACGCAAACCATTATGGCATCTACAGGCGAATCGTTGGCTTCTGTTAATGGATACTTAGAAGAATTAAATGAATATGCAGACCAAACGATTTATTCGTTTTCAGATATGACATCAAACATCGGCAAATTTACAAATGCTGGTGTAAAATTAGATTTAGCAGTTGCATCAATTAAGGGTATTAGTAATGCTGCCGCACTTTCTGGTGCAAATGCAAACGAAGCTTCTCGCGCAATGTATAACTTTGCTCAGGCGTTGAGTTCTGGTTATGTAAAATTAATCGACTGGAAATCTATCGAGTTGGCCAACATGGCTACTGTAGAATTTAAACAACAATTATTGGAATCTGCAGTTGCGGCTGGTACTTTGGAGAAAACTGCCGATGGAATGTATAAAGTTCTTAGTAAAAATGCATCTGGTGGTGTTATGGAAGCAACCATTAGTGCTACTCGTAATTTTAATGATTCTTTAGCATATCAATGGATGACTACAGATGCACTAACCAAAACACTTGCGAACTATTCAGATGCTACAACGGATATCGGACGTAGAGCATCTATCGCAGCAACACAAGTTACAACATTTACAAAATTAATTGATACACTAAAAGAAGCTGTTGGTTCTGGTTGGGCGCAAACATTCGAACTAATCTTTGGCGATTTTAATGAAGCCAAAAAGTTATGGACCGGAATTAATGATTCTGTTGGCGCTATGATTGAGACATTTACTGACAGACGAAATGCTTTCCTAAAGGAAGGAATGTCAACGGGCTGGAAACAGTTTATGTCTGAAGGAATTTCTGACGTTACTACATTTGGGGAAACTCTTTCAAATGTGGCGCAATCTGCTGGAGTAGATATAGATAGTTTAATTAAAAAGTATGGGTCAATGGAAGAAGCAGTTCGTCACGAATCTTGGTTGACCGGTGATATGCTTTCAAAAACTGTGACCCAAATGACAGATAAGATTAGAGATCTTTCTGGTGAAGAACTACGTAATGCTGGTTATACCGAAAAGACAAAACAAGAACTTCTTGAATTAAATGCTGCTTTAAAAAATGGTGCAATTTCTGCCGAGGAATTTGCAATCAAAATGAAAGTACCTAGCGGAAGAGAAAACATTTTAAGTGGCTTAAAGAATGCTGTTGTCGCTTTACTTTCGGTTCTAAAACCAATTTCTGAAGCATTTGATCAAATCTTTCCTCCTTTAACAGCAGAAAGATTTTACCAAATGACCGAATCATTTAAGAATTTTACAAAAAATTTAATAATTAGTGACGAAGTTGCACAAAAAATTAAACGCACTTTTGCTGGTTTCTTTGCTGTTATTGATATAGGTTGGCAAATAGTAAAATTCTTAGGTCAAGCGATTTTTGAAGTTGTAAAAGTCTTTTTCCCAATGTCAAATGGTGTTCTTAATGCAACCTCCAATCTTGGTGATTTTTTAGTGATGGTAAACAGAGCCATTAAATCGAGTAAGGTTTTTCAGTATGGTTTGTTGGCTATAAAAATTGCTGCAATTTATCTAAAAAATATTATTTCGACAGTTGTTGGAAAGGTTGCAACTTTTATTCAAACTCTTTGGACCGCTGAAAAACCATTTGAATATTTAAAAAGTGTTGGACAAAATATTTTTGGTGGAATTTTAGAAAAGATTAAATTAGTTACAAGTTGGATTTCTGAGAAGTTTTCTAAAGTTTTAGGCGGTGCAAATCAAGCAATAGAATCGAGTTTTGGAAAGAAAATTATTAGTGTTTTTTCTACAATTTTTGAATTCTTTAAATCTCTTGGTGGTGTTTTTTCTGGTAAGCTTAATCTTAATTTAGAAAAATTTAAAAATATTATTTCAAATATAGACCCATCTAAAATTGCAGCTTTTGTAATTTCTGGTGTTTTATTACTTTTTGTTATTCAAATTTTACAGTTTACTAAAGCTGCTACTGGATTTGTTAAATCGATAACGGGTATTACTGATGGTATTGGCAAACTTCTTAATAAAAAAGAAGCAAGACCAAATGTTCTTCGCGATTTGGCGTTAGCAATTGGTGTTCTTGCTGGAAGTATTTGGGTTCTTTCTACAATTCCAGCAGAAAAAGTTAAATCTGCTTTGATTGGTTTAGCGGCGGCTATTGGTATTTTTGTTACTGCATATTTTAGTATTCAAATGATTAATGTAATTGCATCAAAGTTATTAAAAGAACAAGAGATGGCAAAAACAGCATTTAATCTTCTTGGTTTAGCAATAGCATTAAAAACAATGGCAGCGGCAATTAAAGTTATTTCTGAAATAGAAAGTAAAGAAAAGATTTGGGGCGCCGTTGCAGTTGTTGCGGCATTGGTTGGTTTATTATCGGCATATAAAACTCTATCTGGTTTACTTGAAATGTTACCAAGAAGAAATAAAGCTGCAAACAATTTTCTTGGAATTTCTATTGGTATTTTGGGTATGATAGGTGCTGTAGTTCTTGTTACAAAAATACCCATGGAGCAGATAAATGATTCATTGGCTAAAATTATAGCATTAATGAAAGTTGCGGGTCTATTTCAATTTTTAATGGCTCTTGGTGCAAAAATTGGTGGTGGAAACAAACTTGCAACTAGTACTCTTGGTATGGCTCTTGGCCTTGCTGGTATGGTTGGAGTTGTAAAATTATTAAATTGGCTAAAACCAGAAGAAATTATAAAAGGTTGCGATATATTAAAACAGTTAGCACTTGTTATTGGTGGATTTAATATTTTGATTGGTATTGGTGCTCGCATTGGTGGCGGAAACAAGTTTAAAGCTAATGTTTTAGGTCTTGTAATTGGTATGGGCGCAATGGTTGGACTAATTGCATTGCTTCAATTGATTCCAGAAGATAAAGTAAAAATGGGTGTTAAAACGTTGGCTGCGTTTGCTGGTATAATTGGTGCTTTACAACTTATCTCTTCAATTTCTTCTCGTATTGGTGGAGGTAATAAAATTACAGCAATGCTTTTATCTGTAACTGCAACTATGGGTCTTTTTGTTGGAATTATTAAATTATTAGAGACCGTACCGCAAGAAGCTATTGATAAAGGCGTTAATACAATTATGAAAATGGCCGCCATAATTGCGGGCCTTGAGTTGGTTTCATCGTTGGCATCTAAAATTTCTTCTAAATCTTTTACAAATTTTATTGGTGTTGCAATTACAATCTCGATTCTTGTTGGTGCAATAGCAATGCTAAGTCTTATTCCAGAAAAAGATTTGGAAAAAGCAAAAGAAACATTAACCAAAACAATTCTTGCTGCAACAGCTATGAGTGTTGGTTTTGCTATACTATCTGCTGTGTTAGATAAAATGCAAACGAGTAATACCGGAATTGTTGCAACATTAAAGAAAATAATTCCTGGTTTAACAGTAATAATTGCTCTTCTTGGAACCACAATGTTGTTCTTTACAGCATTCGCAAAAATTCAAGAAGATATGGAAAAAATAAAGTTTGAAAGTATTGGAAAATTTGCTATTGGCGTTGGTTTAATTGGAACGCTGATGATTGCGTTTACCGCTCTTCAGCAAAAAGCAGGAAAGATAAGTAAATCCGGTCTTGGTGCCTTGGCTGTTGGTTTAATTGCTGCTATTGCGGTGGTCTCGGCGACAGGACTTATGTTTGCTGCAATTACCAACGTTCTTGTTACACTTGATAATGTTAGTCTTTCGAGTATTGGTAAATTTGCATCTGGCGTACTTGTATTGGGTATAGCTATAGCCGCTATTGCTTTGTTGGCTAAACCACTAGAAGCTGCTGGACAAATTGGTCTTGGTGTAATTAAAGGTGTTTTGGTTGTTATTGCTGGATTAGCACTTATTGTTGCAGCATTTGTTGGATTAGCAGAGGCTTTGAGTTTATTAGATTTAAATAATCTTGCAAAGGGTTTTGAAGCTTTAATTCTTGTTGGAGAAAATATTGGTCGATTCTTTGGAGCAGTTGTTGGTGGATTCGTTGCGGAGTCTTTGGCACAAATTGGTAACGATATTGTTGAATTCGTTGATTCGTTTGCTACAATCGATTCTGCTGCTATCGATAATATTAAAGGTGTAGCAGATGCGATGTTAGCACTAACCGCGGCATCACTCTTAGATGGATTGGCAAGGTTTGTTAGTTTGGACTTCTTTACTTCTTCCGGTACAAAAGTTGGTAAGAATCTAAAAGATTTACTTGCACAACTTGCTATGATTCCAGTTGAAGATGCAACCAACGCTGCCGCCGTGTTAAATGCAATGGCACCAATGACAGAAGCATTAGAGAAAATGTCTGCAGCAGCTGCTAATATTCCAAATAGTGGGGGCTGGATTGGTGCTATATTTGGCGATAACGATGCCGACACGTTTGGTAAACAATTGGCCGGACTTGTTTATGCATTACTTGGAACTGCCGAAAAACCATTAACACCACAGGTAATTCGAGTGGCTACGGCAAATCTTAATGCTATTACAAACATGAATGATAGTTTAAGATTGATGTCCGAAGCAGCTAAGGGAATTCCAAATAGTGGTGGATATATTGATGAGTGGTTTGGAAGTAATGACATTGATATGTTTGGTAAACAATTGGTAGACTTTGTTTATGTAATGCTTGGAAGTGAAGATAAACCTTTAACGGCGTCTGTAATTCGAGGAGCAACGAATAATCTTAATTCTATCGCAAATATGAATGATAGTTTAAAATTGATGTCTGAAGCAGCTAAGGGAATTCCAAATAGTGGTGGTTATTTAGGAGATTGGCTTGGTAATAACGATATTGATACATTTGGTCAGCAATTGGCCGGTTTTGTTTATGCTTTATTTGGAGTAAAAGACAAACCGATTTCAATTACTGTTGTTCGAAACGCATCTAATATTTTAACAGCTATGACCGAGATGATTCCAGCACTTAGCGGGTTCTCTAATTTACTAAAACAAATAAATGAGATGACTGGTTTTTGGGGTGCAATTACAACAAGCAATAAGCTAACAACTTTTGTAGAGTTGTTATCGATTTTTGTTGAAAAATTATCAGAGGTTGACTTTTCAATTGTCGAGCCAGCATTAGCAAGTATGCAAAAGATTTCTATATCATTCCAAGAGGTTGGTGCTACTGTTCTCGAAAATGCATATAAATCTTTTGAAAATAATAAAAAGCCATTTCAGGAATCAATTGTAACTATTTTTGACGAACCAATGAACCAACTCCATAAGAACAAAACAAGATATTGCAGAATTTTCGTTAATATTTTAGATGCAATGCTTACTGTTGTTAAAGGATATTCGGCAAAATTTAAAGCAATTGGTAAAGATGTTGTTGATGGTATAACGGCTGGTATTACAAGTGGCGAGGCTGCACTTACCACAGCAATAAATACTGTTACAAATAAATTGGTTGAATCAACAGAAGATGCTCTCGATATTCATTCTCCAAGTAAAATATTTAAAAATATTGGTGCGTGGTGTGTGAAAAGTCTTGCTCTTGGTATTACAAGCGAAACAAAGACCGCATCAAAAGCCGGCACCAAAATGGCACATGCGACAGAAGAAGCAATTCGTGATGCAACTGGAATTCATTCAATTAGTGAAAAATTTAAAGAAATTGGCGCGTGGATACCACAGTCGGTTGGTGAAGGAATAGATAAACTAAAAGGCTGGGCATTAGGAAAAGCCGAGGAATTCGGTATTGATACTAGTAATATAACTGTAGAAAGCGTTGTGGCTGGAATAACTGGTGGTAAGGGTGATATCACAGCCGCTATTGAATCAATACTTGGGTCATTTGGAGACAACTTTAATATGGACTCATTTATTGAACAAGTTGGCGAAAAAATGGGTGGTAATCTGACTACTGGTTTTGGAAATGCTATAACAGATAGTTATTCTGGTCTTGGCGGTTCTAAGATGCAAGCGGCGGTTAAGTCCGAACTTGAAAAATTAAAAGATTATATCGAGGAAGAAAATTATTTTGATCGAATGAGTCTTGAAGAAGAATTGGCTGCTTATAAGAATTTGATTGGTAAGTATGCAGAGGGTAGTGCAGAAAGAAAAGAACTTGATAGAGAAGTTTATCGCCTTTCAAAGCAAATTTATGAAGCCCAAATTGCATATATTGAAGGCGTTACAGAAGCACAAAAAGAGGCGGCCGACGAAAGACTTAAGATTGAAGAAGATTATAATACTGGCGTTGCAGAAGCAACACAAGATGCAAATGAAAAACTTGCAGATGCCCAAAAGCAATATAATACAGATACTGCATCTGCGCACAACGATGCAAATAAAAAGCTTCTTGATGCTCAAAAGAAATATGTCGATGAATATAATAAGATTCTTGATAATGCAGAAAAAGAACGTCAACAAGCACGCGAAGATTATGCAGATAAACAGCGTTCTATTAACGAAAAACTCTTAGCAGATATTGATGCACAAAATAAAGCATATGAAGATGCTGTAAAATCCAGAGCCGATGCTATTTATAGTTCTTATGGTTTATTCGATGAAGTTCCAGTAGCAGAAGAAGTATCTGGCGAACAGCTTCTTGAGAATTTAAGACAACAAGGCGCAGCATTACACGAATGGAAAGATGCTCTCGCAGAACTGGCCGCTCGTGGTGTGGGCGATGCATTGATTGAAGAATTACAGCAAATGGGTCCATCCAGTACTGCTCAAATCAAAGCGCTTCTTACTCTTACTTCGGCTCAACTTGATGAGTATGTTGCTTTGTTCCAGGGTAAGTATGCTTTTGCAAGAATCAAAGCTGAAACAGAACTTGTTGGACTTAAAGAAACCACAATTCAAAACATTCAAGATTTAAACGCGCAAGCAGCTATTGATTTACAGGTTCTTGAAGATGAGTTTGCAACAAAGATGTCAGACATTAATATTAATGTAAGCAATGAACTTCACAATCTTCGTCAAACTTATTCACAAGAAGTCTCCGAAATTGAAGCCGACCTTGCAGAAAAACTTGCATCAATTGAGGAACGATTCAGTGAAACTTCCAGCGACATAAATCGCGATCTTGAAAAGAAACTAGGCGAACTTCAGAAAACATATGACGATTCAATGACAAAAGTTAACGACGATTTAGCAAAGAAACTTCAAGAATTGAAAGATCAGTTTTCTGAGACAATGGAAGAAATTGATGGATATAGTATAGAACAACTTGAACAACTGATTGCTCAAAACAAAATCAAAATAGAAGAGCTTAATCGAAATATTGAAATGGGAATGGATGAATATTCACAACTTTTCGATGAGGCCGGCAATAGTGTTGTAAATTCTATGTCTAATTCGCTTGGTAGGCTTGTGTCCGAGTCCGATCAGAAACTAAACGCAATGATTTCTCGTGGTGTACAGTTTGTTAGTCAGTTTAAACGAACTGGACACGATGCTTCTAATGGATTCGCCGAGGGCCTTCTTCTTGGTTCATCAAATGTTGCAAATTCTGCAAGATATGTTGCCGAGCTTGCTAATTATACAATGAAAAAGACATTACAAGAAAGGTCGCCAAGTCGGGTTTTACGTAATGTTGGTATGTATGCAGCAATTGGTTTTGCTAATGGTATCGAAGATTATGCATATAAAGCAGAAGAAGCATCAAGACGTATAAGTTTGGATGTTATTGATACTATCTCCGATGCTTTAGCAGCAATTGACGAAACAGATTTTGATTTCTCTCCGACAATTACTCCAGTTTTGGATTTGTCAAATATTCGAAATAGTAATGTGTCTGATTTGTTGGATAATCAAGTTTACACATTGCCTGCAAAATCTATACGTTTGGCTAATCAACTTAATCCTTCAACAACTAATGGACCAGTTACTACAACATCTATTCAAAACAATTTTAATCTTAATGGACTCACAGTTCGTTCAGAAGCGGATATCGATTCTATCGCGACCAAACTTCATCAAAAGCAACAGGCAGCAATGCGTGGTAGAGGTCTTAGAGTTGTTCCGCAATATTAATTTAAAGGGGTGTTTTTATTGCTCGGTGGATTTACATTTAAAGGTATACATAGTAGTGTATACGGAGTATATGAAACCCCAGAATCAAGAGTTCTTTTACCTGAAAAACGTAGAACGCTTATAGAAATTCCAGGGCGATCTGAATCATTCATTCAAGAAGATGGTGGCTACAATAGTCGTGTAGAATCTATTAGTTGTTCTTATGTAAAAAAGCCTGGTGAAAATTTACAACGACAAGTGCGTTTAATCGCTGGTTGGCTCTCCGGTGTCGGGGAGCTAACCTTCGATTATGAACCAGAGATGCATTATAATGCTTTCCTGAGTTCTGCTCCGCCAACGGTAAAAGATATAGCCATGGAATATGCTACTTTTGAATTGGAATTTACAATTAATCATCCGTTTGCATATGAATCGGCACAGCAAAGAGTGGTTACCATAAATGCGGGTCAATCTTTTAATATTGTAACAGATGGAACCATTTCAACTCCGATTCGATTGGTTATTAAAAATACTGGGACAAAAACAATTACAAATTTAATTGTTTCATCTAAATATATTAATAATTAACTGGAGGTATACACAATGCCAAAATCTAATACTAGTAAGCAAATGATGCTTAACTTCCTTTGTCGGAATCAGTCTGTATCGCAGCCGACGCAGCTTTATCTGGCTCTTTATTCGACCAATCCGACAGATGCTAATACTGGTGTAGAGGCATCATATTCTGGTTATCAGCGCCAGGCGGTTGTTTTTGGTGCTCCTCAACTTTCTGGCGGCTCAGCAACTGTTCAGAACTCTTCGGCACTTCAGTTTGCCGTGGTTCCTAGTGCGAGTGGTTCTGTTGGTTTCGCAGGACTTTTGACAGCGGACACTGGTGGAGACCTCATTTATTATGGTCCTCTTGCCGCAACATATCAGCTTAATCAGGGTGTTCAGCCGATTGTGCCAATTGGTTCTTTGACTGTTTCTGAGACCTAATTGATATGAGGAGGTGACGCGTTATGTTCGATAAACATCTATTTGACAAAAACGCCTTCGACAGAAGCGTCTCCTCAAGTGGCGCATCTGTAACAATAATTTCTACTGGTGAGTTTGAGTGTAATATTCAAATGATAACACCATTTAATATATCAACATTAACTGGTTCTGGAACGGCAACTTCAAGCGCGGTTGCACTAACGAGAATTGGCGGAGATATAAATGGCGAAGGCGACTTAAACAACATTCCAGAAGGAAATTATTTACAATTGGTTCTTCGTAATAAAATGTCAACCACAATGGATGCCGAAGGAAATTTTGAATCACACCTTGTTGTTAAAACTCCAATGTTGGCAGCATTGTCTGGTTCTGGCGAAATAGACATAGACGACCGAGTAATGCTTATACAGCATATGGGGTCTAATATTACAGGAGTTAGTCAATTAACAAATAATATTGTTTTAAGAACTTCAATGGAAATCGCTCCGATAAATGGTAGCGCATCAATTAATGCGGCATTCCCTTTAAAAACTTTAATGCAAGCAAACTTGTCTGGTAATGGTACATTACTATTAAATCGGATAAGTGAACTTAACGAAGAAATTTTTGAACTTAAAGGTATAAGTCTTGCTCCAGGACAGACGGTCATAATTGATACTAATTTGCTACAAGTCTGGATTAATTCGCAAGAAAATGTTGCAAATGTAACAACCGATTCTGTATTTTTTGAACTAAATCCTGGTATAAATGAGATTAAAATCCAAACGGATAAGACAGGAACACTTGATGTAACTGCCATTTGGCAGAACCGTTGGTTGTAATCAAAATGGAAGGGAGAATCAAAAATGGGTAAGGTTGTTACAATATATGACGGCTCGACATTAAAGCGGTTGGCATATTTACAGAATTCTTTTGATGTAAAATATGAAAAAAATATTAATTCTTTATGGACCGCAGAATTCAAACTTCCATATTCCGACCCAAAAAGAAAATACTGCGATATTTTTAACTATGCTGAAATTTGGGATATAGATAGTACAAACAAAGATAGATATGTTGGTTTGTTTCGAATTATGCCAACAGATGAAGAAATTATTGGAACTGCGGCCACCGCCACATACAAACTTGAACATGTTTTTAGTACTTTGTTAGATGATGTAATGATTGGTTTTCATGAGATTGGAAATACTGGCGTTACTACAGCACAAGTAATTAATTATATTTTACAAAATCAAACAACAGAACGATGGAAATTAGAGCGCTGTGATTATACAAATCAATATTTGTATGGTTGGCAAGATGAAAATCTTTTAAGCGCTCTATTTTCTGTTGTCAAACCATTTTCAGAAACCGACTATTATTGGGATTTTAATACTAAAGTTTATCCTTGGCGATTAAGTTTAAAAAGAACAAACGCAACTCCAGTAACCGATATTCGATATAAGAAAAATTTAAATGGACTTGCTCGTACAATCGATCCTTCGAGCTTAACAACTCGTTTATATTGTTATGGTTATGGCGATGGTGATAATAAACTTGGAATAGAACAAGTTAATAATGGAAAACCATATTTGGATAGTCCAAACATTGCGCAATATGGTGTAATTACTCAGATTTGGACAGACGAAAGTCAAACTATTGCTCAATCTTTAAAGAACATTGGTGAGGCTATGCTTCGTCAATTAGAGGTGCCAAAAATTACCTATCATATCGATATTCAAGCTATTTATGCTGCTGCAAATTTAAATATTGGGGACACTATTAGAATTGTATCAGATGGGTTGGACGAGCTAATGACTGTACGACAATTTGCAAAAGACGACGTTACTGGTGCTCCGAATTCAGGAACAATTATTCTTGGTGTTGGTACTGTCGACATTGCAGATAGTGTTGCAGAGTTAGCAGAAAAGCAGAGAATTTCTGAAACTTATTCGCAGGGTTCAGAGTCTATATTTATGGATTCATTTACAGATAATGCAGATTCGACAAATCCTGCAGAAGTGACATTTCGGATTCCAAACAATGTTGTGCATGTTAATGAAATTCTATTTTCTTGTAAATTGACTTCGTTCCGTGCATATTCAAAGGCAATCCAAGGTGGCGGAGCAGTAACTAAGACAACATCTGATGGCGGAGAAACAAATGTAACGAGTTCTTCCGGCGGATTATATACATCTTCATCTTCTGGTGGTGGTAGTGCAACCATTACTTCGACTAGTGGTGGTAATTTTATTCGAACCACGCAAGATGGTGGTGGTGGAACAATCAGTTCATATGGTGGTGGTAGTGGTACCGCAACATCTGTATCGGCTGGTTCTTTTAATCAAACCATTGGTGTATATAATGTTTTACCAACAGATGATAATATTTATAGAGTTCATAACCATGGTATTCCAAAAGGAACGCGACTAGTAACAAGTCTGAATGTATATAAAAATTCAAGTGGATATGTTACAGATGTAACTGCAAATGAAGCGCCATATGGCTATTCGCCCTCTGGTGACCACGAACATTATATTAATATTAATTCTCACTCTCATGATGTGGCTTTACCATCACATACGCACTATGTTGGATTACCCGCACATTCGCATTATATTTCTGTATCGGGACATACGCATTCGGTATCTATTCCGGAGCATAAACATACGATTTCCGTTCCAAATCATACGCATAATGTTTATATTTCTGATCATTCACATGAAATTTCACTACCAAACCATACACATAATATTGAATATGGTATTTATAAAGGTCCTTCTGCTTCTTCTATTCAAGTATATTTGGATGATACTAATATTGGAAGTTATTCTGGAACAATAACAGATTTAAATTTGATATCTTATATGAGTAAAGACGCAAATGGTCATATTATGAGAGGAAATCATACTATAAAAATTATACCAAATGCTTTGACTCGTATTGAATGTACTTTTCAAATAAGACTTTTCACAAATGCACTTGGCAGTGGACAATACTAATTTCTGAAAGGAGATTAATTATGGCACTAAAAACTATGTATGCACCGCAAAAAGATTCTCCTTCTGTATTTCTAATGGGAGATATTACGCCGAGCGATACTTTAATTATGGTGAGTAATTCCTCAGTATTGCCACAGGCCGTACCGTTTCCTTTGACTATAGGAATTGATAGAACTATTACAGAAACCGTCATCGTTACAGCAATTGGTGCAAATAATCAGTTGACTGTAACTCGCGGGTCTGGTGCTATATCCTGGACATCTGGTGTACAGGCAGCAAGAGTCTTTACATCTCAAGATTTACTGGATGTTCAAGATAATATTAGGTCTATTGATACGACAGTTGGTGGATTCCAAACAGCGATTGATGCAAATACAAATGATATTGCGGCTCTTGAAATAACCGTTGGTGATACAAATTCAGGTTTGGTTAAGGGTTTGGTAGATGAAATAACGAGAGCAACAACTGCCGAAACAACCGAAAAGAATCGAGCAATGGGTGTTGAAGGAACCCTAAATACAAATAAAGTAAATAGGTCCGAATTGGCTCAAGTTATTACTAATGTAACATATTCTGCCGATGGGACCGAGCTAACGGTTGAATTTACACGATATAATGCTTCTACACAGCAGACAAGCACGTTTGAACGTACGTTACCAGTAGTATCGAGCGATGCTGTTGGTATCATGACGCCAGAAGCATATGATGAAATCGCAGCATTGCGTAATGATGTAACGGCCCTTCAGCAACAGGGCGGACGGTTTATTGGTATTAGTTTTGCCACCAAAGCTCATTTGGATGCATATACTATTCCGTCTACTGTAAAAGGTGGAGACTTTACATATGTTATAGATGACGAAACAAAAAGCGATGCTACAACTCGTTATATTTACAATGCGACCAATCTTGCGTTTGAATTTGCATATGTGATTGATTATGACCCGGTCGGTATTGCATCAACAACTCAGACGGGTCTTGTCAAATCGTCAGTTACTACTGGAAACGATGGAAAAGTTTATGTTGAAACAGATGGTACAATGTCTGTTATTGGGTGGAGCACTTTAAATAATACACTTCAAAACCACGATCATAATACAGCTTACGCCGCTAAAACCCATGCCACAACGCATAAATCGGGTGGAGCAGAT
>Ga0123334_1002381_pt1 | contig 21828 bp, 17 predicted proteins | sample BiotimSIPDNA_FD_89706 | JGI IMG/M metagenome (GOLD analysis project Ga0123334, IMG submission 89706) | Anaerobic biogas reactor microbial communites from Washington, USA - Biogas_R1 time_0 SIP DNA | ecosystem: Engineered > Bioreactor > Anaerobic > Unclassified | place: Washington, USA... | reverse complement strand
GCAGCTTCATATGAAACACCATCCGGGGGTGGCGCGGTTCCCGGAGGGGGAAACCGTCGGCATCCGTCATGATGGGTACGGGAAAGGACACGGGCTTTAAACCGGGGCCTGTCAGCTCCAGCGTATCCCCCGCGGCAAACTTGTTGCGCAGCGAGAGCGCCGCGGTTCCCGACGCATCGCAGGAGAGTACCACGGCGCATACCGTTGCGTTGCGGATGTAGCGGGAATGATCGGTATACTGCCGGGGACGGTTAAAGTAAAAGCCGGTGGAGTACGGTCGGTGGCTGACCATGTTGACCTCATCCCGCCAGATATCGTCCAGGGGCCTTCCGGCACAGGCGGCGTCAATGGCCTGGCGGTAAGCGCCGGTGACCACGGCGGTGTAATAGGCGGATTTGGCGCGTCCTTCGATTTTCAGGCAGTCCAGGCCGGCGGCCGTGAGGTCGGCGATATGATCGATCATGCACAGGTCTCTGGCGTTGAGAATATAGGTTCCCGTTTCGTCCTCACAGACGGGGAAATACTCGCCCGGCCGCTTTTCCTCCATCAGGGCATACCTATACCGGCAGGGCTGGGCGCACGCGCCCCGGTTGGAGTCCCGCCCCGTCAGATAGCTGGACAGCAGACAGCGGCCGGAGTAGGACACGCACATGGAGCCGTGGACAAAAGCCTCCAGTTGCAGCGCGGAAGGTACTTTGGCCCGGATGGCCGCGATTTCCTCCAGCGTAAGTTCCCGCGCCAGGATCACCCGGTCGGCTCCCAGCTCGTACCAGGCGGCGGCCGAGCGGTAGTTGACGACACTGGCCTGGGTGCTCACATGGATGCTGAGCGCGGGCGCATGGCGCTTGGCAAGCGCCAGCACGCCCGGATCGGCTACGATGACGGCGGTGACACCCGCCTCATTCAAAAAGGCGAGCCATTCGGGCAGCCTGTCCACCTCGTCATTGCGCGGCATGGTGTTGCAGGTGACATATAGGTTTACGCCGTTTTCCCTGCACAGCTTCACCGCCGCCCCCAGCTCCCCGGGTGTAAAATTGCCGGCGAAGGAGCGCATCCCAAAATGGATGCCGCTTATATAAACAGCGTCGGCGCCGTAGGCCACCGCCATGCGCAGCCGCTCCATATCGCCGGCGGGGGCGAGCAGTTCGGGCTTCTTACCCATTCTTCAGGGAGGCCAGGAAATCCTGAAATTTTTCATAGTTCTTGAAGAAATGGTGCACGCCGTCCCTGCCCAGCGCATAAAAGTAGTAGCCTGTGTCGTCGGGATGCATGGCGGCGCGGATGGCCGCCATGCCGGGGTTGGAAATGGGGCCGGGAGGCAGGCCCTTGTGGAGATAAGTGTTGTACGGACTGTCCACCGCTTCATAATCGGCCTGGGTGACCACCCGGCCGGCAGGCAGGACATACTGGATGGAGGCGTCGATATTGAGGAAGCCCGCCGTCTCGCCGGTGGGGTGGTTGAGGCGGTTGTAGATGACCGATGAGATGGTGGCCTGATCGGCGCCGTCGGTCTCCTTTTCAATCATGGAGGCAATGATGACAATCTCATGGATGGTCTTGCCGCTGTCCCGGATTTCCTGACGCAAATCCTCGGTGAGGCGGGCATCAAAGTTTACCAGCATTTTATTAATGGCATAGAGGGGGCTTTCACCCAGATAGAAGTTATAGGTGTCCGGGAAAAGATAACCCTCCAGACGACGCGGGTCCCCCAGGGGGATGTCCTGCAGGAAGGAAAAGGCGTAGTTGTGATCGGCAGCCGTATCATTGAGCTTCTCTGCCGTAGATACGCCCTTGTCCTCCAGCAGCTGAAAGATCTGCGCCACGGTGTAGCCCTCGGGTATGGTGACCGAGATCTGCTGGCGGCTGACGGACCTGCTGCTCATATTGTTGACAATGGCGCTGTAATCCATGTCGGTACTGAGCGCGTAAGTGCCCGGGGTGACCTTTTCCTTTGCGCCCGAGAGAGCAGAAAAGATATGAAAGGCAAGTTTATACTCAATGATCCCTTCCTCTTTGAGCATGGCCACCACGTCGCCGAAATCCGTATCTTCCGCGACGGTAATCATGGCGGTGTGCTCCTCCTTATTCAGGGCGAGCACATCGTTGGCCGTCACCCAGCCGATGCCTGACAGCAGGGCGGATACGCCGACGATAAACAGGATATAAAGCACCACACCGAACAGGGTGGGCCGTCTGCGTTTTCTCCTGGCGGGCTGACGCCTGCTCTGCACAGGCTCCGGACTGCGTTGTGCCCGGCGGGCACTCTGCCGCTTTTTTTCATCCTGAGACATGGAAACAACTCCTATTTTGGTTTTTCAGTAAAATGACGCGTGTGCCGTGGAACCCCTCTGCCTGATACAACATAGTATGGCGTGAGAAGCGAGGTGAACAATGCATGAACTGGGGAACCGGCTGGGGCGGTAATTGCTGCTGGTGGATCATTATTATCCTCATCCTGTGCTGCTGCTGCGGAACTGGCTGCGGCGGTGTAGGCGGCTATGGGAACAATGTCGGCGGGTGCGGCTGTTAGCGGCAAATCCGATACTTAAGCACACGCGGAGCGGGGCGCAGGCCCCGCTCCGCGCCGTTATCGGATGCTTGCCGTTTCGGTCAGCAGAATTCTGACCGGAAGATCGGTGCCGGTATGGGGTATGCGCTCCTGCAGCAGAATATCGCGGCACAATCCCACCGTACAGCCCGGATAGCCCGCCAGATACCGGTCATAATATCCGCCGCCCTGTCCAAGGCGGAAGCGGAGCCTGTCATAGCACAGTGCGGGCACCAAAATCAGGTCGATGCCGTCCCGGGGAAGGACCGGGCAGCTCTCTCCCGGTTCCGGAATACCGTAAGCACCGGGAATCAGGCTGTCCTCCAAGGTTACCACGCGGGCCTCCATGCGGCGCCGGGGCAGGCAGCGGGGCAGGGCGATGATTTTACCCGCAGCCTGCAGGGCCCCAAACAGCCGGGCTGTCCGCACCTCTGTGCCCACGCCGAAAAAAAGCAGGATATTGCGCGCCTGCGCCGCTTCGGGCAGGGCAAGAAACCGGCTCAGCAACGCATGGTCCGAGGCCGCAAGCTCCTCTTCGGAGAGGACGGCCAGAGCCGAGCGCATCCTGCGGCGAAGCGCCGCCTTTTCCTCAGTGATAATAGCAGATATCTCCCTTTACTCTAAGCGCCGTCTCTTTTCCCCTGAGCACCTCCACCAGCTTCAGCCCGAACTCAAAGGCGGAGCCGGGCCCCATGCCGGTGACGATGCGGCCGTCCGCCACCACGGCCTGGCCCTTCTGCACCACGGCCGAGCCCATTTCGTGTTCCAGACCGGGATAGCACACCGCCCTGCGGCGGTCTATGATGCCCAGATGGGCAAGAATGGTGGGCGCGGCGCAGATAGCCGCCAGATAACAGCCTCTGTCCCGGGCGCGCTGAATGAGCGACAGGGCAAAGAGGTTCATCTGGATGGACTCCACACCTCCCTGGCCGCCGGGAAGCACGAGCATTTGAAGGTGATCCAGCTCCGCCTGCTCCAGGGTTATGTCGGCGGTAATGGTGATCCCGTGGCCGCCGGTGACGGCAAGACCGTCCAGGCCCACAAAACGGGTCTCCAGACCGGCGCGCCGAAGAAGATCGGCGGGAATGACGGCCTCCGCCTCTTCAAATCCGTCTCCAAGTAAAATATATACCATAGCGATACCTCCCAATCATGATAAGAGATAGCTTTTCTTCACAGAAAACGGGAGAGAGCGCTCCACACCTCGGCGTGAATGTCCCTCACCGGGCGAAGGGTGCCGCCGGGGGAGACACAGGGGATGCGGGTCCAGCCGTATTGCCCCGCTGCGGCAAGCGCGGCCCGGCGGCAGAGTGCCAGGTAATCTGCATCCACCTCGTGGATATCTGCTCTGGTGCGGGTTTCATCCTCCCGGTGCCGAAGATTTTCCACCGCCAGGCCGGTGGGCATGTCCAGGTAGAGCACCAGATCGGGCCGGGGCAGGCCCAGCTTGTCATATTCAAAGTCAAACAGCCAGCGGAAAAAACCCTCCCATTGCGCTTCCGGCAGCTTGGAGGCCTGATGCACCGCATTGGAAGTGGTATACCGGTCGGAAAGGATCAGGCCGCCGCTGCGGTAATCGTCGCCCCACACCTTTTTCCAGGAGGCGTATCGGTCTACGGCGTAGAAGGAGGAGGCGGCATAGGCATTCACATCGGAAGGGGAATTGCCGAATTCGCCGCTCAAATACATGCGCAGCAGCGCGGAGGAAGGCTCGGCATACTGGGGAAACACCAGACGCCGGAAGGTGCGGCCCTCCGCGTGCATCCTGTCGCACAGCAGGGAAAACTGCGTGGATTTGCCCGAACCGTCGGTGCCCTCGAACACAATGAGCTTTCCAGACATTCCTTCTACTCTCCTTTGATGCGGGCGCCCACGGCGGATACCAGAAAGAGGGGGAGCTTTGCCGCCCTGCCCAAACGGCTGGGCTGGGAAAGCAGACGGTACAGCCACTCCAGGCCCATGCGCTGCCAAGAAACCGGCGCCCGCCGGACCGCCCCGGCGAATACATCCAGCGCGCCGCCCAGGCCCACCATCAGATGCGCGCCGGTATCAGGGCCGTGCTCGGCCATCCACAGTTCCTGCCTGGGGGCGCCCAGACAGACAAAGACCACGTCGGCCCGGGAGGCGCGAATGGCCCGGACAACAAGGGCATCCGAGGTGAAATACCCATGTTGGGTGCCGCAGAGGATGAGAGCGGGATGCTCCCGCTGCAGATTGGCGGCGGCCTGTTCCGCGATCCCGGGCTTGGCGCCCAAAAGGAACAGGCGCCTGCCGTCCCGCTCCAGCGCGCTCAGGAGTCCGGAGGCAAAGTCGATACCGGGCACCCGCTGCCTCAGCGGCCGTCCCAGCAGTCTGGAGGCATAAAGAATCCCTACGCCGTCCGGCAGGATCATGGCGGCGCCGTTGAGAAGTGCGCGGTAATGCGCATCCGCCCGGGCCAGATTCACCAGCTCAGGGTTGGGAGTGACCACATAATGAAAGCCTTCGGCCGCACAAGCGCTCCCCGCCTCAACCGCTTCGGTCAGCGTGATATTGTCGAATTGGACACCTAAAACGTCGATTCCCAATGCCCGAGCCTCCGCACACTGTTTTTCCGGTATTTTATCATAACCCGGCTGAAAAGTCCATGGAATCCACGGAAAAAACGCCGCCGGCCGGGTGCTTCCCGACCGGCGGCGCGCCGTACCAAATCACAGGGACAAAATACCGGTATACACAAGCACGGAATAGAGCAGCGCGGCGGCCTCGTCCCGGCACGTGGCGGCGGCAGGATCGATATCGGCCACGGGCGCAAAGAGCAGATTCAGCTCTCCGCCCAAGGGATTTCTCGGGCTCTTGCCCAGCAGCCAGACCGCATCCTTTGCCCAGCCGCTGTAGGCGGCCAGCGAGGAGTCCGCCGATGTTTCGCCGTCCGGACCCTGCAGGTCCGATTCATAGAAAGAAACATTGAGCCGGGCGGCAAGCCGCGCCATTACGGTGATAAACTGCTCATGGCTCATGCTGTCCGCGGGGCGGAACAGACCGCCGCCGACGCCCTGTACCAGCCCCAGCTCCCCCATTGCGTTGACCCAGGGGGCATACCACGCGTCCGCCGGCACATCGGCGAAGGCGCCTTCGCCCGTTTGGGGCGTCAGATTCAGAGCCTGCGCCAGCAGGGCGCACAGCTCGGCGCGGGTCATGGCTTTTTCCGGATGATACAGCCCGTCGCCGCAGCCCCTGACAATCGCATAAGTACGCAGCGTATTGATTTCAAGCTGGTAGGGAGAATCGGCCGCATCGGCAAAGGCGCGGGGTGTAATGGCCAGCCCGTTCAGCGACGCCAGCTCCCCGACGGTGGTTGCGGCCCATTCGCCGCCGTCCAGGCCGCGGAAAAGCTCAGTTTCGGGCGGCAGCGCCTCCAGAAGCTCGATAAAGGCGGGGCGCAGCCCCTCCGACAACGCCTGGTCCAGATTGATATGCCATCTCCAGGAACCCAGGTGCACCCGCAGCGTTCCCCCGGTCTGTTCCAGCGGATCGGAAGCGCTGAGTAGCCGCGCAATGTCCGCTGCACGCTCCTCCGACACCAGCAAATGGGGGATGACGCCCACTTTGTCGGCGGTGTTTCCGGCGGCGGAAAAATACCGAAACGCGGTGATTTTCAGCGCGGAGCCGTCATCAAAGTAGTCGGGCGCGGTATTTCTGTCCAGCATAATCTGCGCCACTCCCTTGCCGAAGGTGCGGGAGCCAATGACAAGCCCGCTCCGATAATCACGGACGGCAGAGACGAAAATTTCTGCAGCGCTGGCCGTAAACCGGCTGGTAAGCACGAGAAGGGGATACATGGTCTGACTGGCCTGATGGGAATAAAAGCCAGAATACATGCCGTCTCCGTCGCGGAGGGAGACCATTCTGCCCTCCCCCAAAAAGAAGCCGAGGGAATCGGTTGCCGCGGCAACGTCGCCGCCGGTATTGGCCCGGAGGTCCACAATCCAGCAGTCGGTGCTGCCGCCGTATGTATCGATACCCTCCCAAAAGTGGCCGACGGTCTCGGCGCCGAAGGTGTTGCAGACGATATGGCAGACATGGCCGTCAGTCTGCTCGCTGGTGGTGGCGGGGATCACCACCGGACGGCGGGTAAGGGTGTATTGTCGCAGGGAGCCGTCGGGGTGCAGCACGCTGATGGTCACCTGCGTGCCGGCCTCCCCCCGGATCCGGGAGGCGGCCGTCTCGTAATTCTCGCCGGCGGTGCTTTGCCCGTCCACAGAAAGGATAACGTCGCCGGCTGCCAGTCCCGCCTCCTGAGCCGGCGAGCCGGAGAAGGTGCCCATGATGAGAAGGCCGCTCTCGTGCCCGCCCAGAGAAACGCCGATGCCCACCACCACCTCGTCCTTCATGCTGGAGAGAAAAGCCTCATATTCCTCGGGGGACAGATACTGTGTGTATGGATCGCCCAGCGCCAGAATGACATCCTCAATGGTTTCCCGGCGGAGCACCTGTTCGGGAATTTCATCCACATAGTACTGGGTGAGAAGCGCCCGGGCCTCCTCCAGGGTAAGGGCCTGCGCCCCGGGCGCTAGAAGAAGAACCAACAAAAGAAAGACAGAGATGAGGCGCTTTAAGGGCGGTTTGCGGACGGTGTTTGTCATAATAACCTCCAGTATGGGCGAGGGTGGGCCGCACTCCGACAGGTTACAGCCGGAAGCAGCGGCTGTCTGTTTCAAAAAGGCCGTGTGCCGTATCGCAGCTTTCCGCGGCACACGGCATACGCGTTATAATTAAGTTATGACTGATCGCGCTGCTTCCGGCGGTACCAGACGTAGGACATCACGGCGGGTATACCGGATACGGTCGCGACGCATATCATTACGAGCACAAAAGTGACTGCCTCGGGCAGCAGCAGCCCGCTGAGCGCGATGGCCAGCCCAAACCAGAAAAAGAGCTTGCCGCCCAGCCGGTGGGCCCGGTTCCACACATCGGGGTCGGAAAGAGTCCAGGGGGTGCGCAGCCCCATAAAAAAGTTGTTCTTGATTCTGGGCAGGATGTTGCCCAGAAAGACAAAGAGAAGTCCCACCCCCAGAACCACCACCCGGCTTACCGAAATACGGCCCGGCTGGAGGCTCTCGGAGAGAATGATGCCGTCCATGACCAGAAGAAAGAGCAGCAGCACCACGATAAAAGCGTCATAGTAGCTCCGGAATTTTTCATAATTTTTCTTCCTGGGGTCTACTCTGGGCAGTACCAGCAGCAGTACCGCCATCACCGGGGACAGCCCCGCAATCAGAAAAATGGTGCTCCTGGCGCTGTAGGTCACCGAACCGTTGATGTTCCATTGAGTGGGAATCTGTTCCGGCAGACTGCCATACAGCAGCGCCACCGCCGCGAGGGGAATGAGTGCCAGCAGGCAGATCACAATCAGCAGTCGTTTATTCATCCTGTTTTGCCTCTCCTTTCAGCGCGGCCACCCAGCCTACCAGTTCATCCAGCACCGACATATTGAGTTCGTAATAAATATATTTGCCCCGCCTGTCGTCACCAATGAGGCCTGCGCCCCGAAGGACGGCCAGATGATGGGAGATGGTGGCGCCGGTCATGTCAAAGCGGCTTCCGATTTCCCCCGCGGTTTTGGCGCCGTCCTTGAGGATGTTCAGTATGGCCCGCCGCGTAGGATCCGACAGCGCTTTAAAAGTATCCTGAAAGCCCATGCCCTGCCCCTTTCCGCATGTTATATTTAGATAACTGTCTAAACATAACACACGGCTGATAATCTGTCAAGCATGAGATGCACAGGGCGGTCAGAATGCCATACGTCATTCTGACCGCCCGGACTGCGGAAGAATCTTCGCATATTCCCGGAAAGCCCGTTACCGGTCCCACCTGTCTGCCAGTGCTTTGAGCTGCTGGGCGAATTTTTTCAGATCTTTGTTGGTGCCGCCCTTGTTGCGCTGAATGACCTGCAGCAGGACACGGCCCATCTCCTCCAGATTGCGGAAGGCGGCCGAGACCAGAATCGCTTCCCTGGGCTTTCTGGGCTCGGACTGTCTGCCGGCCTCCAGCATCCGGTCGGCGGTCAGATCGTACACCTCGGTATAGAGGGGCGCATGGGCGGAATACCCTAAGTCCCGCAAGGTCTGGGAAAACAGTTCAGCCACGCCGGCTTCGCCGTGCACCACAAAAACCTGCCTGGGCTTTGGGCTCACCTGCCCCACCCAGTGAATGAGGTGCTCCCGGTCGGCATGGGAAGACATGCCCTTGAAATTGACGATCCTGGCCTGTACGGCAATCTCCTCACCGAAAAGCCTGACCGATTCCACGCCCTCCAGAAGGCGGCGGCCAAGGGTGCCCTCTCCCTGATATCCCACAAAGACGATGGTGCTCTCCGGCCGCCACAGGTTATGCTTCAAATGGTGACGGATACGGCCGGCATCGCACATGCCGGAGGCCGAGATAATCACCTTGGAGGAGCGGTCCATGTTCAGGGCTTTGGATTCCTCGCTGGTCATCACCAGCCGGAGGCCGGGGAAGTTAAACAGCTTGCCGCCCTGGCGCATGACCTCGATGGCGTCCTCGTCCAGATAGCCGCGCAGGTCGCCGGCGAAAATCTGGGTGGCCTCGTTGGCCAGAGGCGAGTCCACGCACACGGTGAAGTCGGACGCGCTTTTCACCAGGCCCCGCTCTTTGATTTCCCGTATAAAATACAGAAGCTCCTGCGTGCGCCCCACCGCGAACGCCGGAATGACCACGTTCCCCCCTTTGGAAAAGGTGTCGTCTATGATGGAGGCCAGCGACTCGGTATAGCTCTCGGGAATCTCGTGGGTGCGGTCGCCGTATGTACTCTCCATGATGACATAGTCGGCCTCGGTCACAAACTGCGGGTTGCGGATGATGGGCTGATCGACGTTGCCGATGTCACCGGAAAACAGCAGTTTGCGCTCCGTCCCGTTTTCGGTGACCCACAACTCCACCGAGGCTGAGCCAAGAAGGTGTCCGGCATCCGTGAAGCGAAGGCGGATCCCCTCGCACAGCTCCACCATCTGGCCGTACTCATAGGTAATAATCCGCTTCAGAGCGGCTTCGGCGTCGGCCATGGTGTACAGCGGCTCTACCGGCCCGCGCCCGGCCCGCTCCGCCTTCCGGGTCTCCCACTGGGCGTCGCTTTCCTGAATGTGGGCCGAGTCGCGCAGCATAATGGACAGAAGCTGACCGGTCAGCCGGGTGGCGACGAGTTGACCCTCAAATCCCTGCTTTACCAGCAGGGGGATACGGCCGGAATGGTCGATGTGGGAATGGGTGACGATCACGTAATCCACACTGCCGGGGGAAAAATCCAGCACCCGGTTGTCACGCTCATCCCTGCCCTGCTGCAGTCCGCAGTCGATCAGGATGGTTTTGCCGTTTGCCTCCAGACAATGGCAGCTGCCGGTCACCATTTTGGCGGCGCCGAAAAAAGTTAATTTCATATGATACATACACTCCTTTTTTCTATTTTATCCCCCAAACCGCTCCGTGTCAATTCCTGCCGGAATCCGGCCGCACCAGACGGACAGCCGCCGCACTGAGTACCATGCCGGCGCAGCAGCACAGGGTACACAGCAGAAGCATGGCGGTTACCCCGCTTTTGTCCAGCACCTGGCCGGCCAGAAGATTGCCGGCGACGCCGCCAAGGCCGTTGGAGGCCACCATCATCAGGGTTTGACCCCGCACCCTGTCGGCCTCGGGCACCGAATCGTTGACAAAGAACACTGAAGAAGAGGCAAAAAGCCCATAGCCCAGCATTTGGATGGGCTGAATGACAAGCACGGCGGTGAGACTGCCGGCGCACAGCAGCAGAATACATTTGAGGGCCATAAAGCAGATGCTGATAAAAAGCAGCCGTATACTGCCCAGCCGCCGCAACAGACGGGGAAAGAGAAAGGCAATGGGCAGCTCGGAGCCCGCCATCAAAAAAAGCGCCAGGCCCAGAGCGGATACGCTTCCGCCCCGGCTGGTGACAATGTTCACCAGAAAATTGGACAGAGGGGTGACGCCGCTGATGCCGAAAAACAGAGCGGCCAGCATGAGAGTAAACCTCGGGCAATCGCGCAGCAGCGCAAAGGCGGAGCGGGGCTTTTCTGCCGTTTGCCCGGCGTGCCGGGGCGGAGAACGGAAGGTGGGATAGAGGGAAATGATTGCGATCTCCGCAAGAACCAGAGCGGTGTGGACGGGCAGCACGGCCTCCACCCCCCAGCGGCCGGCCACCCGGCCCAGCACCACCGAAATGACCGCGTAGGACATGGAGCCGATGCCCCGCCCCACACTGTACCGGATGGGGACGCCGGCGTTGATGTACTGGATGGCCATGGAATCCACAAAGGGATAAGCGGACACCTCAAAGGCGCCGATTACGAAAAAGACCGCCATCACCCCGCCCAGCCCCATAGGGATGAGCATCAGGGCCGTACCGGCGCACAGGGAGACACACAGAGAAACCGCAATGATGCGTTTGAGCGGGATCTCGGGGTGGCGGTCGGCAAAGCCCCCCAGTACCGGCTGGCAGAGGATGCCCGCCACGCAGCGCACGGCGATAATCAGTCCCACCTGTCCGCTGGTAAAGCCGCGGCCCAGCAAAAGAGCGGCCTGATAGCCGCAGATGGAGGCAAACATGGACCAGAAGCCGGCCTGCATGGCAAAATAGTGATAATTCAGCCGGCGGACAGAGGGCAGGAACGTATCGGTATTCAAACAGGTCCACCTCCGCTTAAAACCGCAGCAGCTCATCCAGATGCAGCACCCCGGCGGAGTACATCATGATCACCAGGTCCGGTTTGAGCCAGTCCGCATAGTTGAGAAGCAAGTCGTCTTCTCCAAAATATCGCAGGTCAAAGGTGCTCAGCTCGCTGCAGCCCAGCGCCAGAAAGGGGGTGAGCGCACAGGCGAAGGAGTCGCGCAGGAGCAGGATGCGGGGGCCGTCGGGGTGGAGATAATTGGTGACGCGGGCCATGGGGTAGTCCCCGCCGGAATAGAGGGTATAGGGATTGCCGCCGTACCAGTCTTTTTCCGCAACCCGCTCATAGAACATGAGAGTCTCGTCAAAGCGGCCCCACCGGCTGATTTGCTGAGAATAGACCTCGTAGTGAAACAGGGTGGGAAACCTGGGGGACCATGCCTCGATATCGTCCACCCCGCCGTAAAGGGAGCCCACCCGCCTGCCCTGGCTGCCCAGAAACCAATCCTGATAGAGCGTTCTGGTGAAGCTGTCCGGATCGGTACAGGCTGTGCCGATCGGACAGCCGTAGTCCTCCCGCAGGGTGCCGCACAGGGTTTGACAGGCCAGAAAAGCGCCCTGGGGCGTCCAGTGATGGTCGGTGGCAAAAAACCAGGAGGCCCATCCGCCCTCGGCCGCCGAAAAGGCATCCCGCAGATCCAGCGTGTCTATCCCCAGCTCGGCCAGCATGGCCAGCAGCCCGTCGGCATAGCGGTTGCGGCAATCGGTTATCCCTTCGGGCAGGCGGGTATCTTCCGGCGCCAGCTTGCTGGGAGCCTGGACATAGAGAAACGGGATATTCCGCTCAGACAGCTCGTCCCGCAGGCGGGAAAAAACGGGCTGCTGCAGGGCGGGATCGGCCTGGGCCTGGCTGACAAAGGTCAGCGTACCGTCGGACAGCCTGACGACATCATAGCTGGGATCGGTATCCTCCATTACCCGGCGTCCCGCCAGGCGCTGGACGCCGCCGTAAAGCTGGATGAAAAGATGATTTCGGTCCAGCAGGGCATTGATCCTGCGCTCGGCGCTGAGGGTGAAGAGCTCCGTCCCCTCTTCCGGGACCGGCCCTCCCGCCCCGCTTTCCGGAAGACCCGTCAGCCAAAACAGCGCCAAGCCCGTCGTAATGGCCAGAAACGCAAGCGCGGTCAGGCCTTCTTTGGTTTTCAACTGCTCCGCACCTCGCTTACGCTAGAAGTTAAAATAGATAAAGGGGTTGTAGGTGCCCTTGACGAGAAAGGAGATACTGGCCAAAAAGACCCCGGTCAGAAGCAAAACATAGGCGGCACCATGAAAACGGGCGGCACACGCCCGCTCCGGGCGCCGGCCGAAGATAGTTGCAACCGGTGCGGAAAACAAAATCGAAATCGCCAGCACCGACCAGTTCTCCCGGAAGACCGACATCGTCTGCGCCGTCTGAGCGGCGTTTCCGGCAAAGCGAAACATGGCGGAAAGGTATTCCGCCGCGGCAGTCAGGCTGGGCGCCCGGAAGATCACCCAGCCGAAGTTGACCATCACCAGGGTGAACACCCGGCGGGCCCAGACGGGCCAGCCTTGCCCCAACCCCGCGAACTTCTCCGCCGCCAGCAGCAGGAAGTAATAAAGTCCCCAGCATATAAAAGTCCAGTTGGCTCCGTGCCAGATGCCGGTGAGCAGCCACACCACAAAGAGGTTGCGCCCCTCCAGAAGCCTGGAGGGCACCCGGCTGCCCCCCAGGGGGATGTAGACGTAGTCGCGGAACCAGGTGGATAAGGAGATATGCCACCTGTGCCAGAACTCGGTGACCGAGCGGGCCATATAGGGGTAGTTGAAATTTTCCAGAAAGTGAAAGCCGAACATGCGACCCAGACCGATAGCCATGTCGGAGTAACCGGAGAAATCGTAATAGATCTGAAGGGTATAACACACCGCGCCCAGCCACGCCATGGGCGCGGTCAGGCCGGCGCCCCCCCCGTCAAAGGCGGCGTCGGCCACCAAGGCAAGCTGATTGGCCAGCAGCACCTTTTTCCCCAGACCCGCGATAAAGCGGCAGACGCCTTCCGAAAAATCCTGCCACGTCTCCCTGCGGCCGGTCAGGTCCCGGGCTACCGTGGCATACTTTACGATGGGTCCGGCGATGAGCTGGGGGAAGAGCGAGATATAGAGCCCCACCCCGGCAAGGCTGCGCTGGACCTCCGCCTTGCCCCACGCCACATCCAGCACGTAAGACAGGGCCTGAAAGGTGAAGAAGGAGATGCCGATGGGCAGCGCAAGCTCCGGAGCGGGCAGGCGCGCGCCCAGCGCGTTAAGGGTGTTTACCGCAAAGGCCAGATATTTGAAGAGGAAAAGAAGCCCCAGGTTGCATGCAGCAGCCGCCCAAACCACCGGCGCTGCCGGACGGTCCCGCAGGCGGCGGCGGTGGGCCCACCGGCCGAGCACGTAATTGACGGCGATGGAACCCATCATGACCAGCACAAACCAGGGCTCGCCCCAGGCATAGAAAAACAGGGAAGCCAGCAGCAGACAGAAATTCTGTGCCGGCCGGTTCCCCCGAAAAAAACCGTAATACAGGATGAGTACCGCGGGCAGAAAGGAAAACAAAAACACCGAGCTTGAAAACAGCATGAAAAATCTCTCCCGGGCATTCAAAAGCTAGCAGCTTACTATATCACAGGAGCTTGTGTTTGTCACCCAATTCCGCGGCCATTTTTCTCCCCGTGGGTGTGGCGGCCAGCCCCCCCTGCCCGGTTTCCCGCAGGGAGACGGGCAGGGCCTCCCCCACCGCGCGCATGGCGTCGATCACCTCATCGCATGGGATGGCGCTTGTTACCCCCGCCAGCGCCATCTCGGCGCAGGCTATGGCATTCATGGCGCCCGTAACATTACGTTTAATACAGGGTATTTCCACAAGGCCGGCCACGGGATCGCACACCAGTCCCAGAAGAGCTTTAAGCGCCATAGCGCAGGCGTGCGCCATCTGAGCGGGTGTGCCGCCGTGCAGATGAACCAGCGCGGCGGCGGCCATGGCGGAGGCGGAACCGATCTCGGCCTGACACCCCCCCTCCGCGCCCGAAATGGAAGCGCGGGAGGCGATAACCTGCCCAAACCCGGCAGCCACATAGAGCGCCTGCACCATGCGATCGTCTGGGACATGGAACTTATCCCGGTAAGGAAGCAGCACGGCGGGCAGCACCCCGCTGGCGCCCGCCGTGGGCGCGGCCACGATGCGGCCCATGCAGGCGTTGCACTCCCCCGTCTTGAGGGCGGTGGCGATGACCTGACGGATGCAGGGGCCGCACAGGCCGTCTTCCCCATCCGAGAGCAGGGCGCCCGCCCCCCCCGCCAGGCCGGAGGCCGAGCGCCGCCCGGGGTCGTATCCCTCCACGGCGCTTAGCATAGCAATCCAGAGGGCGGTCATGCGGCGGATAGAGTCATCCCGCCCTGTCCCCCTGTCGTGCAGGTCGTCCTCCAGAACCGCCTCCCACAGCGGCTGATGCCCTGAGGCCCTCAGCAGGCTTTCCACAGAATGAAACGCCATAATCATGTCTCCTCCATATTGAGATAAGTACAGCGTACGATGCCGGGCTGGGCGCGCAGATCACACACCAGCCCGGCGGGAACAGGCTGGTCGCTCTCAATGACCATGACCGCCAGGCCGCCCCGCCGGTCCCGGTAAAGCTGCATGGCCGCGATATTTACGTCATGGGCCGACAGCAGTCCGGCGACCTCGGCCACCAGGCCCGGCCTGTCCTCGTTGCGGATGATGAGGGTGGGATAATCTCCGGTAAAGGAGGCCTCCATGCCGTCAATGGCGTTGATGCGCACCCGTCCCCCGCCGAGAGAGGAGGCGCTCACCTCCAGCGTGCGCCCCTCGGCGTTGGTTACCGCCAGGAGGACGGTGTTGGGATGCGCGCCCCTCAGCTCCACTGCGCTGAAGGAAAGGCTGAGTCCCGCATGATCGGCCAGCGCGAAGCTGCGGGGAATGTCGGGGTCGTCGGGCGGCATGCCCAGCAGGCCGGCCACCAGCGCCCGGTCGGTGCCGTGGCCCGCTCCCGTGGCGGCAAAGGAGCCGTGCAGGCGCAAATGGGCGCGTACCGGCATGCTGCCCAGAAGCCGTCTGGCCATGAGCCCGATGCGCACCGCCCCCGCCGTATGAGAGCTGGAGGGGCCTACCATGACCGGCCCCAGAATATCAAAAATATTCAACCGTCAACGCCTCCTGTGAATGATTTCACAAAAATGCATAAAGACAGATATTAAGGCACACGATGACAGGGCTCCCTTTCATAGCAGATTTTAGGATCTTTGGCATACAGTTCGGGCTTGAGCTTGGAAAACACCATCTGCTGTTCGCTGTACAGTCCCCCGTGACCGGAAAGCATATAGGAGACGGCGATACACAGGGCAAACAGAGGCAGGCCTTCTCCGCCGAACAGCTCAAAGGAGAGAAGCAGGGAAGTGATGGGGCAGTTGGTAATGCCGCAGAACAAAGCCGTCATGCCGAGCGCGGCGGAAAAGGAAGGAGAAAGCCCAAGCAAAGGCCCTGCTACGCATCCAAAGGTTGCGCCGGTAAAAAATGCGGGCACGATTTCACCGCCTTTAAAGCCGGCGCCCAGCGTGAGGGCGGTGAACAGGATCTTGAGCAGGAAGGCCTCGGGGCGCGCAGAGCCGCCCACCGCCGAATGGATCATTTCCATTCCCGCGCCGTTGTAATCACGGGCGCCCACAAGCAGGGTAAGAGCGACCACGAGCAGACCCCCCGCGGCGGCGCGCAGTATAATATTGGGCAGAAATTTTTGATAGAGCCGCGAGGCGGTATGTATCCCTTCATAAAACAGGATGGCCAGAACAGCCAGCAGAATGCCCAGAACGGTTACCTGCGCCATGGACAGCAGGGTGAGGCCGGGGATGCCGGTGACGTGAAAGGCAACGGGATGAGCGCCGCACAAGGAGGCTGCCTGAAACCCGACCAGGGAAGCCAGCAGAGCGGGGACAATGGCGGAATAGTGCATCACTCCCACATGCACCACCTCCATTGCAAACACCGCGGCGGCCAAAGGGGTGCCGAACACGGCCGAAAAGGCCGCGCTCATCCCGCACACCACCAGAATACGAAGAGACTGACAGTCCAGCCTGAGCTTGTGACCGATACACGAGGCGATGGAGCCGCCCAGCTGAAGCGCCGCGCCTTCCCGGCCGGCAGAGCCGCCCAGCAGATGGGTGATTACCGTGGACACAAAAATGAGCGGGGCCTTGCGCAGACGCAGACGCCTGTTGTCGCGCACCGCGATGAGCACGAAATTGGTCCCCATGTCGTCTCCCAAAAAGAAATGATAGAGAAGCGCAATCAAAAAACCGCCCGCAGGCAAAAGAAAGAGCAGCCACGGATAGGCTTCCCGCAGCTGGGCGGCCTTTTCGATGCTGAAGTGAAAAGCCGAACCGACAACCCCCAAAACAACACCTGTTACGCACCCCAGAAAAATCCAGAGGAGAAACGCTTTGGCATATACTATCTGTGTTTCGCATTTTTTCCGCACTCTCATCATTCCTAATGCTCTCAATTTGCCCGCCGCCTCACGCACCAGCAAGTATATCACAGATTCCTATATTTTTGCACATATCAGTAGATTTTTTCTGTAAACATGCTATACTATTGTCAGCTTCCAGCGCAAGACCGTGCCGAATAATAAGGAGGAGAATACCTTGTCGGACGACCCGTTATGGCGACTTCTGCTGCTGCCCGTCCTGCTCATCGCGCTGAACGCGTTTTTTGCCGCGGCCGAGATCGCAGTCATTTCCCTCAGTGAGAACAAGCTGCGCCGTCAGGCCGAGGAAGGCGATAAAAAGGCCGAACGCCTGCTGTCCATGGTGCGCAAGCCCGCGGCCTTTTTGTCCGCCATTCAGATCGGCATCACCCTGTCCGGATTTCTGGCTTCCGCCTTCGCGGCCGACACCTTTGCCGGGCGTCTGGTGCACTGGCTGACGGTGAGGTGCGGTATGACCGTCATTCCGGCCGATACGCTGCAGACTTTGTCGGTCATTTTCATTACCATCGTGCTGTCCTTTTTTACCCTGGTGTTCGGCGAACTGGTGCCCAAGCGGGTGGCCATGCAGAAATCCGAGCAGGTAGCCCGCGCGGCTTCGGGCGCGGTCAGTGCGTTGTCGGCGATTGCCCGGCCCTTTATCTGGCTTCTGTCCGCCGCCACCAACGGCATCCTCCGCCTGCTGCGCATGGACCCCAACGCCGAGCAGGAGGATGTCTCGGAGAGCGAGATCCGCATGATGGTGGACATCGGGGAGGAAAAGGGCACCATCGAGGCCAGCGAAAAAGAACTCATTGAAAATGTTTTTGAATTCAACAATATGACTGCGGAGGACGTCATGATCCACCGCACCGACATGGTGATGCTGTGGAGCGGGGACAGCGACGAAGAGATTGTCAGGACCATGGAGGAGTCGGGGCTGTCCCGTTTTCCGGTCTATGACGAGGATGCCGACGACATCGTGGGCATTCTGAGTATCCGAGACTACCTCTTAAACGACCGGAAGCAGAATCCAAAACCGCTCCGGGAGATGATCCGCCCCGCCTATTTTGTCCCCGAGTCGGTGCGCACCGACGTCCTCTTCCGGGATATGCAGAGCAAAAAGGTACATATGGCCATTGTGGTGGACGAGTACGGCGGCACCAGCGGCCTTGTGACCATGGAAGATCTGCTGGAAGAGATTGTGGGCAACATTTATGACGAGTTTGACCTGCCCGACGAGCAGGAGATCATCCCCCTGGAGAAAAATCTGTGGCGCGTGGCCGGCTCCGCCGAGCTGGACGACATCGCCAAGGCACTGGACATGGAACTGCCCGAAAGCGAGGAGTACGACACTCTGGGCGGTATGGTATTCGCACAGCTGTCCGTCATCCCGGAGGACGGCAGCCAGCTGGAAGTAGACGCCTGCGGGCTGCATATCAAGGTGGAGCAGGTGGTGGATCACCGGGTGGAATGGGCACAGGTATCCAAGATTCTGCCCGAAGCCCAGGAGACAGACCCGGAGCTCTGAACAGTACGGCTATCCGTTTGATTGGGAAGCACCCTGCAAAGGCATGCAAATGCAGCCTTTGCAGGGTGCTTCCGCACAGACTGCCCGCACAGGCCCACCGCTCCGGCCATGAGCTGCACAGCGGGTTTCGTCGGGCGCCCGGGGAGAGGGGTGCACCCGGATATCCATGAAAAAACACGGAGGAAATTCGCCCTCCTTCCCGTTGTAACTGTCGTAAAAACGTGGTACAATAACCGCATTGCGGTTATTGTACCACCGGCGTCTCAGGCGGAAAACGGCGGCAAGCCGGGAGCCTGACCGCCGCTGCGCTTTTGGTGCATGACACCTGCCGCTGCGCGGCAAAAAAGGAGAGATCACATGAGACAACTGAAGAAATTTTCCGTCTTGTTCCTGCCTGTTCTGCTGCTGGCCGTTCTGTCTGCCGGCTGCGGCAAGCCCGGCGTGCAGGCCACTCCCACTCCCCCGGCGGAAGAAGACGTAACCTATGAGCTGACCGGCCTTGCCCGGGACACCGTACTCTTTACGGTGGACGGCGCCGAGGTAACGGCGGAGCAATACCTGTTCTGGCTGTCCCAGTCGGTGAGCTATATGGATCAGACTTCCCGGCAACTGGGCCGGGAAGGCATCAACTGGGAGGAGGAGATGTCGGGACTGACCGTGGCTGACTACTGCAGAAACGACGCCATGGAGACCTCCAAGCTTTACGCTTTGGTAGAGCTGCACGCCGCACAGCAGGGCTGCACCTTAAGCCAGGAAAATGAGCTGGATCTTCAGGGGGACCTGGATGCCATGATCGAGCAGCTGGGCGGTGAGGAGCAGTATGAACTGCTGCTCTCCCGCATAGGGTTGTCCCGGGAGGGGATGCTGCAGCTCAACCGGGTGGGTTACCTGTATGACAATCTGCAGGATGGGATGTTCGGCAGGAGCGGTCAGCAGGCGCCCACCGACGAGAGCATGGACGCCTACATTGCGGAACAGGACCTGCTTGCCGCCAAGCATATTTTACTGCTGACCGTGGATATGAAGGCAAAGAACGCGGAGACCGGCGAGTATGAGAGGCTGACCGACGATGTCATTGCGCAGAAAAGAGCGCAGGCGGAGCAGCTGCTGTCCCGGCTGCGGGAAAGCGGAGACCCTGCCGCGCTGTTTGACACCCTGATGCAGGAATACAGCGAAGACAGCGGACTGTCCGCCAACCCCGACGGATATGTCTTTACCGCGGGCGAAATGGTAACCGAGTTTGAGACTGCCGCCAGGATGCTGGAGTTTGGCGAGATCAGCGATGTGGTGGAGAGTAAGTACGGCCTTCACATTATTCTGCGACAGGATCCGGACAGCGAAAAGCTGCGCGGTGAATGGGCGGTTGCCCAGATGCATGCCGTGTTGGACCAGTGGGTCACCAATGCGGTGGTGAAGACCAACGACGCATATGAGTCGGTGGATCCCCGGGACTATTATGACAGGCTGCTGGTCCATCAGGCCGAGATTGACGAGAGGATGCAGGCTGACCGGGCGGAGGCCGCCTCACCGGACGCCACGGCTTCCCCGGGCGGATCAGCGCCGTAATGCAGTTGGTTCGGGCTGCGCTCAACGCCCCGGCGGGCTTTTGTCCGCCGGGGCGCGCGCCGGGCGGCCGTGCCGCCCCATGCCCGGGACAGATCTGCGATGGAAATCAACGGAAAGAGGGACAGTGCTTATGAGTGAGTGGCACAGCAAGTCGGTGCGCCAGGTGCTATCCGAACTGAAAACGGGACAAGCTGCCGGCCTGAGCGGACAAGAAGCGGAGCGGCGGCTTAGGGAATACGGGCGAAACGAGCTGGAGCAGCATGAGCGCGAAAGTCTGCTGGCGCGCTTTATAGGCCAGATGAAGGATCCCATGATTCTGGTGCTGCTGGCGGCGGCGGTGCTCTCGCTGGCCGCCAGCCGGGGAGAGGACTGGATCGACGCCGTCATCATCCTGCTGATTGTGGTGGTCAACGCCTGCATCTCCATCTCCCAGGAGGACAGCGCGGAAAAGGCCATGGAAGCCCTGCGCAAGATGTCGGCGCCCCTGGCCAAGGTCATCCGGGACGGGCGTCCGGTGCGCCTGGAAACCGCCCTGCTGGTGCCCGGCGACATCATTCTTCTGGAGGCCGGCGACCTGGTGCCCGCCGATGCGCGCATTCTGGAGTGCGCCAACCTGAAGGCCGACGAGTCGGCCATGACGGGGGAGTCGGTGCCCGTGTCCAAGCAGGCTCTGGACAGTCTGCCCGCCGAGACCGTGCTGGGCGACCGAACCAACATGGTCATCTCGGCCACCGTCATCACCAACGGGCGCGCCACCGCCGTGGTCACCGCCACCGGCATGGCCACCGAGGTGGGGCGCATCGCCAACCTGCTCATGGGGGAGCAGGACAACGAGACCCCTCTCCAGCGCAGAATGGCCGAGATCTCCAAAACCCTGTCCTTTATCTGCCTGGGCGTCTGCGCCGTCATGTTCGGCGTGGGACTGCTGCAGCACAAGGAAATTTTGGAGATGTTCATGACGGCGGTCTCGCTGGCCGTGGCCGCCATTCCGGAGGGGCTGCCCGCCATCGTCACCATCGTGCTGGCCATGGGGGTGCAGCGCATGGTAAAGCGCAGCGCCATCATCAAGAGGCTGCCTGCGGTGGAGACTCTGGGCTGCGCGTCGGTCATCTGCTCGGACAAGACGGGCACCCTCACTCAGAACAGGATGACGGTGACCGAGGTGTGGACCCGGGGGGACAACCGGGCGTCCGCCCTCACCATCGGCGCACTGTGCAACGACAGCAAGCTGGACTACGATGAGGCCGGCGCCCCCCGATGCACCGGCGATCCCACCGAGACCGCAATGGTAACCATCGCAGCGCTGGAGGGCATTGATAAAAACCGCCTGGAACGGGACATGCCCCGGAGGGCTGAGCTGCCCTTTGATTCCGAGCGCAAGCTCATGAGCACCGTCCACTCGCTGCCCGGGGGCGGTTACCGGGTGATGGTGAAGGGCGCTCCCGACGTGCTGCTGCGGCGCTGCAGCGCTGTTGCGGGCGGCGGCACGGCCAGAGAGGTGCTGGCGGCCAACGAGGCTATGGCCTCCCGAGCCCTGCGGGTGCTGGGCACCGCCTACAGGGATCTTGACGAAATTCCGGCCGAACCGGTCTCCGAGTCGCTGGAGACCGGCCTGACCTTCGTGGGACTGCTGGGTATGATCGACCCGCCCCGGCCGGAGGTCAGGACGGCGGTGGCGGAGTGTTATGCCGCCGGCATCCGCCCGGTTATGATTACCGGCGACCACAAGCTCACCGCCGTGGCCATCGCCAGAGAGCTGGATATTTTCCGACCGGGCAATCTGGCCATCACCGGCGAGGATCTGGACTTCATGCCCCAGGAGCTGCTGGAACAGGACATCGAGCAATTTGCCGTGTTTGCCCACGTCTCCCCGGAACATAAAATGCGGATTGTCAAGGCGTGGCAGAAGCTGGGGAAAATCGTAGCCATGACGGGGGACGGCGTCAACGACGCGCCCGCCCTCAAG